>OHJY01000855.1_pt1 | contig 10946 bp, 10 predicted proteins | sample 1568681 | NCBI WGS metagenome assembly OHJY01 (sample SAMEA3879540, study PRJEB24766) | human gut metagenome | biome: human-associated habitat; feature: feces | place: USA | collected 1985/1987
AGGTCAAAGTCAAGGTGACCGCCTTTGCCCGCATCACAAAGGATATGCAGCGGGGCGCGATCTCACAGGAGGATGCAAGAAAAGCCAAGGACTATGTGCGGGATCTGCTCTATGATGCCCTGCGCGACGCGAATATCTCCACAGAGGCTTTCGAGCAGCGTATTTCCTCTGAGCGCGTTTACCAGCACTGTGAGATCACCAGAACGGCCAATCCGAGGGGCCGTCCGCCGAAGAAGAAGGCGGGTGAGCAAGCATGACCAACGAGCAACTAATTCGCCAATATTATAACGGTGATGAAGCTGCGCTGGAAAGGCTGTACCATAAAAATATCGGTCTGATCCGCGGCATCGCCAAGGAAGCCGCGGCGGAGTTCAACTGCCTGATAATGGAGCAGCATCATCCGAATCAGTGTTCCGCGTATACGAAAACGATTCTGGACGATCTCTGCGGCGAGGGCGCGTTGGAGTTCCTGACACGGATACAGAGTCGGGAGTATGACGAGAGCCGCGCCGCGCTCACCACCTACCTCTACCCGCATTTGAAGGGGCGCATAACCCGCTGGCTGGAGCAGAATCTTGGCTGTATGGCGTTGAGCAAGGACGAGATGGCTGCCGTCCGGCAGGCACAGAGGCTGTATCATGTTGCATGGAAGGATACCAGTGAAATCGCGGAAGAGCTGGGTATCCCCGAGGCTCGTGTCAGCCGATACGTTCGCTATAATACCCATTTTCTCGGTGTGCATGATCTTATCCCGGAGAGCTATGACGGCGATTCCTACGAGCGGCTGATGCCGTGGATGCTCTCCGTTTCGGCGGAGCAGGCCGTGTACCGCAAGGTCTGCCTTGAGCTTCTCTGGGAGCTGTTCGACGCCCTGCCGAAGAAGGACAGGGACATTCTCGGCAAGACCTGCGGCGTGTTCGGATACTCGGAGGCGTCCTTGAAAGAGATCGGGATGTATCACATGATGAAGGCGTCCGCCGTGGAGAAGGCGAAGAACCGCGCGGTCGAGAAGCTGAGAGAATCCTATCCCGGCAGCAGGCTTCAGGTATGGAGGACTGTTCATCGTATGCTGCGGAGGCCGGTCCTGCCGCCGGAGGAGGACAGTGAGCTGCGGCGCAATTTCCGCAGTATGTCCGCGCCTTGGCGGAGGTCTATGCTATACTGGAAGAAGCCGTTGCAAGCGGAGAGCGATACTTAGGCGAGAATGAGAGCTCCAATACCTGTGAAAAGTAAAGCTGGAGGCGTATGTAAAGATTGTGGACGGTCCTCTTACTGCATAGCCGAATCTGCCGCCGACAGCGAAAACTGCCGAGCGGCAGTCTTGCAATATGGGAAGATAAGTAGTCAACTCAAAATTTTTTACAGAATTCTTTGTAAGATTTTCGGTTTTTCGCAGTCTTATAAGTGAACGGGACAAGGAGGTGAGCAGGTGACGGACTTTGAACAGATATACAAGGACTATTTTCGGGATGTGTTCCTCTATGTGCGGCGGCTGTCCGGCGGGGACGAACGGCTGGCAGAGGATATTACCAGCGAAGCCTTCTTCCGTGCGCTTCGCCGCATCGACAGCTTTCGGGGGGATTGCGACATCCGGGTGTGGCTGTGTCAGATCGCAAAGAATTGTTACTATACCCATCTGAAACAAAGCCGCAGGACAGAGCATACAGCGGATATGGAACAGCTTATATCGGAAGCGGAGGAATCACCGGATGAAATGCTGCTGCGCAGCGAGAATGCCCAACAGGTAAAACATCTGCTGCATGAGCTTCCCGATCCGTACAAAGAGGTTTTCATGTGGCGTGTCCTTGGCGAATTGAGCTTTAAGGAGATCGGGAAGCTGTTTCACAAGCCGGAAAACTGGGCGTGCGTCACCTATTACCGCGCACGAAAAATGATCCAAAAAGGAATGGAGGCTGACGAAGATGAAAAATGAGTGCAGCATCATCCGCGATATTCTGCCGCTGTATGTGGAAAACATGGTATCGGAGGATACGGCGGAGTTTGTAAAGGAGCATCTGGAAAGCTGCCCCGTCTGCCGTGCGGAGCTTGAAAAACTGCGGGGGCCTGTGGAGGTGCAAACAGAGCCGCAGCCCGACATGGACGCCGCGCCGCTGAAACGGCTGAAAAAGGCACTGCTGATGAAAAAGGTGCAGACCATCCTATGCACGGCGGCGGTGCTGCTGGCGCTGATGCTGTCGGTCATCTCCTTTCTGACCGCGCCGGAATACTTCGCCTATTCGCCAGAGCTGGTGACTGTGACGGAGGAAGCAAACGGTGCGGTGACGCTCTCTTTCAGCAACGAGGTCACGAATTATAAGCTCCAACAAATCGCCGACCCCGATGATCGCAACACTGTCTACCATCTTGAGGTGTGGACCTCCGTATGGGACAGAGCGTTCCATAGACCCGGCGTACAGGCTGTGACCGCAGCACCGGAGAGCGGCAAGCCGCTTCTCGTTTATTTCACGCAGTTTATCAACGGACACGCCGAAAGCTCCAGCGATAGCTCGGTGTGCATCTACGGCACTGCGCCCGACAGCGGCGGCTGGGTCGCTTTGGCGGGGCTTTCTTTGGGCTATTGGCTGCTATTCAACATCGCCCTGTTCCTGATCCTTACCGGGGTATGGTTCAAGCTGCGTAGGAAAGAAAAATCCCGCCGCCGGGTGGAGCGCCTGCTCCCGATCCCTATCGCATACGGGCTGGGGCACTTGTGTGTCATGGGCTTTCGCACTGCATCCTGTTCGGAATGGCGCGACTTTCAACTGATCCTTGCAGTCGGCGTTCTGTTCTACTGCGCTATGCTGCTGGCATTGAGTATTTTTTATAATGTAAAAGAGCTGCGGGGTATAAAAAGAGAGGGTGAGAACGAATAGCGGTCTGACCATTTGGAAAGTAGGTGTACCATGAGAAAACTTGTGATCTTTTGCTTTGCCGTCTGTATGACCGTGCTTTCGGTACTATCCCTGTTCAATTTTGCACAGGACGCAGAGGAAAGCATGATACTGGATAAGCGGGCGGTAATCCTCGAAAAGCCGGAGACATTGAGCAACCGCGAATTTTTGGGACAGATAGATACTACACTCGGAAAGATCGGCGCAGACATTATGTACCGCTACGCGGAGCTGGATGGGGACAAGCCACTGTACCGCTACTATAAGACCAGCCATACCGACAGCTTTCTTTCCGTTTCTACCGGGAAAGGGAGCGTGAGGCTGGAATCGGACGAGTTCTTTTCCACTGCAAAGCAGCCGGGAGCTATGGCGCTGCATCTGTCCTCGCTGTTTCAAGATACCGCCATCTATCCACTCATGCAGGCGCAGCAGCATGACTTGACCGCCGCGACCTGGTATGTGGCGGAAGAACAGCTTGACGCGGTGCTTCATGCGCTGAAAGGCTTGGGCTATTCCGTAACAGCAACCAACGAAAGGCTTTTGTCTACCAAACTGCCGCTTTATTTCCTGTTCATTCCTGCCTTTATGCTCTGCGTCAGTATCGTATTCTACACCCTGTCCGCAGGCAAGAAAAATGTGCTGAAAAAAATGGAGGGCTATACCACGGGGAATATCCTGCTGGGGGAGATCAAAGCCTTTGCCCCTGCTTTGTGTCTTTGCTTTCTGCTGATTTTTGCCGCCGCCATGATTTGCGCCGTGTGGCTTCATCCGGTGGCGACCTGGCAATTTGGGCTGTTCCTGCTGGGGGATTGTCTGTGGCTGCTCGTTCCTCTGATACTGGGCATTCTGCTTTCCCTGCTGTTCCTCTCCGGGCAGCGCAGCGCGGAGTATGTGAAGGGCAAAGTTCCAAAGCGCGGGATCTACATCACAAACACGCTTGCGAAAGCTGCTTTTCTAATCTTTATTCTATTCTCTCTCACCATTGCCATGCGGAACATCACGCAGATCTACAACACCTTCCATGCAGCGGAGTTCTGTTCGCAAAAGACAAAGGGCTATGTGACTGTCCCTCTGAACAATGTTAATTCCGGTAGAGCACCGGAGGGCGCGGATTATCTGGCGTTCTATTATGCCACAGTGGATCGCTACAATGGAATACTCATGGCGGCCAACGATTTTAATTACGACCTGTTTGAAGGGAAAATGCTGGGAGAGGCATACGGTCAGGATTATGCCCACATCAACCGAAACTACCTTGCGTTCAACCCCATCTATGCGCCGGACGGGGAGCAGATCGGTGACGCTCTGCTTTCCGATACCCATGTGAATATTCTGCTTCCGAAGTCCAAGGAATACAGGCGGGATGAGGTACGGGAGCGCGGCGCGAGCTGGGGAAATTCCGGGGATGTGAATATTGTCCTCTACGATGATAAAGCGTCTGACATATACTCCTATAACGCCAGCACAGGGCTTGGGGGAAACGGCGCTCTGCCCGCGCCCATCCTTGTAGTCAAGGAAGGTGACCTGCTGGACGGGCTTTTCATCGAAGCATGGTGTTCACAGGGGGCGTATTTCCTCTATGTTCCCACCGATGATCCGTATGCGGAGCTGCTGCCTATCCTGCGGGAAACGGGTATTGACGCGGCGACCGTTTCCACACCGACCGTCGCCGCCACCTTTGATAAAATGCTCCATCATCTGACCTATATGCTGATGATTTGGGGCGTACAGGCTTTGGTGCTGCTGATTGGGCTGTTCTGCCTGATCTTATTCGGCGCAAGGCTCTATTGCGACAATTACAGGGACAGGATCGCCTGTCGCCTGATTGAAGGGCATTCCCTATTAAGCTGTATTCGCACCCATCTCGTGCTGACGGTGCTGTACTATGGGGCGGTAGCGGCAGGGCTGCTGCTCTTAAAGCTCGCCATCGAGCTTGACTACAATATCCTGCTGGGTACGCTTCTCGCGGAGCTGCTGATCACGCTGCTTGCTTGCGGCAGCATTGCCCGGAAGAACCTCTATCAGATTGTGAAAGGAGCGGAAGCATGACTGCCATTACTTTATCCAATATCAATAAACGCTTCGGGGAAAAAGTCCTGTTTCGGGATTACTCGCTGCATATTGAAGCCGGAGAGTTTGTCGCCATCAAGGGCGAAAGCGGAGCCGGAAAAACAACGCTCCTGAACATCATAGGACTGCTGGAAACGCCGGACAGCGGCAGCGTCACCCTCTGCGGCGCAAAGAACCCGTCCTTTTCCTCCCGCGCTGCGGTTCATCTGCGGCGGCACAAGCTGTCCTACCTGTTTCAGAATTACGGACTGGTGGACACCGACACCGTGGAAGCCAACATGAAGCTCGCCACCCGGTTCGGTAAAGCAAAGGGCAAGGCAGAGAAAGAACGCATCGCGGATGCGCTGGCACAGGTGGGGCTTTCAGGCTATGAGCGTCGTAAGGTCTACACCTTGAGCGGCGGTGAGCAGCAGCGGGTGGCGCTGGCAAAAATCATTGCAAAATCCCCCGACATTATCCTTGCGGATGAGCCTACGGGCAGTCTGGACGAGCGCAACCGCAGCTATGTGATGGATATTCTCAAAGAGCTGAACCGACAGGGGAAAACCATTGTTGTTGTGACACATGATCCCTATGTGAGCGATTGCGCCACACGGCACATTGCGCTGTGAGAGGACGGAGGGTAAAGCTATGCGAAAAAAGAACTGGGCTGCCTTACTATGCTCGATCCTGATTCTTGCGAGCATAGGGCTTGGCGTTTCCATCATTTACTCGGACTACTATTTCAGCCCCGTGTCGGGCTTGCAATCCTTTACTGTCGCGGACTTCTCCCGGATATACCTTCATCCGGAGGAGGACGCAGGCACGCCAAGCGCCGCCGTGCCGTCCGATGAACTGTATGCGCTTCTGGAACGCTGGGCATTGGAAAACGAGGCGACAATCCTATACAAGAACGGGTTTGCCGCAGGCTGCGGCATCCTGGACGGTTCGGATTGGCTCCGTGAAGCCATCGGGCTTTCGCTGCCTTGTGACGCGCAGGGCGTATTAACCGCAGAGGACGCGGCTTTTTCTGATGCCTATGTGCGCGATGGACGGTTTTTGCCGGACGTGCTGGGGCTGCCTGTACTGGGAACCTATCGGGAACAGGATGTGCCTTCCGTTATCTCCAATGCAGGGTTTCTCTATCCGTTGTCCATGAGCGGGGCGAAGGATGGAATGTACTTCACAGATGGCACGGACACCAGTGGTCTGACGGCACTATTTGAGAATAGCGGCTATACGGTCACTGACCAGCGGCAGCGTTTGAGCCTTCCCGCGCTGGCGGCGAAGCTTCTGACGGACAGCGTTCTTTCCAGAGCGATTTCCGCTGCCATGCTCGGTTTGATCTTTTGCTTCTCCTATGTGGTGCTGACCATGTATCGGGAAAATGACCGCCGCTATCAAATCTATCATTTGTTTGGGCTGTCAAAAGCACGGCTGTTCCTCCGCTCCACCCTTACGGCGATGGGTATTGCACTGACTGCTGCTCTGCTTTTCGGCGTGGCGCTGTACCAGGGGCTGACCTATATGCCGGACAGTGATCTGACCGTGCTGCTGATAGGTACTACGGTAGGGTTTGTACTGTTCTCACTGATTTTGAACTGGGCGGGCTACTGCGGAACAGCCGCACGGTTGGGGAAAGGGGGAAGATGATATGACACTGATCAGGCAGGTGGTCCGGGATTTGGTCAAGGATGCCGGATGGGTCATTTTTTACGGCTTTTTAACCGCAATGTCCATAATGGCTTTCGTGCTGGTGGGATTGAGTTACCAGCATGTCGCGTCACAAAATGATGCAATCCGTCGCTTTACACAAAACGATGTGAGCATGGTGCGGGTAAAGGATTTGAGCAGTCTTATGACAGCGGCAGACCGGGAAACTACCGCACAGCCTGTCAGAACAGGCAGCGGGCGGCAGCAGAGCCTCGTGGAGCTGTTTCAAAAGCATGACAACCTTGGCAGCCTCGTCCTTCTCCCCGGCATCGGCGGGTATCAGCAGACCATCGTTTATGTGGGCGCCTATACCCGGCTGACAGCATTCCCGTTTCCGGCAGGCAGTGATGCACCCATCGCCGCAGTTTCGCCGGACTGCGCCGCGGACGAAGGAAAGACGCTCCGCATCGGAGATCACGAATGCACTGTAACCGTTGTCCCATCCGATATGGACGTTTACCATCCGCTGCACTACAGTCCCCCCGCATCGGAGAATCTGAAGAAAACGCTCTATGTTTTCTCGCCGTCCTGTGAGGATGCCCTTTCCCTCGCGGCGTTTCCGCACGTATCGGTGGATATGTTCATAGACCGTCTGATTCTTGCCGAACCCACAGAGGAAAGCGCCGCCGATGTCAGGTCGTTCCTGTATCAAAACTATTCCGCCTATGCGGAGATACAGTCAACGGAAAACTTTTTGCGGCTTTCCGCCGCAAGCAGCACCCGCACCCATCAGGCGTATCTTCTGTTCTACATCATGTCCACGCTGGTTTTATTCGGCGCGCTGCTGCTGAGCACCTATCGCATCCTGCGACGCAGGATCCCGGAATATGCGGTGCATCATCTGTTTGGCGCAACACAGCGGTTTATCTTTGCAAGGATGTATCTGTTCGTGTTGGGATACCATGTGATCCCGCTTGCGGGAACGCTCCTGATCCTGTCATTGAACAGGCTCGCGTCGCCGCTGAATCTTCTCATGGTATTCGCAGCCACCATGGGCTCGGCGTTCCTTGTCACAAGTATTGTGCAGCAGCGTTTTGTATCTAAATTTTCACAGGGATTAAGGAGGGAATGAACTATGCCGGGAATCACCGTTACACAAGCCTGCAAGAGCTATGAAACCAGCCACTACACCGTAAAAGCGGTAAATCACGCCAATCTTTCCGTGGAAAGCGGCGAAGCCGTCGCCATTGTCGGACCTTCCGGCAGCGGCAAGTCCACACTTTTGAACATTATCGGTCTGATTTTGAAGCCGGATTCCGGAAGCGTCGCCGTGGGCGGAGAGGAAGTTCTGAGCATGAACGACAGACGGTGCAGCGCTTTCCGAAATGCCTCGTTCGGCTATATTGTGCAGGACTTCGCCCTGCTGGACGATGAAACCGTATATCACAACATCCGAATCCCCTTGCTTTACAACAGGCAGATCAAGCGCAGGGAGCACAAGCCCCGAATCAGGGAGATCGCGCAGAAGCTGGACATATCAGACAAGCTGAACCGCAAGGCAGGCAAATTGTCCGGTGGAGAGCGGCAGCGGGTGGCAATCGCCCGTGCAATCGTCTGTGACCAGCCGATTATCCTTGCGGACGAACCCACCGGATCACTGGACGCGGCGAACAAATCGAATGTCATGGACATTCTCATGCGGCTCTGCAAGGAAAGCGGCAAGACGCTGATCATCGTTACGCACGACCCTTCGATTGCCGAACGCTGTGACAGGATCGTTCAGATGACGGATGGCCGCATTGAGGGAAACGGAGAAACCTTGCCGTGAGAGGGTGTGCGCCCATTACCATGGATTTCAGAGTCAAACAGCCGCAAGCCACCATTTTTGATGACTTGCGGCTGTTCTGTTCAGCAGCTCTTTTGGTAACTCTCCATCTTGTACGCTTTGCTTCACCGAAGCGCTGGAAATGCACGATCTCCCGCGCCCGCAGGAACTTGATGACGTCGTTGACGTCCGGGTCGTCGGACAGACGCAGGATGTTGTCATAGGTGACCCGGGCCTTTTGCTCGGCGGCCAGATCCTCCGTCAGATCGGCGATCAGGTCGCCCTTCACAGCCATAGACGCAGCGTTCCACGGGAAACCGGAGGCGGCGGCCGGATAAACACCGGCGGTGTGGTCCACGAAGTACGCCTCGTATCCGGCCTTCTTGATCTCCTCCGGCGTCATGCTCCGGGTCAGCTGATGAACGATGGTGCCAATAATCTCGAGGTGCCCGAGCTCCTCCACGCCGATGTCCGTCAGCAAAGCCTTCAGCTCCGGATATGGCATGGAGTACCGCTGACTCAGATACCGCAGCGATGCACCGAGTTCCCCATCCGGCCCACCTGATGGCAAAAGGATATAATTAAGTGTAGAAGTATATGGCCAGGTGCCGGCTGGCCTTTTCATAGGTGATATGGTCAACGACGGAACGGAGGACCTCATTTTTGGCGCCTTCATCGGCGGATGTCTCCAGGAAGCGGAGGATGTCCGCCGCTTTTTTTCCATAAGCGGCCTTATCCAAGGATTCCGGGGCCGCAGCAGCTGAAGCGGCCTGTTCTTCTATGCGGCGGATACGCTCCTCCAACCGCGCCTTGTTGTCGCGGTATTCCTCCAGAGTATCTACGCCGGCCTGGTAGGCGTCCTTGCAGCGGGCCAGCCTTCGGCGCTCCTGCTCCAGCAGACGGCCATAGTCTGCGGCACGGGACGGGGCGGACGTCAGGTGGGGGACCATATGGAAGGTCAGCGTACCCACACAGCGCCGCAGGCCCGCCAGCACGGCGGCGTTGGCCCTCCGCAGGGATAAGGAATGGGACGTGTGACACGCGCCCTTGGCGTAGCTGTGGCACTGGAGAAAGGGGCAGGAGGAGCTTCGGCCGGCCATGATCAGCGTGGCTCCGCAGGCGCTGCAGCGCACCAGGCCCCGCATCATCCAGGCAGCGGGAGCCTGACGCTGGTACCTCCCGTAGGCCGCCTTGCGCTGATCCATGCGGCGCTGCACAGCCTCCCACAGGTCCATGGAGACGATCGGCGGGTGCTTGCCGTCCACAACCTCCACGCCGTCCGCTATATGTACGCGGGAATACCGGGTTTTGTGTCCGGGCGTCCAACGGATCTTCCCGATGTATACGGGGTTGCGGAGCATATACTCCACAAATCGGTTGTCCGGTCGGTTGCCGCGCCGCGTAGTGATCCCGGCATCACCCAGCTGCACGGCGATGTCCCGGAGCCCGGCGCCATCGGCGTAGGAGCGGAACACATCGCACACGATCTCCGCCCGTTCCGGATCCACCGTGAAGGTCTTGTTGGCACTGTCGATGCGGTAGCCGAAGGGCGCTGTGCCCATGGCTTCGCCCCGGAGAAACTTTTCGCTCATGCCGCGCTTGACCTCGGCGGACAGGTTGATAAGGTAATATTCGTCAAACCACTCGATGATGCTTTCGATCAGCGTGCCGAAGGGGCCGTCCACGGCGGGCTCCTTGACGGAGATCACGGAAATGCCCTGTTTGCGCAGCAGACCCTTGTACAGCACGCTCTGCTCTCGATTGCGGGCAAAGCGGCTGAACATCAGCACCAGGATCGCGTCGAAGGGCCTTTCTTTCTCCTTGGCCAGGGCGATCATGCGGTTGAAGGCCGGGCGCTTCCGGGCGGTGGCGGCGGAAATGCCGTCATCCTGGAACACATATTCCTCCGGCAGCAGGTATCCGTTCTTCCTGGCATACTCCCGGATGAGCCGGACCTGGCTGTCCGGGGAGTACTCCTCCTGGTCGTCGGTGGATACCCGGATATAGGCGGCGGCAATTTTCAGATCACTGGTGGGCATGGCGTTTCTCCTTTCACTGTGTCCGAATCGGGTACGGGTGTGGCTAACAGTAACACAAAAACAGCGATCATGCAGTCGAAAAGGCGGCGACACCTTGAATCCAGGTGAGTCCCGGTGCGCGGAAAATGCTGCCCCCGTGTATGCAGCGGAACGCTGCGAACGGGATAGGACATCCCACCCGGCGCATAAGCTGGATGGGAGGTGTATCTCATGGCAGGAGAGACGCGGCAGCCGCTGACGTGTGTATTTTACCTGATCGACCGGGAGACCGGCGAGACCAAGCGGATCGACAAGGTTCCTCCGGAGGCTCTTGAGAAGATGAGCAAGCGCCTGAGCGAGAATATGAGCGCTTACTACACCCGGCATATGGACGAGTACGTCCGTCTGGAGGTGTAACCTGAGATGAACAGAAGAAGCCGCCCGAAGGCGGCATGGGACGATGCCGATGTGCTTTGGCGGGTCTGGCCGCAGCTGGATTCGCGGACGCGG
>OHJY01000857.1_pt1 | contig 10934 bp, 10 predicted proteins | sample 1568681 | NCBI WGS metagenome assembly OHJY01 (sample SAMEA3879540, study PRJEB24766) | human gut metagenome | biome: human-associated habitat; feature: feces | place: USA | collected 1985/1987
ATCGGGTCAAAAAATGACCTGATGTAATTCGAGAAAATATACAGAGTACCGACCGAAATAATCTCATCAAACACATTTCTGCTTCCGAACCACAGCACTATCATCAGTGACAAAATGCTCAGAATATAGATAAGCGGACGGAACACCGCATACATGAGCATCTCCCTGTAAAAAGCCTTGTAGAGCTTTGTATTTTTATCATGAAATTCCTCGAACTTGCGCTCCTGTCTGCCAAATATCTGTATAATTTTCATCCCCGAAAGATGCTCAGACAAAAATGTATTGATGTCCGTCAGGCGCGTACGGTATAGCCTGTAAATATTTCTGGCAATTTTCTGGCACAGCACTGTAAGACCAATTACAAGCGGCATCAGCACAAATGATATCGCAGCAAGCCTAACATCAAGCACAAGCATAACGCCTGCAAGTCCCACTATTTTTACAATATTTCTGAAAAGCTGTACGAGAATGCCCGAATACATCTCATTGAGAGCCTCAACATCATTTGTGACACGGGTTACAAGCTTTCCAACCGGCGTGATATCAAAATACCTGCTGCCAAGAGACTGGATATGTCTGTAGAGGTCTTTTCTCATCTGAAGAATGATATTCTGGCCTGTTTTCTGCAGTATCCAGGTCTGAGCGATGTTGAATGCAAAGCTTAAGGCAAGTACAACCGCATATTTGATAGCTGTAGCAATTATTACATCATAATCCCCATTTGCTCCAAAAGCATCAATTGCATCACCCACCAGCATCGGCCTGTAAAGGTCAAAGGCTGTCAGTCCAAGCACCAGCAGAAGGGCAAAAATCACCCAGTGGGCATACGGCTTCATGTAGGCTATGAGGCGCATTGTGGAGCTTTTTTTATTCATTTCGTTTTTATTTATATTTTCACTCGAATTCATACTATAATCTTCTCTGTTATTTCGTAACTATTCATCGTCAAATCTGCATAGCAACTCTTTTCAAGCACTTTAACTGCCAAGCTCACTCTCAAGTTGCTGCTTATGGCTGATATCAGCGTAAAAACCGCCAAGCTCAAGCAGCTCTTCAGGAGTGCCATACTCTGTCAGTTTTCCGTCAGAAAGCACTGCCACATGGTCAGCCTTCTGCAGTGTGGAAATCCTGTGGGCAATCACTATGGTTGTCTTGCCCTGTCTGGTTTCCATGAGGTTTTCAAGTATCTGCTCCTCTGTATCGGTATCGACAGCAGAAAGTGAATCATCCAGTATAAGGATTGCAGAATCCTTTAAAAGTGCTCTGGCTATCGAGCTTCGCTGCTTCTGGCCTCCCGAAAGTGTCACTCCGCGCTCTCCAACCATGGTCTTGTACTCATCCGGAAAGCCCATGATATTATCGTGTATACACGCGTCCTTTGCAGCCTGTTTTACCGCATCAAGAATTGCCGGGTTGTCGGCAATCCTGTCCTCCAGACCAAATGCTATATTCTCCTCGAGTGTGTCGGAAAACAGGAAATTCTCCTGTGGCACATATGAGATATCACGGTGTAAAACCGCCAGCGGATAGTCTGTTATCGGGCGTCCATCCAAAAGTATCATGCCGTTTTCACAATCATAGACTCTAAGCAAAAGGTCGGCAAGTGATGATTTTCCGCTTCCGGTACGTCCTAAGATACCAAGCATCTCGCCCTGCTTCACATGTATGCTCACGTCTGAAAGCACCGGCTTGGTGCCGTCAGGGTATGTGAAGCTGAGGTGGCTAAGCTGTATATCGCCATGTATTTGTATTTTATCATAAATACCCTCAGCTAAATTATCTGTATTTCTGCCTGCCATGCCATCATTTTCTATTACATTTTCCGGTGGCACCATATCGACAATATCAGGCTTTTCCTCGAAAATAGTCCGGATTCTGCCCCATGCCGCAGCCGCCTGGGAAAATGTGTTGATGCAGTCGCCTGCCGCAATCATAGGCCACACAAGCATATCGATGTATGAGTTGAATGCCACGAACTGACCTATCGAAACCTGTCCGTCAAGCACCATCCTGCCACCTGCAAGGAGTGTCACTATCACGCTTATTCCGATTACGGCATCCAGCGCCGGGCCAAAGACAGCGCGAAGCTTTACCACAGCAAGATTTTTCTCCCTGCTGTTCTCGCAAGCCTTTTCAAACTGCTTAAAGTCCTCTTCCTCCTGCGCAAATGCCTTGACCACGCGGATACCGGCAATGCTCTCCTGCACCTTGTCAGACAGATATGAGAAAGCATCCTGCCTTTTCACCTGACGTTTCTTTGACTCTATTCCATAAAAATAGCAGCCGATTGCAATAAAAATAAGTGGAATAAAAGCAAATAATGTCAGCTTAAAATCCACATATACTACCATTTTGACAAGCACCATCACCGTCATGATTACCGCGTCAAACACGGTGATGACAGCCATTCCGGTTCCCATCCTGACAGCCTGTAAATCGTTAGTGAAATATGCCATAAGATCTCCAGTCTTATGCCTGTTGTAATAGCGCGCCGAGAGTGTCTCCATATGTGAAAACATATCATCGCGCAGTCTGTATTCTATTCCTCTTGATGCTCCTATGATGAAATATCTCCATCCAAAGCGCCCCGCCATGATTATCAGGCCTGTTATCAGTATCTTAAATATAATGCCGCCAACGCCCGCCATATCAAGCTTTCCTGCAGTGATTCCGTCGATTATCTCCCCAATAAACTGCGGAATGTACAGATTTGCAAGGTCCACTGCAAGAAGCACAAAAATGCCTATCGCATAGTGCCATTTGTATGCAAGCAGATATGGGCGCAGCGAGTATTTTTTATCGTTCATGTTATTCCTCCGTATTTTAAATGCCATTGTATGGCAAGCATGCGACCGCATGGTTAGCCCGGCATGCGGTCATATGCTCTCTAGGAGCTAACGCTACGCTGTTAAGAGGCTGTACGAATTATGCTCATAGTTTTTCTATGCTCGACGAAACCGGCTTTTATGTGCCGTCCATGGCACATAACGCCTTGCCCCGGCGTCCATGCCGGTGCATTTCTGGTTACCAGGGCATAATTCTACAGACTCTAAACAGCTTCGCTAGTCGCTCTACGAGAGCATATGGCCGCCTTCCTGGCTAACCACGCTACATTCTCTATCTACCTCCACAAGTCTGCTACGAAATACGTGAGTGCCGCCCATGTATACACAGAATAGTATATGCCGTGCTCATCCACTCCATCCTCAAGTATCTTCTTCGCCTGCGCCTTAGTCAGAAGGTCGAATCCGTCAAAGAGCTCGCCGCCCACTGCGCCCTCCTGCGACATTCCATTAAGGCTATCGCGGTTAAGTACAATCTTTACAAGGGCGTTACTTTCATCTGTCATGCCCGGTGTACTGAAAAGACATGGATTGATTACAGAAACCGTGTCTTTTTCTATCACTTTAAGGCCGGTCTCCTCATGAAGCTCACGCATGGCAGTTTTTATAAGTGGCGCTGTATTATCATTATCCCCGGTACAATCCTCCGGATCAATAAGTCCTGCAGGTACGCTTAGCAGGTACTGGCCTGTCGGATATCGGAACTCGCGATTCATTAACAGACATGGCTCATGACCTGATTTCTCGTCATCACCTGACGGATTCCATATCACCACGCAGCTCACCGCATCCGGAAGCATTTTCTTGAACTCCTCTGTGGATTTGGCGGCTACAAGGTCTTCTTCATCTCTCCTTGTGGCATTATAATAATGCCTGCCCTCTTGGTACTGAAGGTCAAACACCTTTATAAATTTCGATTCAAATAAGCTTTTTATTTTCATAAATTTTTGTCTCTTTTCATTAAACCTTTAATGTGCTCAGATACTCCTTCTGCTGTGGCGTGATGCGATAGCTCTCACGCGCCTTTTGTATCGCCTTGTTGTGACTCCAGCTATCCATAAGCCTTTCCTTCAGTATCGGCAGCACTGCATCATACTGCTTTGCAAGTGCCGTAGCGATATACCACGCCTTCATCATGTTTACATAATACTCCTTGGAACGGATTTTTGCCACATCTAAAGCATATTTTATATCAAAATCCTCATCGAGATATAGGCGCATCAAAGTGCCAATGCCATACCTGACGGTGTAGGGCTTATCCGAATCCAGCCACTCATATACATGCAAAAGAAGCTCATTTTTGTGCTTTTTGAACACAGCCGGCACACCACTGTCGCAGGTCGCCCAGTTGTCTATGTATGGCAGAAATGCTTCCAGATAAGCCAATGCTGTATCATAATCCCTCATCTGCATAATCAGAAACATATGCAGGTTATTTTCCTCATAGTAGTAATGTGGCAGAGTGTTTAGAAACTTTTCCACATTGTCACAGTCATTTTCCTTCACTGTATTACAGACCCGTTTTTCTTTTTGAACCGACAAAAAGAGCCTGCTGCCATGAGCAAGCTCCTTTGCGTACTTTCTAAGCACCGGGACTCTTATTCCTATTATGCGTTCTTTTTCAATATTGGGCATAAGCCTCACATGAAATTCCCTGTAATTTTTATCCTGCAACGCAAACAGATTCTCTAATTCTGCCAACAAATCTTTCCCTCCGTAATAACAGGATATCTGATAAGCAGCTTCTCATCAAGATTCTCCCTGTTCATGTCTACCGCTGTGATCTGGCTATTGTCATATGTGGTGTAATAGTAGATTCCCTTGTCGCAGTTGCAGCATGAGGTGTAGAGCGTAATCTCATATTTGCCCTCTGTCACCTCGCACAGACCTCTCTGCTGGTCTACAGAGCCTAATATGTGGAAGAACTGGCTCACACTTGCATTCTCACTGTCATCCGATTTGGAGTTTTGCTTTGTGAATGCCACACGTACAAAACGTGACTGCGATGATAAATCTCCCGGCAGTCCCAGGCCTCCCATTCCGCGGCTGTATGCACTAAGCTCCACTCCCGGTGCAAATGTATTTTCAGGCTGCTTTGTGGATAAGCCTCTGTAATTATTGAGTGCAGCCATCTGATATGGGAATGGCGGATTGTTTGTGAGCACACCTACCGGATTGTCGTAAACATGCATACCGTCTGCCATCGACTCCACCACAATGCACTCATTTTTGTCGGCTATAATCCAGTGAAGCTGTGCAACCGGAAGCTGACTGCTAAATGGTGTATCTACCAGTAAAATACGATTTAATTTTTCCTTTGCATCCGCTACCGTAGCGCATAGTGACAGTATCCACGGTATAAACTCAAACTGTGCCACCTTTGTCTTTGCAATGCCGCATGTGCCATTCTCGCATGAGCTGTTTTCGTCTGCTGCCGCATACGCTGCATTTCCCACGAAATTCAATCCTGCCATACCGAGTCCCTTTTCATTTATAGCATCATAGTAAAGAGGATAGTCACCTGCCACATGTGCCATTCCAATGATTGCATAATGGTTTTCAAGCTTTCCCGAATGCCTGAAATCAAACACATAGTTTCGCGGCGTTACCGCAATCTCATCTCCATATGAAAATTCGTAATCGAGTGTTCTTCCAAAATAGAAATCCTTTGTTTTATAAGCTGCTGCTGTACACATAATTATGACCTCCTTGTTATGCTGCCATACTTAAACAGTATCTCTTAAATTGTAGAGTACTATACATCATATTTGCAATTATTTCAAGCAACACACCCCTAAAGTATTTGAACAAAAAAACAGCAGCCGGTATGATAACCGGCTGCTGCCCTAATAAATGCTGTGCTATTCCTGTATTATGCCTGTTTATTGTCCTGCTCATTATCAAGTGCGATAAGCTTTGCAATGATTTCCTCGCATATCTGTGTAACATTCTTGCCATCTGTAGCAACTGTTACATCTGCCACCGCCTCATAGCGCTCCTTTCGCTTTTCCATAAGGCCGCTGATATACTCAACATTCATGTTGCCATTTAGTATCGGGCGCTCGTCACTATCCTTTACTCGCTCGTAGATAGTCTCAGGCTTTGCTGTAAGAAGAACTACACGGCCGTTTTTCTTCATATGATCTGCGTTTTCCTCTCTCATGACAACACCACCACCACAGGAAACGATGGTCTGCTTTCTCTTCTGAAGCTCTATAAGTGTGTTGCTCTCTAAGTTTCTGAAATATGCCTCACCGAACTCATCAAATATTTCTGAGATTGACATGCCACGATTCTCAACAATCATCTGATCCATCTCGACACGGTCCATCTCGAGCTTATCCTTTAATTCTCCTGCTACAGTGCTTTTTCCTGCACCCATGAAACCGATCAGGAAAATATTGTAATCGAAAAGGCTCTTTGCCTGGATACGACGGCTGTTCTTCATGATATACTTGAAAATATCAAGTATCTCTTCCTCAAATTCATTGTTGCCAAGCTTTGCCGCAAGTGCATCTGTCTGCTTTTTCTCCTGCTCTGGCTGTAAGATTGGGATTCCTGTTGCCTTCTTGTATGATATAATCTCCTGAATGTGTGACATTCTGACCGCAAGCTGCTTAATTATTATATCGTCACATTCCCCAATCTTTGCGCGGATTTCCTCGATTTTGTCCATGGTGTGTCTCCTTACTTATGTGTGGTTTTCATATTAGCTTTTGATATTTAGCGAAATATCATCAAATTATAATTATTATAATTAGTATAACAAGACTTTACCAATTTATCAAGCAAAATATTTTAATGCTTTAAAGTGTTATTGTGTCAGATATGCATCCACAATATCAGACGACACATTTTTCTCAATCGATTCATATATCGGCTGACACTCCTTACGAATCTGCTCATGCACTTCATCGCTTAAGGTGATGATTTGTGTGCCGCTATCCTCGATTGTCTTTATCTTTGAGGCAATCCTCTCGTCAGACTGCTCTCTGGCGTACTGTTTCGCTGTCTCGGCTGCCTCACGGATAATCTGCTGCTGCTCATCTGTCAGTCCTTTCATGAACTCCTCGCTTACTATAAGCGATATCAGATGTGGCAGATGATTTGTCTCCACTACATAATCCTGCTGCTCATAGAGCTTATTGGATACGATTACCTCGTATGGGTTTTCCTGCGCATCTATAGTGCCCTGCTGTAAGCCGATATACACCTCCGAGAAAGTCATAGGTGTCGGGCTTGCTCCGAGCACCTTCCAGTATGCCATATGGTAAGAGTTTTCCATGGTACGGATTTTCTGACCCTTAAAATCAGCAAGGTTTTCTATCTTTTTGTTTGTTGTCATGACACGGAAGCCCTGGTCTGCATATCCCAAAAGCTCGTAGCCACCGTCATTGTAGACCTGCTGCATGAGCTTCATAAACTTTGGATTGTCCACATGCTCACGTACCTCATCAATGCTGTCAAAGAGTGCCGGCATATCAAATACTGCAGTATCCTTCATGAAAGTGACCTGCGGTGCAGTGTTCTGTACTACAAAAGGTATATCTCCATCCTTGCATGACTCGAGAAGCTCTCTGTCTCCACCCAGTACACTGTTTGGATACACACTGATTTTCATTTTGCCATCGCTTAGTCTGTCCACTTCATCGGCAAATTTCTCTGCATATATCTGTGTCACGGTGTCCTCAGGACTTGAGCTGCCGAGAGGCCATGCGTAGCGCTGTACCCCGGCATCCTTAGCTGCGTCCTGCGAGCCTTCACCAGCAGAGCCACCGCACGCGGCAAGTCCTGCTGTAAGCGAAAGTATCATCATGACGGCTGCTGCTCTTCTCCACAATCTATATTTGCTATACGATTTACGCGGTTTATTATATTTACCAGCTTTTTTACATAAAAACAAGCCAAATCTACTCATATTTTTCTCCAATTACAACTGTGTGCCTAAATGTCCTACAATCATCATTAAATCTGCTTATACCTGTTATTACATATTTCTGTAGCGAATAGTTACTATTTCTCTATAATAAGCACAGACTGATTGCCGGAATAAATGTAAGCAGCAGAAGTGCCAGCAGGAAATATCCTATCATAGGCGCCGCCTTCTTTGCTATCTGCATGACCGGAACATCTGTCAGTGAGCTTGCCACAAACAGGTTTACACCGATTGGAGGTGTAACGAAACCGATTGCAAGGTTTACAATCATCACTACTCCGAAATGGATAGGGTTCATGCCGATGCTCTGCACGATAGGAAGCAGGATTGGGCTTAAAATAAGGATAGCCGGTGTGGTATCCATAACCATTCCAACAATGAGCAGGAACACATTTATCACGATAAGAAGCACTATCTCATTTGTAAAATGTGCGAGTATCCATGCGCTGACCGTCTGTGGCACCTGCATGAGTGTGAGCACGCGTGAAAACGCGGTCGATGCGGCAAGTATAAACAATATAGGTGCGTATGTCTTCATCGCCTCCACCATGATTCCCCATATCTCTTTTACCTTTATGGATTTGTAAATAAAAAGACTTACAAAAAGCGCATAAAATACTGAAATTACCGCAGCCTCTGTAGGCGAAGCTATACCGGCGTAAATGCATCCAAGTACTATAACCGGGCTCAAAAGTGCCCATATACTGTCCTTCAATATACTAAAAAGACCCTTGTTTCTAAGCTCTGAGACCTTTGCATTTATCTTTTCCTTGTCCTCTCCATAGCGCTTGCAGTGATAATATGCATAAAACATAAGAAGCGCTCCTATCAAAAGTCCCGGAATGATTCCTGCAAGAAAGAGATCACTGACCGACTCACCGGTTGCCATCGCATACATGATAAAAGGTATGCTTGGCGGTATGATAACTCCGAGTCCTCCCGCAACCGCAACAATTGCCGTTGAAAAATCCTTTTTGTAGCCCAGCTCCATAAGAAGCGGAATGGTCATACTTCCGACAGCCGCAACAGTTGCAGGCGCAGAGCCGGAAATCGCTCCATAGAACAAGCAGGTGATGATAACCGCACATGGGATTCCTGCGGTTCTTTTTCCTATAAAATACACAAAAACATCAAACAATTTTTGTGAGATTTTGCCGTGTGCCATGACGATTCCGGCAAGCACAAACATAGGCACCGCTAAAAGCGGGAAGCTGTCTATACCACCGAGCATAGAGCGGATAACATAGCTGGCACTGGCTGTAAAAGATGAGTCAAACGCGCCCGGCAGCACTGCCACTATTCCAAGGGAAATAGATACCGGAATAGCAATGACCAGACATATCACAAATAATATAAAAACTACTGCTGCTGACATCTATTTCTCCTTTCTCTTTTCAGCTTTACTATGAATTGCTTCAATATCCTCAACAAGCTCTTTCTCGCGGTAAGTGTCTTCGACAACGGCTTCCTCTATAACCGAGGCAATACTGCCCTCCTCAAGAAGCTTGTTTTCTTTTCCCAGAACAATCTTCCACTCGCCAAACCATCTCTGCGCGATGCGAAATGCCGTGATTATAAAGCATACAAACGGTGCAGCCTGCACATAGTACATAGGGATACCGCAGGCAGGACTTACCTGACCGCTTTCGATAGTGTTCTTTAAATATATGAACGAAAAAGGTATCAAATATACGAAAAACACAAACTCCACTGTCAGATTAAGTATCTGGGGCATCTGGTCAACTTCAAGACGGAGAAGGTGTCCTACAAGGTCAAAAGCAGCGTGGAGAACCCGGAGGAAAAGCAGGTGATTTTCAAGAACGCCCACGAGCCTATCATCGACCCCGATACATGGGAGCGTGTGCAGGAGCTGCGTAAGCAGCGCAAGCGTCCAAACCGCTATGATGAAGTGGGCTTGTTCTCCGGTCTGCTGTTCTGCGCCGACTGCGGCAGCGTCCTTTACCAGCAGCGGTATGAGAACAAGACCCGGAAACAGGACTGCTATATCTGCGGCAACTACAAGAAGCGCACCCATGACTGCACGGCGCACTTTATCCGCACCGACCTTCTGACCGCAGGCGTGACCGCCAACCTCAAAAAAATCACCGCCTACGCCGCCAAACACGAAAAGCAGTTCATGAAGCTGCTGGTTCAGCAGAACGAGGACGGCGGCAAGCGCAGAAACGCAGCCCGGAAAAAGGAACTGGACGCAGCCGAGAAGCGCATCGGGGAGCTGTCCGCCATCTTCAAGCGGCTGTATGAGGACAGCGTAGCCGGACGCATTACCGACGAACGCTTCGCCGAGCTTTCCGCCGACTATGAAGCCGAGCAGCGGCAGGTCAGGGAACACGCCGCCGAGCTGCAAGCGGAGCTTTCCAAGGCGCAGGAAGCGTCGGTCAATGCGGAGCGTTTTATGAACATCGTCCGCAGGCACATCAGCTTTGAGGAGCTGACCCCCACCCTGCTGCGGGAGTTTATCGAGAAGATCGTAGTGCATGAGTGCAGCTACGACGAGAACAAGCACCGCAGGCAGGAAATTGAAATCTACTACTCCTTTGTCGGCAAGGTGGACTTGCCCGACGAATAAGCCCGACCTGTCCGGCGCAGTGCGCAAGCGCCGGACGGGAACGGCAAAAATTTTTACACTTCTATTGCTTCCTTATCAAACAACAGCAAAATCGCAGGGCATGAAGCAGCTTATGGCTAATTAGATGTAACAAAAGCGAAGAAAGGAAAAGCACAATCCAGACGGAACCGGTGGTGCGGTCAAGAAATATTGTGGAAACACAAGATTTCTGCTATAATGAGTGCAGTACATTTGACGATGGAGAGAAAGGCGGGACGCCTATGCACATAAGTTATCAGCCACTATGGAATACCCTGAAAGAGCGTGGTATGAGGAAAGAGGACTTGCGGCTTGCCGCCGGTCTTACCACAAATATGATTGCCAACATGGGTAAGGGAAAAAATATCAGTATGGAAACGCTGGTTCGTATTTGCGAAGCCCTGAATTGTGGTATTTTGGATGTGATTGAGCTGGAGCCGGACAAAGAACCGAAAAATGAGGGACAGACGGGCTAAAATTGGTGATAACTACCCGTTGCAACGGTTCGTTGCGGTTGTTCCTGCGTGTGTTGGTAGATATAAAACGGCTT
>OHJY01000860.1_pt1 | contig 10884 bp, 8 predicted proteins | sample 1568681 | NCBI WGS metagenome assembly OHJY01 (sample SAMEA3879540, study PRJEB24766) | human gut metagenome | biome: human-associated habitat; feature: feces | place: USA | collected 1985/1987
GGGGTCGGCAAGCCGCGCCGCTATCTCCGCCGGGCGAAGCTGCCGGCCTATGAATACGCACTGCGGCTCCGTGCTTACGCCGTCGGCTCCGGTTATGCTGTAAAGGCCGTCCGCAAGGTCGAAGCGAACATAGCCGCCGCCCGTTTCCAATATGCCCTTGGCCCGCACTATGCCGCCGTACCGTCCCCGCAGCGCGTCCTCCAGCAGCATTATAAGCTCCGGCACGCTCATGGGCGCGGGGCTGCGGAAGGAGCATTCCTCGGGAAGCTGCGCTGCCTGGCCCGTTAATGGCATATCGCCGAGTATATCTGCGGATAGGGCGAGGCAATCCTGCCGCCCGGCATATCCCACGGGCCGCCGTCCAAATTTTGAAATATCATAGCTGTATTTTTTCGATAAGCGGGCGGGCCGGCTTTCCGCACCGAGCAGCCCCAGCCACCATTCCTCGCCCATGCGGGAATAATGCTCCGCAGCCACGCGGGCGGAGGGCGCTGTTTTGAGTAGCTTCTCCTTTGCAAGACGGAGTGCGCCGGGATCCTCGTTTTCGCATTTTGAAAATATTATCTGCTCCGCCGCCTTGAGCTGGTCGGCGTAAATATCGCCGAAGCAGGCCATGCTTTGGTCTATACCCCGGGGCGAAACGAGCGTCACCGGGGGAAGCAGGGATATGTCGCCGTAGGTTATCCTGGAAAGGTTGTCTATTATGCGGGAAAGCAGCGCTGCGCCGGTGGGCTCAACTATCAAAAAAGCGGGGGAGAGCGCCGAGGCTATCGTCAGCACGGAGTTGGCGAAGCCCTCCCGCACGGTGCAGCAAACGCAGCCCTCCATAAGCTCCAGCACGCTTATATCGCCGGAGGAGGAAAGCTCGCCCTTGTCTATGTTGGTGTCGCCGTATTCGTTTTCAAGTATTACTATGTCTTGCCCCGTGCGGCGTATCAGCTCCTTTATGAAGGTGGTCTTGCCCGCACCGAGGAACCCTGAAACTATGAGTATCTTCATTCTTTTTTAGCGTTTTTCCCGCCAAGGGGAAGCGGGCAGGGGGAAGCCCCAAAGCCCGCTCAGCATTGCGTTATACCAGCCTTACGACGGGCTTTATGAGCTCCGCCGGCTTGTCCTTCATAAGCTGGAGAGCCTCGGGTATGTGCTCCCAGCCGTCGAATACGTGGGTCGCCATGGGGCTTACATCCAGCCTGCCGGAGGCGACGAGGGAGCCTAACTTCTCCATCCTGAGCCTGCCGCCGGGCATAAGGCCGCCCTGTATCTGCTTGTGGCCCATGCCTACGCCCCATTCAACGCGGGGTATCTTTACATAGTCCCCGCTGCCCAGGTAATTTACAGAGCCTATCTTTCCGCCGGGCTTAAGCGAGGCCACGGCGGACTCAAAGGTATCCACGGTGCCGCCGGCAATTATCACCTTATCGACGCCCTTGCCGCCGGTGAGCTCCAAGGCCTGCTTTTCTATCGAGCCGTTCTTGTAGCTTATGAAGTCCGATGCGCCGTACAGCTTCGCCACCTCCACGCACTTGGGGCGGGTACCCACGGCGATTATGCGGGAAGCGCCCCGAAGGTTAGCGCCCGCCACGGACATGAGGCCAACGGGGCCTATGCCTATCACTAAAACGGTATCGCCGAATTGCACGTCGGCAAGCTCTGCGCCGTGCAGGCCGGTGGGCACCATATCCGAAAGCATACAGGCGTCCACTATATCCATTCCCTCGGGCATGAGCGCAAGGTTGCCGTCCGCGTCGTTCACATGGAAGAACTCGGAGAAAACGCCGTCCTTGATGTTGGAAAATTTCCAGCCCGCCAGCATGCCGCCGGAATGCATGGCGTAGCCCGCCTGGGCCTCAAGGGAGCTCCAGTTCGGCGTTATGGCGGGTACCAGCACCCTGTCGCCGGGCTTGAAGTCCCTTACCTCGGAGCCGACCTCGACCACCTCGGCGCAGCCCTCGTGTCCTAATATCATGTTGTGGCGCTCGCCCACGGCGCCCTCCCATACGGTATGCACGTCAGAGGTGCATATTGCTATGGCAAGGGGTCTGCAAATCGCATCATTCGGGCCGCATACCGGCCTGTCCTTCTCTATCCAGCCTACCTCGCCGATCCTTAACATGGCAAAACCCTTCATAAATAAACCGTTCCTCCTGATTATGATTTGGGCATACACCCTATGTGTGAAAATATTATCATAATGGATATAAGATTGCGGTTAAGAAAGGGCGGCAAGCGGGAAATACAATAAAAAACGGCAGCATCGCTGGAAAGGAGCCTTATATGCAAGCAGCAAGGATAGACAGGTATATAAAAAAGCAGGAGGGGCTTGACAGCCTCACGCGGGAGGATATAGAACGGATACAGTTGGAAAAGCTCAACCGCCTCCTTGGGGCGCAAAGGCTCAGGAACGGCTTTTATAAAGACCTGCCGGGGGGGCTGGGCAGCCTTGGGGAGCTGAAGGAGTTACCCTTTACCACGGGCAGGGACGTTGCGGAAAACGCCGCCGGCATGCTTATGACATCCCAAGCCGATATACGCAAGATAATAACTGAGCACACCAGCGGCACCACTGGCAGGGCAAAGCGCGTATTTTACAGCGAGGGGGACTGCGAGGATACTATAGGGCTTTTTATGGCGGGGCTGGGCGAAATGACAGGAGCGGGCGGCAGGGTGATGATATGCATGCCCTTTTCCGGGCCGGGAAGCCTCGGCGAGCTTATAGCGGAGGCGATAAGAAGGATTGGAGGAAGCCCAATCAGGGCGGGGGCGGGCTTAAGCTATGGCGCCATGAAGGAGATAATGGAGCGGCACAGGCCGGATTCCTGCGTGGCCATGCCGGTGCAGCTTCTTTCCACCCTCAGGGTATGCGGCAGGGGAACCCTTAGGAGCGCGCTGGTCAGCGGGGATAGCTGCCCAGCCCCGATAGCGGAGATGATAGAGGGTATATTGGGCTCAAGGCTTTTTCACCACTACGGCACACGGGAGATGGGCCTTGGTGGCGCGGTCACCTGCCCCGCCCATGAGGGCATGCATATAAGGGAGAACCACGTCATTGCAGAGATAATAGACGATGGGGGCAGGCCCGCCGCCTTGGGAAGCCCGGGAGAGCTGGTGATAACCACCATAGGGATGGAGGCCATGCCCCTCATAAGGTACAGGACGGGGGACAGGGCGAGGCTCATGGAGGGCCGCTGTCCCTGCGGCAGCAGCCTTATGCGGCTGGATACGGATATATCGAGGCTCGCGGGAGGGGATGCGGCCAGCAGCGCGGTGCTGAAGGACGATAGGATAGCGGATTACGGGCCGGAAAAAGACGGGGACGGCATAAGGGTGCTTACCATCGGCAGGTATGACTGCGCCAAATTTATCAAGGGAATATTCGGGCGGCAGATCGAGGTGACGGCAAGGCCGGTCACAATGGAGGACGCCCCTATGTACGCCGGAAAGCGCGCGCCCCTGGCATAGCCCTGCGAAAACCCGATTCAGCAAGGCAATTTGGCGGATTTTCCCTTGCAAAGGCGGGATACTTAACACAGATTTTATGCCGCATTTAATATAATTAAATAGCGAATATGAAGGCGGCATATACAAAAGTTTCATTTCTGTCCTGCATAGCTGTTCTGTTATAGGTGATGAGACATTATACGAAAAACGGGAGCGATAACTGCCGCTGAGGGCAAATTGAACGACCACGAAAGGAGACTGGTACTATGATACGGAAAAAACTTGTTATCAATGGGGTGGCGCGGGACCTCGTGCTGGACGGGAGCGAGACCCTCGCAAAGCTGCTCCGTGAAAGATTACTGCTGACGGGCTGCAAAATCGGCTGCGGAGAGGGGCACTGCGGAGCCTGCAACGTCATAGTGGACGGAAAGGTGACCCGTTCCTGCGTGACTAAGGTGACGAGGCTTAAGGACAACGCGGAAATAACTACGATAGAGGGAATAGGCACGCTGCACGACATGCACCCGCTTCAGGTCGCGTGGATGGCAAACGGCTGTGCCCAGTGCGGCTTCTGTGCGCCCGGATTTATAATGAGCGGCATCGCGCTGCTCAACGGAAATTGCAGCCCGACGCGCAAGGAGGTAAGGGACTGGTTCGATAAAAACCGGAACCTGTGCCGCTGCGCCGGATATAAGCCCATGATAGACGCAGTGATGGATGCGGCAAAGGTAATGCGCGGCGAGCTTACCAAGGAGGACCTGGTATTCAAGCCGGAGGGAGACAGCATAAAGGGCACAAGGTACATACGCCCCTCCGCCGCACAGAAGGTCACGGGAAGCTGGGATTTCGGCGCGGACGACGCGCTGAAACTGCCCGAGGGCACGCTGCGGCTCGCCCTGACCCAGGCTAAGGTATCCCACGCCAACATAAAGGGCATAGACACCTCCGAGGCGGAAAAGATGCCCGGCGTATTCAAGGTCATAACTTACAAGGACATACTGGAGGCCGACGGTACCAACCAGATAAACGGCCTCGTCATGCTTCCCAAGCACAACAAGAACGACGGCTTTGACAGGCCGGTGCTTTGCCGGGATAAGATATTCCAGTTCGGCGACGCCATAGCCATAGTCGCGGCGGAGACGGAGGAGCAGGCAAGGGCGGCGGCGGAGGCTGTTAAGGTCGATATAGAGGAGCTGCCGGCCTACATGAACGCAATAGACGCCATGGCCCCCGACGCCATAGAGATACACCCCGGCACCCCGAACGTGTTCTTTGAGACGAACTGCATAAAGGGCGGGGATTTCGACTGGGACAGCATACCCGATTCGCAGCAGGTGGAGATAGAGAGCTACTGCTCCCGCCAGCCGCACCTGCACCTTGAGCCGGACTGCGGCTATGCCTACATAGACGAGGACGGGATGCTCACCATACACTCCAAGTCCATAGGCATACATCTTCACATGCCAATGATAGCGGGCGGCATAGGTGTACCAATGGAAAAGCTGCGTATGATACAGAACCATGCGGGAGGCACCTTCGGGTATAAGTTCTCGCCCACCAACGAGGCCATACTCGGCGCCGCTGCGCTGATATGCAAACGGCCCGTATCCCTGGTGTTCAACATGTATCAAAACATAACCTACACCGGAAAGCGCTCCCCCGCCTTCATGCACGTTAAGCTGGCGGCGGACGAGAAGGGCAAGCTGCTGGCCCTCTGGGGCGATAATTTCATAGACCACGGCCCGTATTCCGAGTTTGGAGACCTGCTCACCATGCGCTTGAGCCAATTCACCGGCGCGGGCTACGGCATAGGCTCCATACGCAACAGGAGTCGCACGGTATTCACAAACCACGCATGGGGCTCCGCCTTCCGCGCCTACGGCTCGCCGCAGTCCTTCATGGGCTCGGAAATAGCCATAGACTGCCTCGCCGCAAAGATGGGCATAGACCCCTTTGAGATGAGGGCTATGAACTGCTATAAGGAGTCCGAGGGCACCACCATACCCACAGGATTCCCGCCAGATGTATACTGCGAGGAGGCGCTCTTTGAAAAGGCGCGCCCGCTGTATGAGGCGGGCAAAAAGAGGGTAGCGGAGAAGAACGCCGGGTCTGACGGGCGGTATAAGTACGGCATAGGCGTTTCGCTCGGCGTATACGGCTGCGGTCTGGACGGCGTTGACGCCTCCTCCGCCTTTGCCGAGCTCAACCCCGACGGCACGGTAAGCATATACACCTGCTGGGAGGATCACGGACAGGGCGCGGATATGGGCGCGCTGGTATCCGCCCACGAGACGCTGAGACAGGCCGGCATAAGGCCGGAGCAGATACGCCTCGTAATGAACGACACAAAGATATGCCCCAATTCCGGCCCCGCCGGCGGCTCCCGCTCCCAGGTGATGACGGGCAACGCCTGCCGTCTCGCCGCGGAGAACCTTCTCGCCGCAATGCGCAAGGAGGACGGAAGCTACCGCACATACGACGAGATGAAGGCGGAGGGTATAGAGACCAAGGTGGACGGCAACTGGACCACCACATACTGCGCCGATCACCCCGTGGATCAGGACACCGCCCAGGGCGAGCCCTTCGCAACGTATATGTACAGCATATTCCTGCCGGAGGTGGTGGTGGATACCGAGACGGGCAAGGTAAAGGTGGAGAAGTTCACCTGCGTGGGCGACGTCGGAACCATAATGAACCGGCTGTTGGTGGAGGGCAACTTCTACGGCGGCCTAATACAGGGCGTCGGCCTTGCGCTCAGCGAGGACTTCGACGACCTCGAGAGGGAGACGACGCTGCTCCGCTGCGGCATACCCTACCCCAACGACGCGCCGGACGATATTGAGCTTCACTTCAACGAGACATACAGGCCATGCGGCCCCTACGGCGCAGCGGGCTGCGGCGAAGCCCCGCTAACGGCGCCCCATCCCGCTATACTCAACGCCATATACAACGCCACCGGCGCGCGCATCACGAAGGTGCCGGCAAGACCCGAGAGGGTGATGGAGTCGCTCAGGGAGCTTGAAGGATAGCACGGCAGCTTTTTAAGGAGGGAGGCAGGGACGGTATATGACGCGTATAGACGAAAGAGTCTCTACCCATGTATACAAGGTCAAGCGCATATCCAAGGAGGAGATGGAGAGCATCGCCGGAGTGTGCGTATACGATCAGCCTCCCTTCTGCAACGCCGCCTGCCCGCTTAAGCTGGACGTAAAGGCCATGCTTAAGGCGGCGGCGGAGAACGACTTTAAAAAGGCGTTTAAAATTTATGAGAGCATAGCGCCCTTCCCGCTGATACTGTCGGCGGGCTGCGGTGCGCCCTGCGAGGAAAAGTGCAGGCTCTGCGAGCTCGGCGATGGCATAGCCATAGGGGACATAGAGCGCGCCGTAGCCTTATCCGGAGGCGCCGGGGAAAAGCGCAGCATATTCCGCGTCAGGAAAAAGAAAAAGGCGGCTGTGTTCGGCTCCGGCCTGTTTGCGCTGCTGCTTGCGGGGGAGCTGGAAAAAAAGGGGTATCCGGTAACGGCGATATGCGGCGAGGCGGACGAGGAGGAATACCTTAGGGTCGCCGCCGGGTTTTTGCGGGAGGACGACTTTTATACGGAGCTTAAAAGGCTCAGGGGCAAGGATATCGCCTTTGAATTTAACGCCGAGATGACAAGAGAGCTTTTTGAGGAAAAAAGAGGCGGCTTTGATGTGCTTTGCGCGTCCGAAAAAGCCGCCCTTGACATATTTCCCGGCGCCGTACGGGACGAAGGCATAATGCTCATGGAAAGTGAGGGGCTTTTGACCGGCGGCGGAGAGACTGTGCTGGAGGCGGCGCTTGGGGCAAGGAAGGCGGCGCTTACGGCGGACAGGCTCGCCCAGGGCATAGACCCGCGCAGCGCGAGAGGGGAGGAGGGGCCGGTCACATCACGGCTGTATACCAACCCCGACCTGGCAAGGGGGCTGATCAGGATAAAGGGCTGCGAAAGCGGCTATACGAGGGAGCAGGCGGCTGAGGAGGCTGGCAGGTGTATGCAGTGCCACTGCGACGAGTGCCTGCGCGGCTGCGCCTATCTTCGCCGCTTCAACAAGCACCCCGGCCTGCTGAGCCGGGAGATATACAACAATACGCAGATAATAATGGGGGACCACCCGCTCAACAGGGCGATGAACGCCTGCGCGCTGTGCGGGCAATGCACTGTCACCTGTCCCCACGGGTTCGATATGGCCCATGTATGCAGGACGGCGCGGGAAAACATGGTGGATACGGACAAGATGCCGCTGGCGGCCCATGAATTTGCGCTGCTGGATATGCTTTTTTCCAACGGAGAGGCATATCTTTGCAGAAAGCAGCCCGGGCACAGCCATTGCAGATACGTGTTCTTTCCCGGCTGCCAGGCGGCGGCGATAGCGCCGGAGGCGGTAATCGCCGCATACGAGGATCTCTGCACCCGGCTGAAGGGGGGCGTAGCGCTTATGCTCGGCTGCTGCGGGGCGATAGCACACTGGGCGGGAAGGGGCGAGATGTACGGCGAGGTCAGGGATAAGATAGCGGCGGAGCTTGCCGCACTGGAGGATCCCGTGATAATAGCCGGCTGCCCAAGCTGCATGAAGCTGCTCTCGGAGCAGGATATGGCTGAGACGGTAGGTATATGGACGGTGCTGAGGGACAGGGGACTGCCGGACGGGGCGCGGGGCGGTGGACGAGCCGTGCTCCACGACGCCTGCGGCGCGCGGGGGTATCCGGAGACCCGGTCAGCCGTGCGGCATATCATGGAGGAGCTGGGCTATCAGCTCATCGAGGAGGAATATTCCGGCGACAGCACCCAATGCTGCGGCTATGGCGGGCTTACCGCCTATGCGGACAGGGAGACGGCGGGCGACATGGCGAAAAGCTGCCTGAAAACGCCGGGTGCGCAGTATGTGAGCTACTGCATGGCCTGCCGCGACCGCTTTGCGCGGGAGGGCGCCGATTCGCGGCACATACTCGAGCTGGTGTACGGAATAGACGCCGGCGCGCCGCCGGATATAAGCAAAAAAAGACACAACAGGCTTACGCTTAAAAACAGGCTGTTAAGCGAGCTTTGGGGCGAGGAGGGAGAAAGCACGGAAAGGCCGTATAGGGTGGATTTTACGCAGGAAGCGCTAAAAATGATGGACGAGCGCATGATACTGAAAACGGATATATACAACGTGCTGGATTATATGCTAAAGAGCGGGGAGGCCGTAGAGGACGCCGAAAGCGGCATGCTCATAGCACGAAAGCGCTGCGGCAACGTGACCTTCTGGACGGCGTATACGGAAACCGCGGAGGGCTATACCGTGCATAGGGCATACAGCCACAGGATGACGGTGGAAAAGAGGAATTAAGGGGGGGCGGCATGGAGAAGAAAGCCTATTACAGCATAGACCCCGGGGGAAAGCTCAAATGCAGAAAGTGCAACGTCCCGCTGGAAAAGGGCCGGGCGAGGTTCATGTATCTGGACAACGGCTTTCCCGTGGAGCTGCCGCTCTGCCCCGTGTGCGGCTTCGTATACGTTCCGGAGGAGCTTGCCGTCGGCAAGGTGCTGGCGGTGGAAAAGGCGTTAGAGGACAAATAGAAGGGAGATAACCCATGAACGGACATCTCGGAGGCACACAAAACACGCTGCACATTATAGCGCTGTCAAGGCTCGCCCCGCCCGCTAAGATACTCGATATGGGTGCAGGGGCGGGAGAAACCGTGGGGCTGCTGCGGGATATGGGCTACGACGCCCGGGGCATAGATATAAGGCCGGGCAGCGATATGGTCGAGAAGGGGGATTTCCTCCGCTGCCCTTATCCCGATGCGGCCTTTGACGGCATAATAAGCCAATGCGCTTTTTTTGTGGGCGGCGACGTGAGCGGGGCGTTTTCGGAGGCATACCGCCTACTCAAGGGCGGCGGCGTGCTCATGCTTACCGACGTGTGCTTTGAGGACGTGGAAGGCATAGCGGGCAAAACGGGCTTTGCGGTAATGCACAGCGAGGATATGACCGCAAGGTGGCAGGAGTACTATATAGACGCGGTATGGCGCGGCGAGGAATGCCGCCATGAGCAAAGGGGCAAGTGCGAATACCGTATGCTTATATGTGGAAAGGAGTAGGTATGGAATTGCTGGAAAGGGTGGTGGAGCTTAGCCTTGAGGGCTACTGCTGCTCACAGGTGATGGCGCTGCTGCTGCTGGAGCTGCTGGGCGAGGAGGACGACGGCTTCGTTCGGGCGATGGGCGGGCTTATAAACGGCGGCGGCTACTCCGGCGGGGACTGCGGCTGCATGAGCGGCGGCGCCTGCCTTATATCCTATATAACGGGCAAGGGAGGGGAAAACGAAAGCGAGCTGCGGGGCCACGTTTCCGCACTGTGCCATTTTACGCACTGGTTCGCAGAGGAAATGAAGGAGCGGTACGGCGGCACGGACTGCGGGGAAATACTCGGCGGCGACCAGCGCCGCAAGATGGAGCGCTGCCCGGAGATAATGGCGCTGTCCTTTGAGAAGTGCATAGAGATACTGTCGGGGAAGGGACTTATATGATGGGCTTTGGAAGGACGAAAAGCGTATGCCCGGTGTGCTTAAGGGTGCTGGAGGCCCAAAAAACGGTGGGCGAGCACGGTATATATCTCAACAAGACCTGCCCTGAGCACGGGGCTTTTTCCGCGCTTATATGGGAGGGGAGCATAAAGGAGTATTTCATGTGGAACGGCGAAAGCTCCGCCATCGACCCGCCGGTGAACGGCAAAGAGCCGCAAAGGGGCTGCCCCAACGACTGCGGGCTGTGCTCCGCGCACCTTAGAAAGGGCTGCTGTATGCTGCTGGAGCTCACCAGGCGCTGCAATCTGGAATGTCCCGTCTGCTATGCGTCGGCGGGGAAGTGCGGCGATGACCCGAATATCGAGGATATAGAGCGGCAGTACGACTTTCTCATGGCGCACGGCGGACCCTTCAACATACAGCTATCCGGCGGGGAGCCGACCCTGCGGGAGGACCTGCCTGAGATAATATGGCTGGGCAGGCAAAAGGGCTTTACCTTCTTCCAGCTAAACACCAACGGCATACGCCTCGCGGCGGAGCCGGACTACGCAAAAAGCCTTAAGGCTGCGGGGCTAAATACGGTGTTTTTACAGTTTGACGGCATGAGCGACGCCGTATATGAAGCTCTGCGGGGCAGGCCGCTCCTAAGGGAAAAGCTCGCCGCAATAGAAAGCTGCGCCGCAGCGGGCTTGGGCATAGTGCGGTTCAGCACCGCTTTCACGCGGGCCACCAGCTCCCGGGGGGAGAACGGCTTGACCACATAGTCGTCCGCGCCGCCCTCCAGGCCCGCCAGTTTATCGTATTCCTCGCCGCGTGCGGTCAGGATGATGACCGGCGTGTTGATGTGGCGGGTGCGCATCTCCCGCAGGCAGGTCATGCCGTCCATGAACGGCATCATCACATCCAGGATCACCA
>OHJY01000862.1_pt1 | contig 10877 bp, 8 predicted proteins | sample 1568681 | NCBI WGS metagenome assembly OHJY01 (sample SAMEA3879540, study PRJEB24766) | human gut metagenome | biome: human-associated habitat; feature: feces | place: USA | collected 1985/1987
CTTCGGAGAGGAGATTTTCATCCTCGTGGAGGAGAAAGCGTCTTTCATGGGCGGCGACGAAGGTACTTTCCGCAACTGGGTGCAGCAGCGTGTGAAATACCCCGCGATCGCTCAGGAAAACGGCATCCAGGGTAAGGTAACCATCTCGTTCGTGGTGAATACGGACGGTTCCGTATCCAATATCGAGGTGTTGAGAACCCCCGACAGGACCTTGTCGGACGAGGCGGTACGTATTATCAAATCTTCTCCGAAATGGACCGCCGCCAAGCAGCGTAACAAGTCGGTTCGTCAGAAGTTCGTCATTCCGATCGATTTCCGTATTTCGGATTAAGGTTTGTTTGAAACATTTGATAAGGGTATCCTGCGTGAAGCCGGGATACCCTTATTTTCACCGTGCAGGAAGATGTGTCTTTCCGAAGGCGCATAGTCGTGCAGAAATCGTATGGCAGATTGGAACAGAATAAGAATAAAGAGATTGTAACGAAGAACGACCAACCCGCTTCCGGGGCCGGGTTCGAGCGGGCCGTATTGGTCGCGGTCATCCGGGACCAACAGGATCCGCGTCAGGCGGAAGAGTACCTCGCCGAATTGGAATTTTTGGCCGAAACCGCCGGAAACGTGGGTGTCCGCCGGTTTACGCAGCGCCTTCCGCAGCCGTCGGCCCGTATTTATGTCGGTCCGGGGAAACTGGAGGAGATCGCTGCCTATTGCAAGGAGGAGGAGATCGACGTGGCGATTTTCGACGACGAACTCTCTCCGTCGCAGACGCGCAACATCGAGGCGGCCATGCCCTGCCGGATTCTCGACCGCACGCGTCTGATTCTCGATATTTTCATGTCGCGGGCGCAGACGGCCTATGCCAAGACCCAGGTGCAGTTGGCCAATTACCAGTATATGCTCCCGCGTCTGTCGGGTATGTGGACGCACCTGGAGCGGCAGCGGGGCGGCACGGGAACGCGCGGCGGTGCCGGCGAGCGCGAGATCGAGACCGACCGGCGAATCATCCGCAACCGGATCAGCAAACTCAAGGAGGATCTGCAAAAGATCGACCGTCAGATGGCTGTCCAGCGATCGAACCGGGGTTCGATGGTGCGTGTGGCGTTGGTGGGTTATACCAACGTCGGCAAATCGACCCTGATGAACCTGATTTCGAAAAGCGAGGTGTTCGCCGAAAACAAACTCTTCGCCACGCTCGATACGACGGTGCGAAAGGTGGTTTTCGACAACCTGCCTTTCCTGTTGTCGGATACCGTGGGTTTCATCCGCAAATTGCCGACCGAACTGATCGAGTCGTTCAAATCGACCCTCGACGAGGTGCGTGAAGCCGACCTGTTGCTGCACGTGGTCGATATTTCGCATCCGCAGTTCGAGGAGCAGATCGCCGTGGTGAAGCAGACCCTGCAAGAGATCGGAGCGGGGGACAAACCCGTTTATCTGGTCTTCAACAAGGTCGATGCCTACACCTATATAAAGAAAGAGGAGGACGACCTCACGCCTCCGACGCGCGAGAACCTGTCGCTCGACGACCTGAAAAAGAGCTGGATCGCCCGGGCCAATACGCCCTGCATCTTTATTTCGGCGGTCGAGAAGATCAATATCGAGAAGCTGCGTTCGGATCTGTACGGCATGGTCCGTGAAATCCATTCGGGCCGCTATCCATTCAACAACTTCCTCTATTGACCTGAAACAAAAGTTAAATAAATACAACCTTATGTTGCACATTCTCAACAGTCAGAACACCGTTCTCAACAAGTTTGTCGCCGAAATCCGCGACAAGTCGATTCAGAAGGATTCGATGCGTTTCCGCCGTAATCTGGAGCGTATCGGAGAGGTCATGGCCTATGAAATATCGAAAACGTTCGAGTATGCGGTGAAAGTGGTCGAAACTCCGCTGGGCGAGGCTTCGGTAGCGATGATCTCCGACCAGGTCGTGATCGCTACGATCCTTCGTGCGGGACTTCCCTTCCATCAGGGATTCCTGAACTACTTCGACGACGCGCAGAACGCTTTCGTTTCGGCTTATCGCAAGAGTACCAAGGACGGCAAGTTTACCGTCAAGGTCGAATACATCTCGTGTGGTGAGCTGGAGGGCAAGACTTTGTTGCTGGTCGATCCCATGCTGGCTACCGGTTCTTCCCTCGTGCTGGCCTACAATGCGCTGTGCGAACGGGGCGGGCAGCCCGCGCATACCCATGTCGCGGCGGTTATCGCCAGCGAACAGGGGGTCGAATATGTGGAGAAGAATATGCCCAAGCGCACGACCACGATCTGGTGTGCTGCGGTGGACGAGGAATTGACTTCGCGGGCTTATATCGTGCCGGGTATCGGCGATGCGGGCGATCTGGCTTATGGTGAGAAGATCTGACGTGCGACGCCTGTTGTTTCTGGGGGCCGTTTTCTGTACGACAGTAGGTTGGATGCTGTTGCAGAAGCCGGCTTTCCTGCTTTTCTACCATGCCCGGGCAGCAGAGGCCTCTTTCGGGGAGTGGCTCGGAGTTCTTTGGCATGGACTCTCACTCGATTGCACGGTGGCGGGTTACGTCACCGCTTTTCCGGTACTTGTCGTGCTGGCATCGTTCTGGATTCCCCTTTCGCAGCGGGTGTGGCGGATCGTTCTGACGGTCTATTTTTCGCTGATCGCACTGGTGACGGCCGCGATCTTCGCCGTCGATCTCAACCTGTACGGCTATTGGGGCTTTCGGCTCGACGGTTCGGTGCTGATCTACCTTTCCGATCCTGGGGAGGCGCTTGCGAGTGCCAGTTGGGGCGAAGTTCTGCGGCAGATTTTAATCATGCTGGTCTATGCCGGGGCGATGATCTGGAGTTACCGGTGGATTTTACGGCTTTTCCGGGTCGAACCCGTTCCCCTGCGGGGCCGGATTGTCCCGACGGTTGCGGCGCTGCTGATCGGCGGCTTGACTTTTCTGGCGATCCGGGGTGGCGTGACGGTCGCCACGGCGAATGTCAGCAAGGTCTATTTCAGCTCGAACATGTTCCTGAACCACGCTGCGACGAACCCCGTTTTTTCGTTTCTCTCTTCGGTCGGGGACAATGAGAACTATGCCGAGGCTTATCCGTTCTTCGAAGAGGAGCGGCGGAAGACTCTTTTCGAAGAGTTGCGGGGCAACCGTCCCGGGGCCGATGCCGGTACGCCCCGACTGCTGCGCAGCGACCGGCCGAACGTCGTACTGATCCTGCTGGAGAGCTTCGGCCGAACGATCATGGACGAAACGGTGAACGGCGAGCCTGTGATGCCCAACATGCAGCGTTTCAAGCGGGAGGGTGTCTGGTTCGAAAACTTCTTCGCCAATTCGTTCCGTACCGACCGGGGACAGGTGGCCGTCCTGTGCGGATTTCCGGCCCAAACGACCATGTCGATCATGAAGCTGCCGCGAAAAAGCGCCACGCTGCCTTCGCTGGCCCGTTCTCTCGGCCGGGAAGGTTATCGTTCGGTATTCATGTACGGCGGCGACCTGAACTTCACCAACCAGGCTTCGTTCATGTATTCGACCGGCTGGGAGGAGCTGATCTGGCAGAAGGATATGCAGCTCGATGCCCCGACTTCGAAATGGGGCTATGCCGACGACGTGGTGGTCGATCTTTTCGGGGACGAGGTGGAAGCGCTGGGCAGAGCGGAACAACCGTTTCTGGCGGGTCTGCTGACCCTTTCGAGCCATGAGCCGTTCGAGGTGCCGTTCGCAAAATTCGATGACAAGCTGTTGAATGCCATGGCCTTCTCCGATGCACAGATCGGACGTCTGATCGACCGGCTGCGGGAGTCGCCCGTGTGGAACAATTTATTAGTGGTGCTGGTCGCCGATCACGGCTACCCCTATCCGTACGATCTGGCCTACAACGCTCCGCTGCGACACCGGATTCCGATGATTTGGCTCGGAGGCGCACTTGCGACCGCCTCCCGAACAGTAGATACGTATGCCTCGCAAATCGACATTTGCGCTACGCTTCTGGCGCAGATGGGCCTTCCGCACGACGAATTCGATTACAGCAAGAATATTTTCGGAGCGACTCCGCCCCACAAGTTCGGTTATTACTGTTTCAGCGACGGGTTCGGCGTGATCGACGCCGACGGCGAAACGGTCTATGACAATACGGGCGAAACGGTGCTTTTTCAAACCGGCCCGCAGTCCGAAAGGTTGGAGTGGGGCAAGGCGATGTTGCAGACCACTTACGAAGATATCGGGCGGCGCTGATCCGAAGGGATCGGTACGGAAAAGGTCATCGCGGGAACGATGACCTTTTTTCGTGGGTGGAAACAGGCTTATTTATCGCTTTTGGGCATTAGGGAGCGGGCTTCCAGAAATGCGTAAAAAGCCTCCTTGTAGCCGTCTGAAACGGGGATGTACGTTTTGCCGAAGACGATCCGGCCCCGCTCGATGATTCGGATTTTGGAGGGTTGGACGATGTAGGAGCGGTGTACCCGGACGAAACGTTCGGCGGGTAGTTGTTCTTCCAACGTCTTGAGGCTTATGAGCGACAGCACGGGGCGGGGTTCGTCTTCGACGTAAATCTTTACGTAGTCCTTGAGTCCTTCGATGTAGAGGATTTTATCTAATTCGATCTGCCGAAGCCGGTATTCGGTCTTGACGAAGATGCTTCCGGGCCCAGCTTCTGCAGGCGATGGTTTGCCGACGCTGCGGCGCTTGAGTTCGAACCATTCGAAAGCTTTGTTGGCGGCCGTCAGGAAGTCGGCATAGCTGATCGGCTTGAGCAGGTAATCCACCGCACCCACGCGGAATCCTTCGACGGCATATCGGTCGAAAGCCGTCGTGAAGACGACCCGGGTCCGGGCCGGGAGCATCCGCGAAAGCTCCATGCCGTTGAGTTCCGGCATCTGGATGTCGCAGAAAAGCAGGTCCACCGGTTCGGTTTTCAGGGCTTCGAGTGCCGTGATGCCTCCGTTGTAAGCTCCCTTCAATTCCAGAAAGGGGGTTTTCCTCACGTAGCTTTCGAGCAGTTCGACCGCCAGCGGTTCGTCGTCGATAATGGCGCAGGTCAGTTTCATCGGTCGGTCAGGTTAATGCGGAGCAGAGTTTCGTACGTGTCGCCATGTTGTCCGTATTTCATTTCGTAACGCCCGGGATAGATCATTTCGAGCCGACGGCAAAGGTTCGCGAGTCCGATGCCCGAGCCGCTGCGGTCGGCCCCCGATTTTGGGAAGAAACTATTCTCGATCCGGCAGGCGAGCACTCCTTCCTCTTCCCGGATGTCTATGTCGATGAACGAGGGACGGTCGTTGCTTACGCCGTGCTTGAAAGCGTTTTCGACCAGCGAGATGAAGAGCAGCGGCGCCACGAGAGTGTGCGACGGATTTTCGGGCAGCGAAACATCGAGTCGCACATGGCGCGGCAGGCGGATGCGCATCAGTTCGATATAATTGCCCAGGAAGTCCATTTCGGCTTTGAGAGGTACCGTCGGCCGGCTGCTGTCGTAGAGTACGTACCGCAGCAGGCGGCTCAGGTCGTGTACCGTTTGCTGGGCCCGGTCGGGATCGAGCTGGATGAGCGAATAGATGTTGTTGAGCGTGTTGAATAGGAAATGGGGGTTGAGCTGGCTCTTGAGGTTTTGCAGCTCCGCTTCGGAGCGGCTGCGCTCCAAGTCCTTGCGGATGTTTTCGGCCCGGTACCACTGTCCCGTCATCCGGATGGCGACGCTCACTCCGACTACCAGCAGGTAGAGCATGGCATTGCGCAGGAAGAAGAACATCGTATCCTGCCACGGACGCTCCATCGGCGGATGGTGGGGGCGCGGCGGTATTCCGAAGCGGAAGAAAAGGTGTACGAGTAGCATGACTCCGGCCACGAGCAGCGCATTAGCGAGCAGGAATCGCCCCACATGCCGCGTGAAAAGGTAGCGGTCGATCAGCAGGAGGTAGTTCACGTAAAATACTGCCATGAAGGAGAGGGGAACCACCAGAAACCGCACGTATTCCTGCATGTTCATAACGGGTTCGCGGCCGCCCGGTACGAAGAGGGGAAGGCCGAAAACCACGCTCCAGGCCGCCAGGTGGAGCCAGAAGCCCGTATGTCTGGATTGCAGGGATGTCATCCTGTTGCAAATATAGGAATTATCCGGGTATTTCATGCTTCTTTTTCTGTATGGCGACGGCTGTTTCGGATTTGGCCGGTTTTCCGAAAAAATAGGGTCGGCACCTTATCCCCAAAGCGGTTATTCGTAGCGCAGTGCGTCGATGGGGTTGAGCATCGCGGCTTTCTGGGCCGGATACCATCCGAAAAAGATGCCCGTAAGGGTGCAGACGGCGAACGAAAGGAAAACGCTCCAGGGCTGGATATAGATCGGGAATGCCGCGAAGATATTGACGAGTACGGCGGCGCCCACGCCGACGAGGATGCCGATCACGCCGCCCGTGACGCTGATCAGGATCGATTCGATCAGGAACTGCGCCAGAATGTCGCGCCCTTTGGCTCCGATACTCATGCGCAGGCCGATTTCCCGGGTGCGTTCGGTCACCGAAACGTACATGATGTTCATGATGCCGATGCCGCCTACGAGCAGCGAAATGCCCGCTACGGCCGCCAGCAGCAGGGTCATCATGTCGGTCGTCGAAGTGAGCATCGACGAAAGCTCCTGCTGGGAGCGGATCGTGAAGTCGTCTTCGTCGGTCGCCTTGAGCTTGTGGTTGGTCCGCAGGATTTGCGTGATCTCCTCGATGGCCTGGTCGGTATATTCTTCGCTCAATGCCGAGCAGGTGATCGATTGCAGGTGGGTGATGGCGAGGATTCGCTTCTGAACCGTGGTGTAGGGGGCCAGAATCAGGTCGTCCTGGTCCATACCCATACTGTTATAACCTTTGCTCTCGAGTACGCCGACGATACGCAGCGGAATCTTTCCGAAGCGGATCACTTTGCCCACGGGACTTTCTCCGTCCGGAAAAAGCTCGTCCACGACCGATTTGCCCACCAGACATACCTTGGCGGCGGTCTTGACGTCCTGTTCCGAGAAGATATCCCCCTCCTCGACCTTGTAGCGCCGGATGTCCAGGTATTCCGGGCTGATGCCGTAAACGGTCGTCGGCGTGTTGTTGGCGCCGAAGATGGCCTGTCCGGAGCTATTGACCGAAGGCGAAATGTAGCTGATATAGCGTGCTTGCGTCTGAATGGCTTCCAAGTCCTTGAGTTTGAGCGACTCCATATCCGCCGCGTCGAGCCGCACGCCGCCCCGCCGGTCGCCGCCGGGATGGATCATGATCATATTCGATCCCATTTCGCTGATCTGGGCCTGAATGCTCCGCTTGGACCCCTGCCCGATTGCCAGCATCGTGATTACCGATCCTACGCCGATAATGATGCCCAGCATGGTGAGAAATCCGCGCAGCTTGTTGTTGCTGAGTGCTTTGAAGGCTATTTTGAAAAGGTTCGTGAGGTTCATGGTCTGCTCGTGTTTCCGTGCTCGGGTTCGGATGGATGGTTTGTTTTAGTCGTCGGTTGCGGGCAGTTTCGCCAGGGCTTCGGCGGCGCTCAGGATCTGTTCGTTGCGGACGTCGCTTATGATGTGTCCGTCGCGCAGGGTTACGTTGCGGCTGCTGTAACGGGCGATTTCGGGGTTGTGCGTCACGAAGATAATCGTGCGTCCCTGGGCGTGGAGCTGCTGGAAGAGTACCAGTACTTCGAAGCTGGTGCGGGTGTCGAGGTTCCCCGTCGCTTCGTCCGCGAGGATGACGGCCGGATCGTTGACCAGCGCCCGCGCGATCGCCACGCGTTGCATCTGCCCGCCCGACATCTGGTTGCTCTTATGCAGCATGCGGTCGCCGAGACCGACGTTGCGGAGCGCTTGTTCGGCCCGTTCCCGTCGCTGTGCGGCCGAGTAGGTCGAGTTGTACATCAGCGGCAGCTCGACGTTCTCCAGCGCCGTAGTTTTGGGCAGCAGGTTATAGTTCTGGAAGACGAAACCGATCTTGCGGTTGCGCAGCGTGGCACGGGCGTTCTTGTCCATCGAGCGCACGGCGATTCCGTCGAGGTAGTATTCGCCCGAGGTAGGCGTGTCGAGGCAACCGAGCGTGTTCAGCAGCGTCGATTTTCCCGATCCCGACGTGCCCATGATCGTCACGAACTCTCCTTCGGTGATCGTCAGCGAAATTCCGCGCAGTGCGTGCACCACCTCGTCGCCGACGACGAAATCCCGTCGTATGCGGTCCAGTCGGATGACCTCTTTCATCATCGCTCGCTATTTTTTCTTGTTGTTGCTTCCCGGAGGTCCCGGCATGAAGGGGCTGCGCTCGATGGCGGCAGCTTCCTCGCGGGGTTTGGCCGTTACCAGTCCGGTAACGATCTCCTCGCTGCCCGTGAGCCCTTCGGTGATTTCGGTCATATCGCCGCTGGCTGCTCCTGCATATACCCGGCGAGGGCGGAGCGTCGTTCCCTCTTTCACCCACAGTTCCCTGCTTCCCGGGGCCGCCTGTTGCTCCGTTTGATCGATAGTCAGCCCGAGTTCTCCCAGCAATTCCGCATTGGGAACGAAGCGCAGGGCTTTGGTCGGGACGGCTGTTGCGTCGTCTTTTTCGAGCGTGAAGATCGTCACGTTGGCCGTAAGTCCCGGTTTGAGTTTCAGGTCGGGATTCGGAGCGTCGATGACCACTTCGTAGGTGACCACGTTCGATTCGGTCGTGGCTTCGAGCCGTACCTGGAGGACCGTCCCCTCGAACGTGTCGTCCGGATAGGCATCTACGGAGAACTGTACCCGCTGGCCGTCGGCGACCTGGCCGATGTCGGCTTCGTCCACATCGGCCACGACCTGCATCTGTGTCAAGTCGTTGGCGATGGTGAAGAGCGTCGGGGTTTCGAATCCGGCAGCCACCGTCTGGCCCTCTTCGACGGCACGGCTGATGACCACGCCGTCGATCGGCGAGGTGATGGTCGCATAACCCAGGTTGCGCTTTACCTTGACCATTGCCGCCTGGCTCTGCTCGTAGGCGTTGCGGGCCGTTTCGTAGAGGTAAAAAGCCTGGTCGTACTCTGCATCGCTCACCAGTTGTTTTTCATGCAGGGTCTTGGTGCGGGCGTAGTTCTTGGTCTGGTATTCGTATTCGGTTTTGCTGCTGGCGAGTTGTGCCTGAGCCGATTCGAGTTCGGCCTGTAGGGTCACCTTGTCCATTTCGGCGATCAGTTGTCCGGCTTTCACCTGGTCGTTGTAGTCGGCATAGAGCTTGTCGATGATGCCCGATACCTGCGTGCCGACCTCGACCTGCGTAACCGGCTCGACCGTTCCGGTCGCCGTCACCGAGTTGCGGATGGTGATATGGCTTATGGGGGCGGTTTCGAGCAGGACTTTCGGCCCTTTCGAGGGGCGTGCGATCAGCCAGATGCAGACGCCTGCGGCTACTACGCCCGCCGCTATGAGCAGATTCCGTTTTTTCATATCTTCGATTATCGATTTATCCGGTGCGGCCCCGCTTGGCGGAACCCGCTTGTGCGGATTAGTAAATGTCGCTCGCAGGAAGCCCCTGATAGATGTTGAGCAGTTCGATACTCAGCAGGGTGAGATATTTGGCTTGCAGGACCTGTTGCTGTGCTGCCGAATATTCGTTTTGGGCCGTGATCAGCTCGACGGTGTTTTTCACTCCGACGCGGAACTGTTCGCTGGTCAGCTCGTAACTCTCCCGGGCGTATTTCTCCTTTTCGCGGGCCGAGAGATACTGGGCCTGGGCCGATACGGCGTCCAGGTAGGCCGATTCCACGTTCCGTAACAGCTCTTTTTGCAGCGATGTCCACTCCAGATAGCTGTCGTTGAGGGCGATTTTCGCCTTATTGACGGCCGTGCGGTTCTTACGGTTCGAGAAAATCGGGATGTTGAGCGTGAGCCCTACGTTTTCGTTGAAGCGGTTCCATATCTGGCTGCCGCTTTCGAAGTCGTTGTTCGACATATGTCCCGTTCCCACGCTGGCGGATAGGGATATGGAAGGGAAGAATCCGGCACGTGCGCTTTTTTCTTCCAGCTTCGCCGCCTCGATGCCCAACTCTCCCCTACGGATCTGAGGCATGACTTTCAGAGCCGTTTCATACACTTCGTTTTTGGGCGGCAAAGCCTTCAGCACGTTCTCTTCTTTAACCCCCGGCACGGCCGGATTCATCTCTTCCATAATATCTAATTCAAGCAGTTGCTTGAGTTGCAGTTTATAGTTGTCCAGTGTCGAGCCGGCTACGACTATCTGGTATTCGTCGCTCGAATATTGGCTTTGGAGCTGGGCGAAATCCACGCGGCTGATCGAGCCCGTGCGCAGCATCTCTTCGGCCCGGTCGCGCTGGGCCTTCGAGGCTTCGGCCGTGCTGCGGTTGATTCGCACGGCGTCGGCGGCGTAAAGGCACTGCATGTAAGCCTGTACGATGGCGATGCGGATGTCGTTCACGGATTCCTCGACCGAGAGAGCATCCATTTGATTCTGGACTTTCTGCCTCTTGACTTCCGTACGGAGCTTGCCACCTTCGAAGATCGTCATTCCCGCCGTTATGCCGTAGGTCCCCGTATAACTGTTGTTGTCCGTGACTTCGGACGAAGGGTAGTTCGTGTAACTTTGCGTGGTCGATGCCACCAGCGACGGAAAGAGGGCGGCTTTCGCCTGTTTGGTATCCTCGATGCCCGAAAGTTGGTTGTTGCGGCTTTGCCGTACCTGGATGTTGTTCTGGTAAGCGTAGTCCAGACACTCCTGCAAGGTCCATGTTTTGGACGCTTCCTGTGCGGTTGCATTCCGTAGCCCCGACAGAAGAAGGGAGCAAAGCAGTATCGGCAGGAGTCGTTTCATGGTTTTGGTTTTGACGCAAAACTAACGACGGCTTTCCGTGCGTGCAATTGAAATAGACGAAGAGGGGAATTTTATCGACGAACGGCCGGTTTCGGGAAATAAC
>OHJY01000869.1_pt1 | contig 10829 bp, 5 predicted proteins | sample 1568681 | NCBI WGS metagenome assembly OHJY01 (sample SAMEA3879540, study PRJEB24766) | human gut metagenome | biome: human-associated habitat; feature: feces | place: USA | collected 1985/1987
TTTAAGAAATAAAGAATGGATATTCAAATTATACAGAATAAAATCTATGAAATCCGCGGCTAGCGCGTGATGTTGGATTTTGATCTGGCGAACATGTACCAGATACCGACCAAAGCCCTCAAGCAAGCCGTAAAGCGTAATATTGAGCGCTTCCCGGATGATTTTATGTTCCAATTGACTGAAAATGAATGGCGAGAACTGGTCACAAATTGTGACCAGATGGTTGTTGTGGATAATATAGAGTCTCTAATAAAGGTAATTAGAGGGCAACAAGTTATGCTTGATCGTGACCTTGCCACACTTTATGGTGTTGAAACAAAGCGTCTTAACGAGCAAGTAAAACGTAATATCAAACGATTCCCTGAGGATTTCATGTTTCAATTGACCAAGGAAGAATGTTTAAGGTCGCAAATTGCGACCTTAAACGAAGGACGTGGACAGCACATGAAATACAGACCTTATGTATTCACGGAAAACGGAGTTGCCATGCTTAGCAGCGTTTTGCGTTCTGATACTGCAATTGAGGTGAACATTCGCATTATGCGAGCTTTCACATCAATGCGGCACTTTCTTCTAAATAACGCCGAAGTGTTTCAACGTCTCTCAACCATGGAGTATCATCAATTAGAAATGCAACAACACTTACAAGAGTCAGACAAGCGTATAGAAGAAGTGTTCCGCAGATTGGACGAGGGTAATGCAAAGCCGAAACAGGGCGTGTTCTACAATGGACAAATTTATGACGCATACACTTTCGTATCCGACTTGATTAAGTGTGCGAAGAGACGCATTGTCCTTATAGATAATTATGTGGATGAAACAGTATTGACATTGCTTGACAAAAGGGGAGCAGAAGTATCCGCTGTAATCTATACCCAACAGATAGGCCGTCAATTCCAACTTGACATAGACCGTCATAATGCTCAATATGCTCCTGTAGAAGTGAACACTTTTCGTCTATCGCATGACCGTTTCCTTTGTATTGACGACGATGTTTATCACATTGGAGCATCCATCAAAGACCTGGGCAAAAAGTGGTTCGGCTTCTCAAAGATGGAAATACTAACACCAAATGAATTGGTGGCACGAATCAACAGAGAGTGATCCATACACAATAAGCAGGTGGTAAGTTAGTCTCTCGCAGCGACATATAACAAAAGCGGAATAACGCTTCTTGCTCCATTCCCTATACTTGTCAGCGAACGCGGGACGAAGCACGACCAAACGTCGCCCTGCGTGCGGTCGTGTCTCGTCCCACGTGCGGTCGTACCTCGTCCCGCGTTCGCTGACAAGTAAGGAATCTGTAGTTTTTCTCCTTAGGCTGAGGTGTAATCGTCTGTTGCGGCGCCAGCATTGTAGCTCACTTTGCTTGCAAAGTGAGGGCCACGAACACGTAGCGAACATGACCAACGCTCTGGGGCATGACTTTGTTGGATTTTCAGTGCTTGTCCGCCACAATATTCGCCCCCCTCACTTTGCGAGCAAAGTGAGCTACAGTGCTTCGCCTCAGACCTTCGCCGAATGTTCGCGCAGCGCCTCCTTGCCAACCTTGATTTTCTGGATTTTGAACACCCACTTATACCCCCAAAAACTGTGAGTTTTCCACTGGGTCGCATACAAAAAGCCCCGCGGCGCTCCTTGATGAAACAAGGAATGCCGCGGGGCTTATCGTTTAGCTGCCACCTTCCGCTACTGTACTGGCGGGGCGAAAGGAGCAGAGAGACTATTATGTGTTGCTATGGCCTCAGGGCGTTACCGCCGACGAGGCCATCAGCCGTTTTCTGCGGTTTATCAGAACTTCACCGTTCCGAGGTTGCGGTCGACGAGCATGCCATCTTGGGCCTTGAGGTTGAACTTGCCAGCCTTCTTGGCCTTAAACTTGATGGTGAAGAGCTCGTGGCTACCTTCGTCAAGGAGGAAGTTGTTGCCACGGTTGACGAAGGTCGGATAAAGCGCCTTCTGGCCGTTGGTGTGCAAGCGGTCGTAGGTGAGGTTATCCATTTCCTTCATGCCCACCAGCGTTGTGCCGACATATTCCAGTTCGTTGACGTTGTAAGGCAAAGCGAAGCTCAAGCCATTCACGTAGTGGAGGTCCTTGCCCGACACTTTGATTTCGATGATGTCGCCAGCGGCAAACGTCTTCTTGTTTGGCGTGAGCACGAGCGAACCGCTCACCTTATCGTTGCTGTTGCGAACACCGCCATCGAGTTCCGTGGTGACCACAGAGATGTCGTAAGCGTCGATGAGTCCGTTCTGGTTGATGTCACCGTCCTTCACGTAGTCGAAGTCGGCATCGCCAGCACGCAGACCCGTGTAGTTCATATAAGAGGTGAGGTCGTTTTCGTCAATGCGCTTGTCGTGGTTGATGTCGCCCTGGATGAAGCTTTCGCTGCCCTCTTTCTTGAAGATATACATTTCACGACCGGAACCGAAGTCGCCAACAGCTTCCGTGATGGCAATCTTCACGTAGCGTGCCTTCGGCATGCCTTCAAACTTAAAGGTCTTCGTGGTGTTGTCGCGCTTCCAGGTGAAGGCCACAGGCGCGGTCCAAGTCTGGCGGTCGGTGCTGTAAGAGACAGAGCCCTTGAGGAGCGTACCGTTGGCAGCGTCTTCACGCGGCATGTATTCGATGCGGTCGAGTTCGCTCACGGCGCGAAGGTCGAGCGTCATGTCAAACGGAACGGCTTTGGCGCCCCACTTCGTGTGCCAGCCCGACTTCTCGTCGAAGTCGAAGAGCTTGCTCACGCCCTGTCCGCCCTGACCTTCTGCGGTGCAGGTGGCCTTGATGTCTTTGACAGCCCATTCGAGCGGATTGCTCTGGGTGGTGCCACTGACGGTGGTCCAAGGCGAATAGCCGTCTTTGTTCACGGCACGCACCTTGAAACTGTAGGTTGTTTCAGGCTGGAGCTCGTCGAAGGTAAATTCCGTATCGCGGATGGTTGAATACAGCATATCGCCAAATTCCACTTCATAGAAGTCGGCATTTGCCACCTTCTCCCAAGAGGGGGTGAGGGTGAAGACGCCGGTGCCGTTTTCAGCGACAACAGCCTTCGGTGCCTGCAAGCTGCCGCTGCTGACGGCGAGACGGTTTTCAGGTGCAAATTCGAAGCCGTTGACAACGACTTCCACGCCCTGTTCAACCACGTCGGCCTTGCCGAGCTTGACGAGCAACTGCGGATTCTTCTTGATCACCACCTTGGCCATTTCGGTGCCCGGCGTTGAGAAGCGGTTGAGGTTGGGAGCGGCGTTATAGAAGTAAACGTTGGTGCCCTTCTCGAAGTCTTCAAGCGAAGAAACAGCGGTGAGCTTCACGCTCTTGCCTCCCACCTTGGCGGTGAGTTTCTTGGGCTGTGCCGAAACGTTGATGCGGAGTTCCGTCTCCTTTTCGCGAACGAAACCGTTGTATCCGCCAATGGTCGGAGCGATGCTAACCGTTAGTTTCTGCTTGTCGACATGCGTATGAACGAGCGTACGCGTGTTGCGTCCGGAAAGGTATTCCTGCGTCGTGCCGTCGTCGTCGTATTCCGTGAACTCAGCATCGCTATCGGCATAGATTTCATAGGCACGGAAATCCTGGCGTATGCCGCTCGGATTGTTGTTGGGGTTGGTCATCGGGATGATGGCGTCGGCCTTGACAAAGACAGGGAGCTTCCAGAGCGGCGCGTCGAAGTTGTTGATGATGCGTCCGCCAGTGTAAACGTCGCCCGTGTAGTAGTCCACCCACTTGCCGTTTGGCAGATAGATGCCGTTGCGCACGTCGTTGCCTTCCTTGTCCATCTTGGTGTCTTTATAGATTGGAGCCACGAGGAAGGAAGGACCATACATAAACTGATACTGAGTTTTCGTGCCGAGGGTATAGTCGCTCGGATAGTCGAGGAACATGGCGCGAATCATCGGTTTGCCGTCAACGGCCTCAGCAGCGATGCTGTAGGTGTAAGGTATCAGTTCCGACTTCAGTTTGAGGTAAGAGCGATTGATGCTCGTTGCCGGTTCGCCGAGCACATGCGGATATTTCGGGTTGCTGCCCCAGCCGTCCATGTTGAGTTCCATCGGCGTGAAGGTCTTCCACTGAAATTCGCGCACATTGACAGGCAGGTTCTTTCCGCCGAAGATACCGTCGACGTCCGACGTGATATTAGGTTGTCCGGAGAGTCCAGAACCGATGAATGTCGGGATGTGGAAGCGAATGTATTCCCAGTCGCCGCCAGTCTGGTCGCCGCTCCAAATACCAGCATAGCGCTGTGTGCCAGCCCAGCCGTCGAGAGAGATGATGAACGGACGGGCGTTTGAGCCATAGTAGGGCATCACTTCGCCAACGTCGGCCACACCGTTGAGGCCGAAGCTATAGCCAGCGCCCACCCAGGCAACATCGGTTTTCAGAACACGCACACCAGCGTCGCGCACTTCCTTGATGATGTCGCGCTGAAGCAATCCTTCAACGCCTTCGCGCGGATGGAGGTCGCTCTGGGTCCAGAGTCCCACCTCTACGCCCTTTGAGCGGGCATAATCGCCAAACTGCTTGAGGTTTTGGATATTGCCGTCCAGCGTACCGGTCTGGCCGTAGCCAGCACCGTAGCCGTCGTTAGGCAGGAACCATCCGAGGGGCATATCGTTGTTGAGGTAACGGTCGATGGCAGCGCGGGCAGAGAACTGATAGTTGTTTTTCTCCCCATTGAGGCTTTCCTTGATGCCGCCGTTGTCCTTCTGGCTCTCGTTGTAGCGCTTGCCGTCTTCATAGAGCATGAAGCCGTTTTCCGCTTGCTTCCAGTAGTCGCGGTTGTAGGCGTTGAGGTGGCCCTGATAGAAGCCAAATTTTGGCAGGAGCACGGGATTACCAGTGAGCTGATAGAAGTCGTTGAGGAGTTCAACGGCACCGTTGTCAACCATGACGAAAGCGTCGAGATAATCCTCGTCGTGCGTCAGCACCACCTTGCCTGGCTCCGTTGCGCCGAAGTCATAACGGCCCGGCTTGAAGGTGTACCACATCACGCCGTAGCCACGGGTGCTCCAATAGAAAGGCGTTGGAGAAGCCACACCGCCGTCAACCCAGTTGTTGGTGTTGACGATGGCAATGCTCTTGCCCTTGTGTGAGAAGCGTCCGTTTTGCACACCGCCGCCGAAGAAATATTCATCAGGACGCGCCGCAAACGTCAGTTTGGTTTTGCTCTTATCGAAAACCACTGGTGCGATTTCGTCAACCACCGTTTCGCCCGTCTGCTTGTTCACGACGGAGAAAAGGCCCGTGGTGCAGTTGATATTGATGGCAGTGCGTGAGGTGGAGACGGAGACTGTGCCGTTTTGCTTGCTCACGGTCACACCGCCAGTGGCGCGGCGGGCGTTGGCCGTCAAGATCTGCGCTGCAGGCTTGGCCTTCGGGTCGCGGAGAATGCCGCCATTGTCGTCGCGGAAGATGCGCACGATGTTAGGTCCGTAGAAGTCGAACATCATCATCTTGCCATCGGCATAGATGACTTCGACGGTTGTCGGGTTGATTTGCCGAACATCGGCAATGAGCTGCGAGCCGGCCGTCTGCGTTGTGGTTGGCAACGGCAGGGGCTTGGCGTCAAGCGCAGCACTGCCAACAAGGGTCAGCGGCAACGCCAAAGCGATGGCGGCGCAGCGCCCTGTGAGGTTCTTGCGATTTTTTTTCATTGCGTATAGTGTGTAATTGTGTTTTGTATGCAGAAATCAATCTGAACAGGCTGCTGTTCAGTCTTCAAAGTTAAACAAAAAAATGCAGATGGTGTCACGCGGAAAAGAAAAAGGTGTTCTGAAAATATGGAACTGAATCTGCGAGATTCAAAATCCTTATTTTCAGGACACCTTCTATGGCTTTCCAAACGGCGGTTGGGCCAACTGCCGATGAGTTTTTTATTTAGTAATGGTAAGTCATTACTTGTTTTCGAAACGACTGTAGACCACATCCATCTTGACGAGTGCCTGCGGCCCGCCCTTAAGCATGGTGCTGTACATTCCCAACTGGTTTTTCACGCTGTGGATAACGGTGGAGACAACGCCGTAACTGTTGGTCGACGTCGTGGTCACGACATCCACCGGAATGAGGTACACCTTGTTCCAGTCGGGGTTTTGCGCTTCCCAAGCGGCCCATTTCGCCTTGCGAACGGCCTCGCTGTCTTGCGGCGTAACGCCAGCTTCCCTGTCGCGTTTGTTCTTCAGATTGGTGATGAGGCGCGAGATGTTTGAGAAGGAGTAGGCGTTATAGGTTTTGTTGTATTCTGCCAGGAAAGAATAGGAATCGTCGGTGACGCGACTGTTTTCGAAGAACGAATAGGCCATACTCTTCGGCACGAGCATGATGCGCTTTGGCGCACCGATGGCATTGGCGGTGTGGTTGTTGGTGTTGACCGTGGTCAGGGTGACAGAGGCCGCGTTAATCGTGTCGTTGTAATGTGCTCCATCAACGATTTCATTCATCGGCAGTTCCAGTTCGGTGAAAAGTCCGGCTGGCGACTTGATATAGGTGTAGTCGTTGTCGGGGTTGAGCATCGAAGCCGGAATCGTATTATCGATCATGGTTTGCTGGATGACTTCCTGCGTGGCAGCCATGCGCTGCATACCGTTGACGATGGTGTCTTTGCCCTTTTCCGTGCTGTGGTAACGGAAGAAGATATCGAGCGTGGAAGTACGCGCCTGCGCCATCGAACCAACGCCGCCCTTTATCTGGAAATAGAAGCCAGGGCAGACGTGATGGATAAACTGGTAGGAATTGCTGTAGAACTTAGGATTCTCGTAGTATTTCTCAACGAGGAAACGTCCGTAGTCCTCCGGCAGACGCACCACGATGTTGCGGCTGAGCGACGTGATGGAATCCGGACGGCTGAGGTCTTTGATGGCATAGCTCAGCGTGGTGCGCTGGCCCTTGCCTGGCGTGTAATAGTCTTCGGGCGAGAGGTTGGTATAGAAATTCTCGTTTTCCTTTATCACCTTGGCCGTATCAAGCTCCTGCACGGCGAGCTTCATCGTCTGCAGCGAGTCGCCGTAATAGTCGTTGATGAAAATGCGGATGGCACAGGAGTCGATAATCAGTTTGCCCTCGGCATCGGTCAGCATCTTCTTGCGCTCTGGATAGATGGTGTTTTCGAGCACATTAAACTGCGCCATGAAGTTGCACGTGGTCTTGGCACGCGTTTCTGGGTCAACCACGCAACCAAGATAGCTGTTGTTGGTGTTGGCCAACACGGAGTCTGAAAGCACGGTGCGCGATTTGACGCTAAACGTCTGCTGGGAACTTGCCACCACGTCCTGGCCGGGCATAACGCCAGAGCCAATGGCAGCCGTATCATCGTCGCAGGCTGCGAAGAACACCGCAGAAATGGCAACAGCCATGAAAAGGCGAATGGATTTGCTGAATATTTTTTTCACGTTGAGTTGGTTTGTTTGTTATGGGGAGCCGAATGGCTATGCTTTTGCGTGGCAAATTTACGTAGCATTTTTGAAACGCGGTGGTTTCTTATTACTATTTTTTCCTAATTCATTGATTTCTCCGTGATTTTCCAATCAGGAGTTTGCCTCCTCAGAGATGTTTTTCCCTGCTTGGAGCCGTCAGACTCACGCCTCAAAAGCCGCCGTCGGCGCTTGGATGGAAGAATCGCAAGGCGGACCCAATCCCCCCGCTTCTCACTCCACCTCCAGCTTCATCCAAACGCCCTTATGGTCGGTTGGCCACACGCCGAGAGGCTTGATGAAATTTTCGCGCGTTGGATTCGGGCATCGGCGACTGTATACGATGCAGCCTTCAGGACCAAAGATGCGACAGTCCGTCACCCGCGCATTCTTTCCTTTATACCACAGATAATCTATGCGGTCGCGCTCGTCGGCCAGAGGTGCCCATGTCAGTTTTTGAGGCGACACGTCTGGGTTGTCTGAGGGGAAGGTGAAGCCGGGATGCGTCAAAACATTCGGATAGAAGGTGCGGTAGGCATCGCGAAAGCCAGCCTCAGCGAGGAGCGACGTCACGGTCCAGGAAACAACCAGGCCGTGATGGTCATAGAGGTAACGCGTGGCCTCCGTCCAGTCTTCATGCGAAGGTTCGTTGAAGTCGCCGCCGATGACAACGGTATATCCCGCTGCTTCGTCTTTCTTGGCCTGCTCGATAAAGCAGCGGATGGCATCGTCACGCTGCGACTTGACATTGCGTTCGAGCACTTCTTCAACGGTACGGGGAATGGGGATCTCGCGAAACGAACTGCCATCGTAGCCCCTCACATTGTAGTAGGCATCATCGAGATAATCGAGATGGGCAGTATAGACCGCCATTTTTTTGCCCTTGGCATCACAGAGCAGACGATAGATAGAACCGTGGTCGTTGTGTTCAGGAAAAACGGTGAGGGAATCGGTGATGGGGTAACGGCTGAGCAATCCGGTGTCCTTACTTTTGAAACTATAATAGGTCAGTCCGCGCTGAAGCAGCGACTGGGTCAGCCGCCGAGTGAAGTTGGTGTTATGATAGTTGCGCACTTCGCTGAGCGTGACAAAATCGGGCTTGAGGCGAACTATCTCCTCCACGATGGCATCATAGCCGCCCTTAACCATCGTGCCTTCCTGCCAGATATTCCATTGCAAAATCGTAAATTCCTCGGCCCGTGCGGTCGACGGCACAAGCCATGTGCAAGCAGCAAGCGCCATCAGAGAGAGGGCCTTCGTTCGGAAAAAAGAAAGAATTTGTGTCAGCATTTTCTTGTCGATATTTTGTGATAGTTGGTTAATCGTTCAAAGCGGAGAAGGGAGGGATTCTGGAAGCGGAGCGAATACGGCGGCAATCGCCGCCTGGCAAGCAGGAAAAAGACGCTGCATCGTCGGCATTGATAGGACAGATTTTTTTTCTGATCACTCTCCCACGGCCATTCTCCACAGACAAAATTACGTTTTTCAGACGAGCTATTCGGTTTGAACTTCGTATATTATTGAAAAACATGTTGTACCTTTGCACGTTCAAAACCCTTTACCGGGATTCTCACCCCCTTTCAATCAAAGCAAAAGCCTTTAAAAAATACAAATCATACATGGTATCAGTTGATGGATTGACCGTCGAGTTTGGCGGCACCACCCTTTTCAAAGACATTTCATTTGTCATCAACGACAAAGACCGCATTGCCCTGATGGGAAAGAACGGCGCGGGAAAGAGCACGTTGCTCAAGATTCTGGCAGGCGTGCGCCAAGCCTCGCGCGGCTCGGTCTCTGCCCCGAAAGACACAACGATTGCCTATCTTCCCCAGCACCTCATGACGGAAGACGGGCGCACGGTGTTTGAAGAAGCCTCGCAAGCGTTTGCACACCTCCACAAGATGGAGGCGGAAATTGAGGCAATCAACAAGCAACTGGCGGAGCGCACCGACTACGAGAGCGATGAATATATGGCACTGATTGAGCAGGTGGCCACCATGAGCGAGAAGTTCTATGCGATTGACATGACCCACTTCGAGGAAGACGTGGAGAAAACGCTGCTCGGACTGGGATTCGAGCGCACGGACTTCAACCGTCAGACGTCGGAATTTTCTGGCGGATGGCGCATGCGTATCGAACTGGCCAAGATGCTGCTGCAAAATCCCGACGTATTGCTCCTCGACGAACCGACGAACCACCTCGACATCGAGAGTATCGGATGGCTGGAAGATTTCCTCATCCAGAGTGGCAAGGCCGTGGTAGTGATCAGCCACGACCGCAAATTCGTTGACAACATCACGACGCGCACCATCGAGGTGACGATGGGACGCATCTACGATTATAAGGTCAACTATTCTGAATATCTGCGACTGAGAGCGGAGCGCCGCGAACAGCAAATGAAGCAGTATGAGGAACAGCAAAAGATGATTCAGGAGACCAAGGATTTCATCGAGCGCTTCAAAGGCACGTATTCCAAGACCTTCCAGGTGCAGAGCCGCGTGAAGATGCTGGAAAAACTGGAACTGGTGGAGGTGGACGAGGAAGACACCTCGGCATTGCGTCTCAAGTTCCCGCCGTCGCCGCGCAGCGGTCAGTATCCGGTCATTATGGACGGCGTTGGCAAGGCCTTCGGCGAGAAGCGCATCTTCGCCAATGTGTCGCTCACGATTGAACGCGGCGACAAGGTGGCCTTCGTGGGAAGAAACGGCGAAGGTAAGTCCACCTTGGTGAAGTGTATCATGAACGAACTGCAGCACGAGGGCTCCCTGCAACTCGGCCACAACGTGCAGATTGGCTATTTCGCACAAAACCAGGCTTCGCTGCTCGATGGCGAACTGACCGTTTTCCAAACCATCGACGACGTGGCGAAGGGCGAAATCAGAAACAAAATCCGCGACCTCTTGGGCGCGTTTATGTTTGGCGGCGAAGCGAGCACGAAGAAGGTGAAGGTGCTTTCGGGCGGAGAGCGCACGCGATTGGCGTTGCTGAAACTGCTCTTGGAACCCGTCAATCTGCTGATTCTCGACGAACCGACTAACCACCTCGACCTGCGCACAAAAGACGTGCTGAAGCAGGCGCTGAAAGACTTCGATGGAACGCTCATCTGTGTCTCACACGACCGCGACTTCCTCGACGGACTGGTCACGAAGGTCTATGAATTCGGACACGGCCGCGTGCGCGAACATCTCTGCGGCATCTATGAATTCTTGGAGAACAAGAAGATGGAGAGCCTGCAAGAACTGGAACGCAAATGATTTATGGGGCGCCTTGAAACCATTGTTTCGGGGCGCCCCATAAATAGTTTACAATTATAACAACAGACCTGACGCCTAGGGTGTTCAAAATTCCATAAAATCAAGGTTCGTAATGCGGCGCCAGCGCCCCTGAAAGGGGCTCATATTTAGGGTAGGGGCTTGCCCCTACCT
>OHJY01000871.1_pt1 | contig 10818 bp, 7 predicted proteins | sample 1568681 | NCBI WGS metagenome assembly OHJY01 (sample SAMEA3879540, study PRJEB24766) | human gut metagenome | biome: human-associated habitat; feature: feces | place: USA | collected 1985/1987
ATTGCAAACATGGCAATTGAGGCTGGCGCAAAGAACGGTATCTTCCCTGTTGACGACATCACCCGTGAATACTGCAACGGCAGATATCAGGGTACTCCTGTCGAATACACGGCAGACGAGGACGCTGTCTATGACGAGGAGTACACAATCGACCTTTCAGCTCTCCGTCCGACAGTTGCATTCCCGCATCTTCCCGAAAATACAAGAACAGTTGATGAAATCGGCGAAAAAGAAGTTAAGATTGACCAGTGCGTAATCGGTTCATGCACAAACGGCAGAATTTCAGACCTGCGTGCCGCCGCAAACATTCTCAAGGGCAAGAAGATTGCAAAGAATGTTCGTTGCATCATCTTCCCCGGCACACAGCAGATTTGGCTTGACGCTATGCACGAAGGTCTTTTTGATATCTTCATTGAGGCAGGCGCAGTTGTTTCAACACCGACCTGCGGTCCGTGTCTTGGCGGTCATATGGGTATTCTTGCCGCAGGCGAAAGAGCAATCTCAACAACTAACCGTAACTTTGTCGGCAGAATGGGTCATGTTGACAGCGAAGTTTATCTTGCAAGTCCGGCTGTTGCCGCCGCAAGTGCTGTCGCAGGCTACATCATTGACCCCGAAAAGGTATAAGAAAGGCAGGTAACAAACAATGAACGCAAAAGGTACTGTACACAAGTTCGGCGACAATGTGGATACCGATGTAATTATCCCTGCTCGCTACCTTAACACCGCATCTCACAAGGAGCTTGCGGCTCACTGCATGGAGGACATTGACGCAGATTTCGTAAACAAGGTTAAAGAGGGCGACATTATGGTTGCCGAAAAGAACTTTGGCTGCGGTTCCTCGCGGGAATTTGCCCCAGCCTGCATCGCGGCGCTGGGTGTGCGATGCATTGTGGCCAAATCCTTTGCCCGCATTTTTTACCGCAACGGCATCAATAACGGGATGCTGCTCATTGAGACGGATGACCTGTATGACCGCTGCGAGGAAGGGGATCTTCTCACCGTGGAGGTAAACCGCTGCCTGAAGGTAAACGGGCAGGTCATTCCCATCCGGCAAATTCCCGATAATTTGTTTGAGATCATCAAGGCCGGGGGGCTGGTACCCCGCTACCGCGCCCTGAATGAAGCGGCCGAAGCCGCCGAATCCGTCCAAAAGGAGGTGCACTGAGATGGGCTACACCATGACTGAAAAGATCCTGATGAAAAATACCGGGCTTTCTCACCTGGCACCCGGCGATCTGATCATGACCCGGCCGGATATGTGCATGGTACATGATATCTACACCCCTTTTGTGGTGCAGAAGCTGGATGAGATGAAATTCCGCCGCCTGGCCGACCCGGAAAAGGCTGTGATCTTCCTGGACCACCTGTGCCCCACCAACCAGGCCACCGGCGACCCCCGCCACTACCACAAGGGGCATGAGCTTTCCGATCGCTTTGGTATCCGCAAGCTGCATGCCGGGGAGGGGATCTCTCACACCCTGATGCACGAATACCGCTATGCCCTGCCCGGTACGGTGGTGGTAGCTACCGACAGCCACACTCCCACTTATGGCGGGGGCGGGTGCTTCTGCACCGGAATAGGCTATACCGAAATGGCCGCCACCCTGGGCAGCGGTGAGATGTGGATGAAGGTCCCGGAAGCTATCCGCATTACGGTGGAAGGGGAGCTGCCTGCCGGGGTGTACGCCAAGGATATTGTCCTGCAGGTGCTGAAGGATCTGCGCTCCGACGGCGGCACCTATAAATCGCTGGAATATGTGGGCAGCACCATTGACGCGCTGGATATGTCCGGCCGGTACACCATTGCCAATATGTCGCTGGAGGCGGGCTGCAAAACCGCACTTTTTGCCGCTGACCAGAAAACCGCCGATTACTTTGACCTGCCGCTGGAGAAGATCTCCTGGATCCATCCCGATCCGGATGCCCACTATGTCCGGGAACTGTACTACCGGGCAGAGGAGCTGGTACCCTATCTTTCCTGCCCGCAGGGCGTTGATAATGTTCACTCCATTGAGGAGGTGCAGGGCACCCCACTCAATGAGGTCTACATTGGCAGCTGTACCAATGGCAGCCTGGAGGATATGGCAGTGGCCGCCCGCATTTTGCAGGGGCACCATGTGGCCCCCTATCTCAAGCTTATCATCATTCCCGCCTCCATCGGCATCTATCGCCAGTGCATGCGGCTGGGGTACATCCGTGCCTTTGTGGAGGCCGGCGCCATGGTGGCGCATCCCTGCTGCGGCCTGTGCTGCGGCCAGCCCTATGGCCTGATGAGCGATGGCGAGGTGATACTGGGTACCAATAACCGCAATTTCATCGGACGGATGGGCACCACAAAATCTCTTATCTATCTTAGCAGCCCCGCCACGGCGGCCGCCAGTGCCATTACCGGTGTCATCACAGATCCCCGCACCGTGACTGCGGACTGATATTGCAAGGAGGAATCAGCATGGAGTATAAAATTGCTGTGATCCCCGGTGACGGCATCGGCGTAGATGTCATCCGGGAAGCGGTTCGTTCGCTGGATAAGATCGGCGAGGTTTACGGACATCAGTTCCATAAGGTGGAGCGCCTGGTAGGCGGCTGCTGCATTGATGCCTACGGCGTGCCCATCCAGCCGGAAACACTGGAGCTCTGCCGGGAATGCGACGCCATTCTGTTTGGTGCGGCCGGCGGGCCCAAGTGGGACCACCTTCCCCGGGCCCAGCGCCCGGAAAGCGGCCTGGCCGCCCTGCGCCGTGGCTTTAATCTGTTCTGCAACCTGCGCCCGGCCAAGCTCTACCCCGACCTGCGGGAAAATTCCCCGCTGAAAAACGAGGTGCTGGACCGCGGACTGGACCTGCTGCTGGTGCGGGATCTCATCGGCGGTATCTACTTTGGCGAAAAGGGCACCCGGGAGGGCGCCCGTGGTCGGGAAGGCTACGATGTGGAATGTTACAGCGAATTTGAGGTGGAGCGGGTAGCCCGCCATGCCTTCCGACTGGCGCAGGGCCGCCGCAAGAGCGTCACCAGCATTGATAAATCCAATGCGCTGGAAAGCTCCCGGCTGTGGCGGGAAACGGTGGTCCGCGTAGCGCAGGATTACCCTGATGTGCAGCTGACCAACCTGCTGGTGGATAAGGCCGCTATGGAGCTGACCTGCAATCCCTCCCGCTTTGATGTGATGCTGACCACCAGCATCTTCGGTGATATCCTCTCGGATGAGGCGGGGGTGGCCACCGGCTCGGTGGGGATGCTGGCCTCCGCGGCCATCAATGAAAATGGCTTCGGGCTCTTTGAGCCCATCCATGGCACAGCACCTGATATTGCCGGGCTGGGCATTGCCAATCCCCTGGCCGCTATTGCCTCGGCAGGTATGCTGCTGGAGATCGGACTGGGGCTGAAGGAAGAAGCCGCCGCCATCGACCGGGCCATCAATGAGGTGCTGCACCTGGGCTACCGCACCCCGGATATCTACCTGGAGGGCCGTGGGCTGACCAAGGTGACTACCGAGGAAATGGGCCGCCTGACCGCTGAACATATTCACCGCTAAGACAGGGAGGACACACCATGAAAGATAAGGTAAAGTACGGCCACGAGCTGCTGGATATCGAGATCCCCGAAGGGACTGACCTCAGCATCCTGCTGCCCAAGCAGCACCCCACCGGCGTTCGCTCGGAGGAGGAGATCGTGGAAGACGCGCTGGCCCATCCCATTGGGGCCGGGCTGCTGGCCGAGGAGATCCATGCCGGGGATACCGTATGTATCCTCACCAATGACATCACCCGCCTGACCCGCAGCCACATTTATATCCCCATCCTGGTGCGGGAGCTGAATAAGGCCGGCGTGCCGGACGGGGATATCACCATTCTGTTTGCCAACGGGATGCACAGCGCCATGACCGAGGAGCAGATGTGCAGCCTCATCACCGAGGATATTTACCGCCGTGTAACCGTGGTGCAGCACGACTGTGAGGAATCCCCCTGCCAGCTGGTGGGCACCACCAGCTACGGCCATGAGGTGTGGGCCAATAAAATCGCCATGGCTGCCGATAAGCTCATCCTTACCGGCGGTATCCTGGTGCACCACATGGCCGGGTTTGGCGGTGGACGCAAGGATATCATCCCCGGCTGTGCCCGCAAGGATACCATCCTCAGCAACCACAAGATGGTCATAGACCCCAATGCCCAGGCCGGTGTGCTGGAAAACAACCCCGTTCATCTGGACTTTATGGAGGCATGCGCCTTTACCCACCCCGCCTATCTGCTGAATGTCATCTGCGATGACCACGGGATGATCTACCAGGCGGTGGCCGGCCACTGGCGGGAAGCCTACCTGCACGGCGCTGAATTGGCCAAGGATTTCTATCTCTATCCCATCCCGGAACGGCCCGATATCGTCATTGCCTCCTGCGGCGGATTCCCTAAGGATATTGACCTTCGGCAGAGCAAAAAGGGCTTCTACAATGCCAGCCGTGCCGTGAAAAAGGGCGGCGTCATCATCTGCCTGGCGGAGTGCCCCGAGGGATGCAGCAAAGAGATGGACGATCCCTTTGAGGAATGGCTGGGCCGCTATCCCGATAAGGACTCCGTGGTGGCGGAGCTGAAGCGCAAGGTGAATATGGGCGGGCTGAATTGCTACAAGGTCCGGGAATGCCAGGCCCACTGCCGACTGATCCTCATCACCGCGCTGGACCAAAAGCGCATGGCTGAAGTAAATGTGGAGTGCTACCCCAAGGAACAGCTCAATGAGGTCATCCGCACCGTTTTGGCGGAATATGACCACCCCAAGGTGCTGTATATGCCGCAGGCCACCCTTACGCTGCCACTGGTGAAAGAATAAAATCTCTCCCCCGATCATTTGGTCGGGGGAGTTGCTGATTCTATTGCATTTTGTGAGCCGCTGCGCTGCAATAGGTCTGTCCATTGATGCTGCCGGAGGGCGGCTTTTCTAAATCCAGCCAGTTAGTTTTTGCTAACTATGAAGAGAAACAGTAACGCACAGATCATCATATAGGTTGATACTCCCATAATAAGGATAATAGGCTGTGGGGTATTGCGAGTAAACAGCCAGTTCACCGCCCGTAGAGGTTGCCTTTATCACGGTATCCTTGCCACGGATATCACAGTTATTATAACTATTCGCATAAATGCCATAGGAGGTCCCTGTGGCGGTAACAATGCTATTACCAATGGTAAATCCATCGATAGCTGTAATTCCATTATAGCGCTGGCTCGTAGTGGATTGACCAATCACGGTGACCCTGCCGGAGTGCCGGGTGCTCTCAGTGCTGTACTGCGGCGATTACGCCGGTGAGGATGAAGCGTGGCTGACCCTGAGCCGTGAGGTAAAGGCCAGGGAGCTGCCCCCCACCGGGGCCCCGCGCATCCTTGGCATTGTGGCACCCTACACCGGGCGGGAGATTGATCCCCAACGATATTGCTCCCGGCTAGTGCTGCCGGTGGAAGAATGAACAAATACAAAATCCCTTTTCTCCTGCCCCTTTAATCCACAGTTTACTTGCCATACCGAAATATGTTACAATAAAAAAAGAAGCATACAGAGAGGAGGACTGCCCGTGAATATCCGCGAACTGGCCAAGGAAGCCGGTGTTTCGGTTGCCACCATCTCTCGTGTCATCAACCACCCGGAGGCGGTGCTGCCGGAGACCCGCGAACGGGTGCAGACCATCATCGAAAAATACAACTACAACCCCAAGCCAGTCAACCGCGGGCGGCGGGCCGTCACCCTCATCGTTCCCGCGGCCAAGCGGGCACAAACCCTGCTTTCGGGGGTGCAGTCGGTACTGGCGCCCAAGGGGATTCTGGTCAACCTGGTGGAGTTCTCTCCCCTTTCGGGAGGAATAGCAGCCTGTATTCAGGCTGCCGCCGCGGCAAAGCCCCTCGGAATGCTGATCGCTGGGGAGCCCTCTCTACCACCGGAGGCGCTGCCTGCCGAGCTGCCGGTAGTGCTGCTGGGCAGCTATGATCGATTGGAAAACTGCAATATCTGCGGTATCCATTACCGGGACGCCGCAGAAAAGATGGTTTCACATCTCCATACTATGGGCCACCGCTCCATTTGGCTGCTGCAAAGCAGCGGAGAATCCCCCGAAAAGGCCGCCATCACCGCCGGTTACCGGCAGGCGGCGGCCGCGCTGGGGCTGACCGACCGCCAGTGCCGTGTGCTGGAGGCGGAGGACAGCGTAGTGGGCGGCTACCGCATCTGCCGCGAGGAAATACTGACCGAGAAGCCGCCGCAGGCCGTCTTCGCTGTCAGTGATGAGCTGGCCATGGGTGTCATCAAGGCTGCACGGGAGGAAAATATTCCCCTGCCAGAGGGACTGGCTGTTGCTGGTTTTACCGGCAGTGAGGCTGCCGCTGTCATTACCCCGGCGCTGACCACCATGGAGCACCCGCTGGAGCGTTTGGGTGCGGTGGCAGCCCGCCGCCTCATCGAGCTCATCGAGGACAGCGCGCTGTACCAGGTGGAGACCCACGAGATCGTATTGAAATCCAAGCTCAAGATCCGCCGCAGCTGCGGCAACCGCAAAGAGATCTACGAGTTGTTTGAGTAAGGAGGGTACAAAATGTCGTTGTTATCCGTCAATTTTATGGGCCTGCCGCTCAAAAATCCTATTATAGCGGCAGCCGGTCCCTGGTGCCGTGATGCCGCCGCCATGCAGAAGGCCATTGACGCCGGTGCGGCGGCCGTTGTTACCGAGACCATCGCCCTGGAAAAAAGCCATATCGTCAGCCCGCGTATTTTTTACCGTCAGGGCGAAGTTTACAATACCACCCTGTACAGCACCATGACGCTGGAGGATGTGGAGCAGGAGGTAGAACGCCTGCAAAAGGGCAACGCCTTCCTCATCTGCAATATTCGGGGAACGACCCCTTCCGAGCTGCGGTACCTGGCCAGCCGCATGCAGCGCCTAGGTGCAGATGCGCTGGAGCTGTGCTGCTTTACCCCCATCGGCACCAAGCTGGAGGATATCAGTATTCGGCCGGAGGAGGTCGGGGAAATGGTGCGCAGCGTCACCTCGGCGGTGGAAATCCCCGTTATGGTGCGACTGCCGCACCATGCGGCGCTCAATCCTGCCTTTGCCCGTCAAATCACCCAGAACGGCGCCCGTGCCATCAGTGCCATTGAATCGCTGGAGGGCATCAACGGCGTGGATATTGAAAACGCCCGCTGCGAAATGGCGGCCATCGGCGGCTGCACCGGCAGCCATCTGCGTCCGCTCTCGCTGGCGGCAACGGCGGTACTGCATCAGCTGGCCGATTGTGAGATTGCCGCGATGTGTGGTGTGGAGGACTGGCACAGCATCATCGAGTTCCTGATGATGGGCGCCACTGCGGTGGAGATGGGCTCCGCCATCATGCTGCGGGGCTATGGGCACATCACCGAAACACTGCGCAAGCTGGAGGATTGGCTGCGGGAAAAGGGCTATTCTTCCCTAGATGAGCTGCGCGGCAACGCACTCGCCTCTCTTACCGCTTTTGAGGAGCTGCCAGAGCGCCTGCTGCGGGTCAAAATGGCCGCTCCCTGCGATGGCACCTGCCCCGATGGCTGCCGAGCACGCTGTGTCGGCGCCTGCCTGTACGATGCCATTTCTCAGGGGACGGAGGGCATCGCCGTCGATGCCGCCGCCTGCAGCGGCTGCGGCCTATGCGTCTCCCTCTGCCCCAAAAAACTCTTCATTATGAAGTAAATTCCAGCCGGAGGGCCGCAGCTCTCCGGCTTTTGTTTGATATGAATGTAACAATGAACAAATGTTACATCAAAATGTTGTCCATTCCGCTGAAATATTGGCGGAAACGCAAAAAACTGTTGAAATCTTGACGAATCCTTGCTAAGATGCAGATGTAACAGATAATCAATGTTACATTAAGAAGCAAGCGCTTGATGTTACAAAAAGATCTGATGTTTTGGAAGGAGTTGTCCCCTATGTCAAAGATCCCCGTCGGCTACAGTCTGAATGACTGCCCGCCCATCAAAGAAACGGTCCCGCTGAGTATCCAGCAAATCGTCGTTCTCGTTTTTAATGTTCTGCCCGTTCCGCTGCTTATTGGCGCCGGCATCGGCCTTTCCGCCAGCGAGATCACCATTTTGGTGGCTGGCTGTCTGCTCGTCACCGGCATCGCCACCCTGCTGCAGACAATCGGCGTTGGCCCCATTGGCGCGCGCCTGCCCATCCCGCTGGAGTGCAGCTTCGTCTTCGTTGCCCCCGGCATTGCGCTGGGCGCCCAGTACGGTTTGGCGGCGTTCACTGGTGCCTGCCTCGTCGGCAGCATTATCACCACCATTCTGTGGACCGGCCTGCATAAGCAGCTCTCTATCCTGTTCAAGCCCTATATCACCGGCGCGGTCGTTATGGCCCTGGGCCTCAGCCTTTGCAGCGTTGGCATTGGCTACTGTGCGGGCGGTGTAGGCTCCGCTGATTACGGCGATCCCATTAACCTGCTGCTGGCTGCCGGCACCATCATTATCATGGTTCTGCTCAACCACTTCTGCAGCAAGAACTTCCTTTCCAAGGCTTCTCCCCTCATCGCCATTCTGGTCATGAGCGCCGCGGCCGCCGCCTTTGGCAAGCTGGATCTTTCCCCCATTGCCGAGGAGGCATGGATCCGTATCCCCCAGCCCCTGCACTTCGGCATCAAGTTTGAGCTGGGACCCATCATTTCCATCTCTATTCTGTGCTTCATCGCGCTGGTTGAACTGATGGGCGACCAGACCACCGCTTCCATGCTGGCAAAGAACAGCCTGCCCACCAGCCATGAGACCAAGGGCGGCGTACTGGCCCAGGGCGTTGGCAGCGTTATCTCTTCCATGTTCAATATGGTTCCCGTCATCAGCGGCAGCGCCAATATCGGTCTGTGCGGTCTTTCCGGTGTTACCAGCCGCTATGTCACTGCCATCGCCGGCGGTGTAGTAGGTCTCTGCGGTCTCTGTCCCAAACTCTGCGCTGTATTCTCCTGCATTCCCTCCGCTGTTTTGGGCGGCGTGGCCCTCTCCGCTTTCGGCACCATCCTGGTTTCCGGTATGAATGTCATCCATAATGGCGGCCCGCTCACGGCCCGCACCACCACCATCGTGGCCATTTCTCTGGCTGTCGGCGTTGGCTTCAGCGCTGCCTCCGATGCTCTTGCGGCTCTGCCCTTCTGGGCCTCCAGCCTGCTCAGCGGCGTACCCGGCACCGCCATCACCGCTGTTGTTCTCAGCCTCATCCTGCCTGAGAAAAAGGAAGAAAAGGCCGCCTGATCCCGGCGAAAGGAGAAAACATTATGAAAACTGTACTGTACCAAAATGCCGATTGGATCATCACCATGGATGAGGAGCGCCGCCGCTACCGTCATGCGGATCTGCTCATCAGCGGCAAAGAGATCAAGGCCATCGGCAAAAATCTCAAGGACACCCTTGGCGATACCGTCACCATCGATGAAGTAGTAGATGCCAGCGGCCGCGTTATCCTGCCCGGCTTTGTCAATACACATCATCACACCTGGCAGACTCTTATCCGCAACATTAAGGCCACACAGGGTCTGCGGCTGGAGCCATGGCTCACCACCATGTACGAGATCTATAAGGACCTGAACACTGATGTAGCCCGTGCCGGTGTGTATGTGGCGCTGGGCGAGGGACTGAAAACCGGTATCACCACCTCCAATGACCTGTGGTATCCCCACCCCGTCGGCGTTACCTGCCTGGTGGATGCCGAGATTGAAGCGGCCAAGGAACTGGGCATCCGCTTCCATCCGGTGCGCAGTTATCACTCCGTCACCAGCGATATTGTCCCTCCCGAGGTGGTGGACAGCATCGAAGGCGTTATGGGCGATGCCGAGCGCCTGGTAAAGAAGTACCACGATCCTTCCCGTTTCTCGATGTGTCAGGTCGGCATCGGCCCCAGCATCGCCTATTATGAAACGGAAGAAATCGTCCGTGCTACCATCGATCTGGCCGAAAAGCTGGACATCAAAGTGCATGGACACCTGGCGGAAAGCCGTGGCGAAGTCGCCTTTGTGGAGGAGCACTACGGCTGCCGGCCCGCCGAATGGTTCCGCCGTCACGACCTGCTGGGCGACCGCTTCTACTATGCCCACTGCATTCACCTTAACGATGAGGAGGTACAGCTGATGGCGGATACCAACACCGGTATTTCCACCTGCCCCATCTCCAATATGTACCTCAGCTCCGGCTCCTGCCGGATCCCCGACCTGCTGCGTGCCGGTGTCAAGCGCTTCGGCATTGGCGTGGATGGCGCAGCCAGCAGCAACTCTGCCAGCATGATGGAGGAGATCCGCGTCAGCTACCTGCTCAACCGTCTTAGCTGGGGCGATGATTCCATCGGCTGCGAGGATATCCTGTACCTGGCCACTGCCGGCGGCGCTGCCGCCCTGGGCCGTAACGATATCGGTCATCTGGCGCCCGGCATGGCGGCGGATTTCACCCTAATGAACTGGAACCAGCTGCAGTATGCCGGCGGCTGCAATGACCCCGTAGACTGCATCGTTCTCAGCGGCGACGCCAGAATGATAGAAACCGTCGTGGTCAATGGCGAAACCGTTGTAAAGAACGGTCGCCTGACCAAAGTGAACGAGGAAGAAAAACGGGACTACGCAGCCGCAGTGGGCCGTGAGCTGCTCACCAAAGCTTCTGCCCGTATCCCCGGTCTCAAGGCTGACCTTGTATGATTTGATCTTCCCTTCTGACCTCCTCAAATAACCTCTATACAGCACAGCAGTCCCCGGCCGTCATGGCCGGGGACTGCTTGCATTAGGCATTCAATCATTGGTGCCCCTAATGAGACACTTATACGCCCTGATATTACAAAAG
>OHJY01000882.1_pt1 | contig 10729 bp, 8 predicted proteins | sample 1568681 | NCBI WGS metagenome assembly OHJY01 (sample SAMEA3879540, study PRJEB24766) | human gut metagenome | biome: human-associated habitat; feature: feces | place: USA | collected 1985/1987
GGAGTCAGTGACATTTCTTTCTAAAAATAAGGAAAAAATCTGAATTGTCAAAAACAGTCACTGGAGGTGTGAAGTTGTTTTGGGGGAACTGCGGAATATTTTGTATTTTTGTGAGTTTAATACTGACAGAACAATGGAAGAAGCGAAAAATCCAACGGCCGAGGAGCCGAAAAGACTCAACTTTCTTGAGGAGATAATAGAGGACGACCTGAAGTCCGGAAGAGTTAAGAGCGTGATGACACGTTTCCCTCCGGAGCCTAACGGGTACCTCCATCTCGGACACGCGAAGAGCATCTGCATCAACTTCGGGCTCGCCCAGAAGTACGGCGGAAAGACCAACCTCCGCTTTGACGACACCAACCCGACCAAGGAGGACACTGAATATGTCGATTCGATCAAGGAGGACATCCAGTGGCTCGGCTTCCAGTGGGACAAGGAACTTTACGCTTCCGACTATTTCGACCAGCTTTACGCCTGGGCCGAGCAGATGATCGAGCGCGGCCAGGCCTACGTCGATGACCAGACCCAGGAGGAGATCAGCAAGGGACGCGGCACCGTGGACAAGCCGGGAACCGAGAGTCCTTACAGAAACCGTTCAGTAGAGGAGAACCTCCAGCTGTTCAGGGACATGAAGGCCGGAAAATACGCTGACGGAGAGAAGGTTCTCCGCGCGAAGATCGACATGGCCTCCCCGAACATGATGTTCCGCGACCCTATTCTCTACAGGATCAAGCACGCCTCGCATCACCGCACGGGCGACAAGTGGTGCATCTACCCGATGTACGACTTCACCCACGGCCAGTGCGACTCAATAGAACACATCACCCACTCGATCTGCACACTTGAGTTCGATGTGCACAGACCTCTTTACGACTGGTTCATCAAGACCCTTGAGATCTGGCCGAGCCACCAGTACGAGTTCGCCAGACTGAACCTCACCTACACCCTGATGAGCAAGAGAAAGCTTCTGGAACTCGTCCAGAAAGGCCTTGTCTCCGGATGGGACGATCCACGTATGCCTACTCTCTGCGGAGTTCGCCGCCGTGGCTACACCGCCGAGGCCCTCAAGATGTTCTGCGAGAAGATCGGAGTCTCAAAGCGTGACCAGATGATGGACATCCAGCTTTTGGAATGGTGTGTGCGCCAGGATCTTAACGCAAGGGCCAACAGGTATATGGTCGTTCAGAAACCTTTGAAGGTCACCCTCACCAACTGGGAGCCGGGCAAGGTGGAGTGGTTCGACTGCCCTCTCAACCCTGCCGAGCCGGAGGGAGCCACCCGCAAGGTTCCGTTCACGGGAGAATTCTACATCGAGCGCGACGACTTTATGGAGGACGCTCCGAAGAAGTTCTTCCGCCTCAAACCAGACGGAGAGGTTCGTCTGAAATACACCTACATCATCAAGTGCGAGGAGGTCGTCAAGGATGCTGATGGCAACGTTGTCGAGCTGAGGTGCACCTACGACCCGACCACGAAGCCGGGAGGAGGCGAATGGCGCTCTGTCAAAGGCACCATCCATTGGGTTTCAACTGAATATGCCAAAGAGATCGAGATCCGCAACTACGACCGTCTCTTCGTCAAGGAGGACATGAACTCCATCCCTGAGGACAAGGACTACAAGGACTTCCTCAACCCTGAGTCACTCACCATCGCCAAGGGTTACGCCGAGCCTGCCCTCCTTGAGGACAACTCCGGAATCGCCGTCCAGTTCGAGCGCACCGGCTACTACTACAAGGATCCGGACAGCACCGCCGACAAGGTGATATTCAACAAGACTACAGCCCTGAAGGACTCCTACAAGCCTGAATAACAGAGGTGGTTATGCACCTGCCCCTTTTCATAGCCGGACGGTACCTGTTCGCGAAGAAGTCACACAACGTGATCAACATAATCTCCGCGATCAGTGCCGTCGGTATGGCTATAGGGACGGCTGCCCTGATCATCATCCTTTCAATCTACAACGGCTTCGACGAACTTGTCAAATCGACACTCAGCAACGTGGAGCCGGACATTCTCATCACCCCCGCCAAAGGCAAGGTGTTCGTTCCCGAGGGCGAGGCCTTCGACCGGATCAAGGACAATCCTCTGGTCGGAGAGTATAATCTTATCCTCCAGGAGAATGTGTTCGTCGATTACGACGGCCATCAGGGAATAGCCAAGGCCAAGGGCGTGGACCGGGCCTTCGAGGAGGACTCCCCTCTCGCCGGCCACATCACCAACGGAGAGTTCTCCCTCCACAAAGGGCAGTTGCCGCAGATGGTGGTCGGAGCCGGACTCGCCTACAAGATGGGGATGAATCCGGCGTTCCTGGCATCAGCGGAATTATATTTCCCGATAAGGGACAGAAACTTCTCGCTCGCCAATCCGGCGGCATCCATCGAGACCGTGCGGATGCGCCCTTCAGGAATATTCTCGGTCAACCAGCAGATTGACGATGATCTGATGATCGTGCCGATCGAGGAGATGAGAAAGCTGCTTGGCTATGAGGAAGAGGTTTCAGGAGTGGAGATTCGCCTGGCCGAAGGCTCCACGGCGAAAGACATCCGTTCCGCGATCAAGCATATTCAGAAAGAATTAGGCCCTGAATTCAAGGTTTTGGACCGCTTCCGCCAGAATCCGTCGCTCTACAAGATGATGCGTTACGAGAAGGCGGCGATATTCCTGATCCTCATTTTCGTCATCATCATCATCGCACTGAACATCTTCGGCAGCATCACGATGCTCATCATCGAGAAAAAGGATGACATCGAGACCTACCGCAGCCTCGGCGCCACGGACAAGATGCTCCGCCGCACCTTCACTCTGGAAGGATGGCTCATCTCCCTGCTCGGCCTCGCCGCCGGCCTTGTGGTCGGCATAGGCTTCTCCCTTGCCCAGCAGCACTTCGGCTTCATCAAGATGCCCGGCAGCTTCCTCGTGAACGCCTATCCCGTAATCCTCCAGTGGCAGGACGTCCTCGCCACCATCGCCGGCGTAGCCCTCATCGGCTACATCATCGCCCTCCTCCCCGTCCGCCGCAACATCCGGTAGATTTCCTCACGGGACAGCAGGGACATTCGGGAAGGAATGCTTACCTTCGCAACAATTAGAAGCTGTTTTGAATTGTTTGTTTGAAGTTTTTCACCTCAAAGAACATTTCAAACAATTCAAAACAGCTTCTTAACTAATCACATTATGATAATACCTGACTGGGCCAAGGAGCTGAACTGCTCCATAACCGTCTGCGACAAGGACGGAGTGATTATCTATCAGAACGATCCTGCCGTGAGACAGTACGAGAAGCATGGCAGCCTGATCGGAAAGAACCTTTTCGGCTGCCACGGTGAACGTTCCGCAGGCATAATCCGTCACCTGCTGGAGACGGGCGGCACGAACTGCTACACCATCGAGAAGCAAGGTGTACACAAATTCATCTTCCAGAGCGCCTGGAAGGAAGACGGCGAGGTGAAGGGGCTATGCGAGATCTCCATCATCACTCCATCGGAGATGCCTCACTACGTCAGGGAATAAAGGATTTGAATATGAACCGGCAGGCCGCGAGGATGAGCATCGGGCCGAGGCCGGAGTAGAAGGATGCGATGAATTCAGCGGGGAGTCCGGGTATGAACTTCAGGCTGACGCCAAGGCATGCCATGCCCACAATCAGAATCCATCCGCCGGGTGGGAATGTCTGCCAGGGAGTCGTCTTCCGCGGCAGTCCGGCGATGCGCGCCGAGTACTTGTTCACGGCTTTGCGGAACATGAGGTAGAAGCACATCAGCACAAAGGCCGTGATGAGCAGCAGCCACCAGAGCCTTTCCGTAGGCATTGTCAAGTACGCCTGGATGCCTTTGACGGCGATGACAACCCCCGGCGCTCCCCAAAGGAGGGCGGCGATGTAATAGAGGATTTTTTTGTTCATACCTGATAGTTTATCTTGCGGCTATCTGTCTGACATTTACCACGGCTTAAGGTTGACAGTCTGGTAGAATGCCTGGGCTTCCCTCACCAGGGAGTCCGCCGGTGTCTCCTTCGGCGTCTCGGTGTGGCTCCACGGTCCGGTCTCCCTCACGTCGAACTGCCGGATGCGGCGGACCGGCGAGAGGACGGTCAGCACATCATCACTGTAGTAGCCCAGATCCTGGTAGGTGGCCATGAACGCCCGCTGGTTGTAGTCCGGCGCGAGGATGTCCCGGCCGTAGAACTTCGAGTCATAGGAGAAGTGCAACAGGGAGAAGATGGTCGGCATCAGGTCAATCTGGGAGCAAAGCTTCTCCACCCTCCGAGGCTGGATGAAGCCCGGGGAATAGACGATCGCCGGTATGTGGTACTTGTCCACCGGGATGCTGGTCTTGCCGGCGCTGGAGGCGCAGTGGTCGGCCACGACGATGAACACGGTGTTGCCGAACCACGGTCTGCGCGAGGCCTCGGCGAGGAACTGGCCGATGGCGAAATCGGTGTACTTCACGGCGGCGGAGCGCGACTTCATCTCACCGTCGTAGGTGATCTTCCCTTCCGGGAATGTGTACGGACGATGATTGCTGATTGTGAATATGATGGCGTGGAACGGAGTCCCGCTCTCGGCCTTCTTGTCAAACTCCTTCAAGGCCACCCTGTACGAATCCTCGTCGCAGGTACCCCAGATGTTGCTGAACGTTATGTCCTCCTTCGGGTAACAGTACTTGTCGATGATCTCGAAGCCGTTGCCGGAGAAGTAGGCGCGCATGTTGTCGAAATAGCTGTCGCCGCCGTAGATGAACGAGGTCGTGTAGCCGTTCTCCCTCAGCACGGTGCCGGTAGAGAAAAGTCCGGCGTTGTCCGGCCTTTTGATAAGGCTTTCGCCGGCGCTCGGCGGAATGCAGAGGGTCAGGGCCTCAAGGCCGCGGACGGACCGGTTGCCGGCGGCGTAGAGGTTGTCGAAGACAAGGCTCTTTTCAATGAGCGTGTCCAGATTCGGAGTGATGCCGTCCTCATTGCCATAGGCGGCGAGGAAATCGGCGCTCAGGCTCTCGACGGTGATCATCACGATGTTCTTCCTGACAGGCGGAACGGAGTCCCTTATCATCCGCACGGCGGCATCGGCCAGCTGGTCTGCCTGCCGGACCGCGGAGCCAGCCTCCTCTCGGCCAGGAACCTGGCCGCAAAGCGCGAGCTTGAGCCCCAGCGCCTCATCCTCGGGAAGCATCTGATAGAACCTGTCATATTCAAGAGTGCTGCTGCTGTAGGCCTCAAGGAAATTCCAGCATCCGTTGCACTGCAACTCGGTCGCGTAGTTATTGGAGCTCTGGAGGTTACGGTAGCTGAAACGCAGCCAGAAGAAGCTTCCGGCGAACAGCACCGCATAGATGACGAATGTCGCCAGGAACGGAACGGCTCCCCCGTTGCCGGACTCGCTGAAATCCTTCCGCCGGAACAGCCGCCAACAGATCAGCACGGCCACAAGAAAGACCCCGAGGAACATCGGCACGATAGGATATGATTCCATGATGTTCCCGATCACCTCGTTCGTGTAGACCAGATAGTCAACCGCTATGAAGTTGTACCTCACGCCGAACTCGTTCCAGAAGACACACTCAGAGATGGCGTTCACTATCATCAGGAATATGTACAGCCCCATAGTGAACAGCAGTCCGGCCTTGCACCAACCCTTCCTGATGTTCGGGATGAACAGCCTCAGGCAGAACGCGCCGAGAAGCAGGAGGGAGAGCAGACGGGCTATCGTCGGAACGACGGAACCATATTCAGTGAATATGTTGGATGGCAGCAATGAGTAGACCGCGAAGGCGAGCAGGGCGGCTCCGATAATGTAGCAGAGCGGCTTTTTGTACTTGGCGTCGTTCAGCGTGGCCTGCACCACCATCGCCGGTGCGAGCGCGAGCAGGGAGAACGCCACATCATTGACAAAGCCTAACAGAAAGATCTTAAGCCATTCCAGCGCCGTGAATCCGATTACGGTAGGCGGAGTGAACAGCAGCAATATTCTTGTGATGAAGCCAAGCGCCACGGAAAAGGTGATGAAGACCGGCGCGAAGTACCTGAACCAGTCGTGGACTTTTCTGGTCTTGTCATAGTTTCTTAAGCAATTTCTGTCCATAAGGAGAAATGATTGATGTTTATCAGCTGCGAAGATAAGAATTTCCGACGATTATTGCTAACTTTGTCTAATTATGATCAAATCAATCATCTCGATGAAAAGGCATCTTCTTTGCGCCGTGATAGCGGCGATGTTTTTTTCTGTCCTCCCTATGGGAGCCCAGATCCGTGGTTTCCGTCAGGAGCAACTTAAGGAATGGGAGTTCAGCAAGGACGGCTCCACCTGGCAGACAGTGCAGGTACCGCACTCCTACAATGCCGAGGACGGCCATTCTCCTTACTACTATCGGGGCAAGGCGACCTATCGTTGTGATTTGAGGATCACGGACATTAAAAAGGCCCATTACCTCTTTTTCGAGGGTGCGGCCCAGGCCGCGGTCGTCAAGGTCAACGGCGAGCAGGTGGCCATCCACAAAGGAGGCTATACCCCTTTCTCCGTGAACATCACCGAGGCCCTGACGAAGGGTGTCAACCGTCTTGAGGTGATCTGCGACAACACCGAGGATGTCCAGATGGCTCCCGTCACTTCGGATTTCAACAAGAACGGCGGCCTACACAACCCTGTGTGGCTCCTCGTGATGGAGGATGTGTACCTGACTCCCGAGGACTACGGCATGTACAGGATCCGCTGCGAGATTCCGGAGGTCACCAAGAAGAAGGTCGTCACCAATGTCAGGACCAAGATCGTCAACTCCGGCAACAGGGACGCCAACATCCTTGTCAGGGTGCAGCTCCTTGAGTCCAACGGCCAGCTCGCCTATCAGGCCGACAGGGAAATCCCCGTGGGAGCTTTCTCTGAATACGACTTCGACCATGAGTTCCTCCTTTCGGGGGTTCATCTTTGGGACGGTGTCAAGGATCCTTATCTCTATACACTCAGAGTGGAGCTATTCAAGGGCAAGAGAATGATGGACATCGCCGAGACAAAGATCGGCTACCGCTCGATAGAGATGGATCCGGAGAGAGGCTTCCTTCTCAACGGCCGTCCGTACAGGCTCCGCGGAGTGGCCATGCATCAGGACACCGACGGAAAGGCCTCAGCCTTGACCCAGGCCGACTACAGGCGTGACTACCGCATCGTGAAGGAGCTGGGTGCCAATTTCCTCCGCCTGGCCCACTATCCTCACAACGACTTCGCTTTCCAGCAGTGCGACTCTCTCGGCATCATCGTCCAGACAGAGGTGCCTTGGGTGAATGTGTGCGGGGAGAATGCCCCTCAGTCCTATTTCAACAACATCCACCATCAGATGAAGGAGATGGTGAACAACCTGTACAACCACCCTTCCATCGCATTCTGGGGGATGTGGAACGAGCTGGACACCTGGGGCAACAACAGTGATCTCCAGGGCGCTTTCGACGCGGAGAGAGTGGCCCGCGAGACGAAAAGGCTATACGAGTACACCAAGAGCCTTGACCCTGACCGTTATGTCGGCTTCACGGACTGCTCAAGGCTGGCCCGCGACGGCTACCCTTACCTCAAGGGCGACTTCTGCTCGCAGAACATCTACTATGGCTGGTACTGGACCCCGAATGATTTCAGCGGGCTGACCACCTCCTTGAAGAAAGTCCGTGAGCTGAGACCGGACTGCCCGATCAATCTTTCTGAATATGGTGTCGGAATCAATCCTTTCTGCCATGTGTGGAACCAGGCGGACGCGGTCCGCGACAAGGAGGACGACTCCAGACATTATGAGGAATATGGCAACCGCTTCCACGAGTCCTACGTCCGCCAGATAAAGGCCATGCCTTGGCTGAACTTCACCTCCGTCTGGGTGCTGTTCGACTTCCCGGTGGCCAACCGCCAGGAAGGCTACATGGATTCGGAGGACGGTGTCAAGTTTGTAAGGAACAACGACCGCAAGTACATGAACGACAAGGGACTGGTGACCCGTGACCGCCAGACGAGAAAAGATGTCTTCTACCTCTACAAGTCCCTGTGGAACAAGGACGAGACCACGGTACACATCACATCGCGCCGCCTTAAGTCCTTCCCAGCCGGACAGGATCTCCGCATCAAGGTCTACAGCAACGCCAAGTACCTGACCCTTTACCAGAACGGCAGGCTTATTGATCGCATGGTCAGCTCAGAGGAATCCTCCGGTGTGGTCTGGACCTTCCCCGCCGTCCGCCTGAAGACCGACGAGGACACCTTCAAGGTTGTCGCCAACGACGGCACCACCGACCAGATCGTCCTCCGGAAAGCCAGATAGACTCCCGGCCGCCTATGCGCCCTTTTATGCCAGCCTCTCCGGCACCATAAAAGGGTTTTTCGTAACAGACATCTTCCAAGAGTTTGCCGACGTGAGGGAACCGTATGCTAAAAAAAGTTTCCTTTCCGGGAACCGATGATGCAAGAAATGCGTATCAATAGGATTTATATTGTCAGAGACTAAAAAACTATTGAATTATGAGCACCAGACATTTATTCCTTCCGTTCCTTATCGCGCTGGCAGGAATTGTCTCCTGCAATCAATTACTTCCTGACGATCAGCAGGGGACCCCGCGCGGCTATGTAACCGTTGACAAACAGCACTACTGCAACCTGACCAACGTCAAGGGAAAAGATTTCGAGGGAAGCCAGAAATGGGTATTCTATGACGGGAACGACATTCGCGTCAAGATGTCCGGATGGCGCTGCCGCTGCGGCGAGCCAGGCCACATCAGCTTCAACGTTTCCTTGGTGGAACTCGACCTTCCCGGAGTCGCCACAATGTACATCCCTCTGGAGCGCACCGAAGGGGATCATTATGTGAGCGACAATAAGTCAGTAACCGGAGCCCATCTCAACCACTATCATGTGTCGAAGGACGGCCGCTTTCTGGAGTTCGACCTATCGATCACCCTGTACCGTGAGACAAAGGGGGACATCCGTATCTTCTATTTCGGTCCGATCCTATGACACTCCCTGAGAGGCCTCACTGACATATGCCGGACGAGCCGGCAAAAAGAAGGGCGAAAAGAAGGTGACCAAGTTTTTTAACCTGGCCACCTTCATTTTTTGCCATATAAGCGGAACTACCTTGTAATCTTCATGTTGCCGACATTGAATCCCCATCCGCGACCTTGGGCATGAGTAATTTTCCCGGCCGTGTTTCAACTTCCTCGTCATTCAGAGTGCCAACAACCAGACCCAAGGTCTTCAATGCGACACTTCCACACCTTTCCGTCGCCCGGGATCACTGCAGAAGACCCTTCCGTGAGCAGAACACGCCGTTCCGCTCACGAGACATCCTCGGAAGGCCACTCCGTGAGCAGAATGCGGCTTTTCGCTCACGAGACAACCTCGGAAGGCCACTCCGTGAGCAGAACGCGCCGTCTCGCTCACGAGACGACCTTGGCAGACCCTTTCGTGAGCAGAACGCGCCGTTCCGCTCACGAGACAACCTCGGAAGACCCTTCCGTGAGCAGAACGCGGCTTTTCGCTCACGAGACTGCCGCGAAAGACACACGAGGCAACCGCGGCGCTTTTTCAGCGAGCTACGGGAACTCTATGGAAACTCTACGGGCGCTCTACGATGCCGCCGAGGTTCGACCAGAGCCAGTGGGACTCGTAATAGGACTTAGTGCCTTTAGGAACCGTCACCTTGACGGCTGAGCGGTCTGTGCCGTTAAAGAAAAAAGATGACGGGTCGCTCATGTTTGTTGTTATCTCGTCAACATCCTCCTTGGTCTTCCAGTTCAGCTCAAGTACCAAAGGAGTTTTGCATGACACAAATGTGTAGATGTCTATGGATTTGACAGACCCAGGAATAACTATCTTATCTACATTCGTTAGATAAATAGAACACTGCGTGATCTCCGTAGTGCCTTCCTTTATCACCACCGTACCGGTCTTCTTTTCAGGAATCCAACTCAGAATCTCTCTCTTTGTCCGACCTTTGTGCATATACAAAGCCCCGTCATGCAGATAGCAGTAGTCCTCTTGACCTTCCCTCGGCGCGGTTGTGGTAATCTCAAGTTTAGAACAACCTTCAAACACCGGATTTGAACCATCAATATTTTCTAACGTGGAAGGTAAAATGACACGTTCAAGATTCCCGCAACCAATGAAGGCATAGGCTCCGATCTTATATATCCCCTCCGAGATAGTGACTTTCCTTAGGTCACCGCACCCTTCAAAGGCCCTATTCCCGACCCCTTTGACGGTATAGGTAATCCCGTCATACTCAACCGTACCGGGAACCACGACATCTCCCGAATACTTGCCTCCGCCCGGGTTACCGGTCACCTCGACGAAATCCATAGAGTAACCTTCGGCGGTCTTGTAGAACAGGCCGCCAACCTCGAACCCGGAAGAGAATTCCTTCACGGTGACGGTGCAGCCTGACCTGAAGCCGCCGTCCTCGGTGACAGCGCTGACCTTGGCCACTCCCGCCGAAACGGCTCTCACGTTGCCGTCGGAATCGACCGTGGCCACGGACGGGTTATCCGACTCCCACCTCACATTGCGGTTAGTGGCATTGGACGGGGCGACCGTGCAGGTAAGTTTGGTTGTGCCGTTCGCACCGATCGTCACGGACCACGGCTTGACATCCACACCTGTCACCGGAACCACCTTGGCCTTCACCGTCACCTTGCAGGTCGCCGTCTTCCCGCCGTCCTCGGTCGTCACAGTGACCACAGCCTCGCCGGCCTTAACGGCAGTAACCTTGCCGGC
>OHJY01000890.1_pt1 | contig 10638 bp, 7 predicted proteins | sample 1568681 | NCBI WGS metagenome assembly OHJY01 (sample SAMEA3879540, study PRJEB24766) | human gut metagenome | biome: human-associated habitat; feature: feces | place: USA | collected 1985/1987
CCTTTATTATATCTATGAGATCGGTTGTTTTCAGCCACACCGTTGCGGTGTTGTCATTCGGGTGGACTCCGATGAGTCCGCCGTTTATGAGTTCCTCGTCAAGAAAAAATTTCACTTTTTTCTCGCTGTCGTTGAGTATTCCGAGCGGCGTCACTGCGCCCGGTATCAGACCGAGCAGGTTCATCAGATCGTTTTCCGATGCAAAGCTCAGCGGGCGTGTGCCGTGCTCCTCCCTGAATTTTTTCAGGTCAACGCGCTTGTCGCCCCTGACAGTTATGAGATAATAATTGCGCTTCTTGTCGTCTCTGACAAATAAGTTCTTCGCATCAGCCTCCGGGTGCGGCAGCTCAACATGCGACATCTCTTCCATATTGAACACCGCGCCGTGCTCGGTCACTTCGTATTCTATTCCCCTGCTTGTCAGGAAATCATATACTTCCGGCTTATTCATAATTTCATCCTCTATTTAAAGAGGGCTGCCGCATCGGGCAGCCCTCTTGTTTTTATATCAGTCCGGCGTATAAGTGAAGGTGAAGCAATGCGAGCGGAGCGTCGCCGCGCCCATTATGTTGAGCCTGAACGCGTTGCCGCGCATTGTCTGATTGCCTATTCTCATGCTTGAAATATAACCGCAGCTGCTGCCGCGCGCGCTGTCATGCTCGAGTATTTTTATCCACTGCGCAGGGTTGCTCTGGAGCGTTATGCGCTTTGATGAATCAACCTTTGCATTATACGCTTCGACCTTCTTGCGAAGCTCCTCGCTCGAAATGGTCAGCGTGCGTTTGACATTGCCCTCGGGGCTTGTCCTGCCGCCCGCGAGATAAGGATAGCTATTCTGACTGCCGCCCCAGACATTCGCGCTCGAAGCCGTCTTCCCCGCCGCCGTTGAAAAATACGGAGTGAACGCAGGCGAGCCGTAATATGCAAGATATTCGCCGAGCGTCGCTTTTATCGCGTTTTCGATAGATGAGCTTGTGCCGGCGTAGCTCTCGCGGAACGCGTGGTTCGAGGTAGTCATCTTAAAATTCTGGCGCTTTGCGTAGGTGTAAATCGCGACCATCTGCGACTTTATCGACTCAAGCGGCGCAGACGGACCGACCTCGGCATATGCAGTCTTGCCGAGATATTCGGCGAGCGAATAGCTCTTGCCGTTATATGTAACCTTGCTCGGTAAATTTGAATCTTTAACGAGGCTGATGCCGGGGTTGTTATAATAATGAAGCAAAATCTGCTTGTATGTCCAGCCGCGGCGCGCATATTCGGACGCGCCGTTCTGGCTCATGCCGACTCCGTGGCCGTAACCGTAGACGGTGAAAACAAAAGTACCCGTCTTTGAAGAGCTGTGCCTTGTCGTGGTCTCGGTCGGTTTCTGGGTGGGCTTAGTGGTCGGTTTTCCAGTCGTGTTCGGGCGAGTCGTGGGCTTTGTCGAGATAACCGTCGTCAGGACGGTTGAGCCCTCGGCTATCGAGCCGGGCACAGTGCCATTTGTCTGCTCCCCGGTTGTTTTTCCGGAGTCGGCAGTGTCGCCATTCGGACGCTCTACGTCGGCAATAATCATATCGTCTATATCATCAATTATCCCGTCCGTATCGCTCTCTGAGGTATTCCCCCACGATGTGTTGCCGCCCGACGCGCTGTTCTCAAACGTATTGCTCTCGCTTGTGTCGGACTCGCGTGCGTTAATGAGCGCCGCGCTGACCTGCGAACCGTAGCCCTTGACCAAAAATGTAATCGCAGTTCCGATAAGCGCCGCGAGCAGGATAATAGCCGCCACAATGAGCGCGGTCTTTTTGCCCGAGCGCACCGGAGCCGATTTATGGTGAGAGTGATGTTCGCCGTCCGTGATTATTATTGACGCATCGTCGCTGACATCGTGCATGACAAAGCCGTTGCGCGCATAGTCGGCGAGCGCGGAATAGAGCCTGTGGACGCAGGCGTAGATAAACTCCTGCGTGGTCTCGCCCTTACGGCTGAAGACCTTGAACACGCGTGCTTTATTCTCGTCCGCTATGCAGATGAGCATGAAATGCTTGCTGTTTTCATCATCGTTGCGGAACACATTCGATATCGCCGCGCCGACCGACGCGCCGCTCTTTGCTCTGGCGCGTCCCGCCATGGTGGCTATATATTCGCCATGACTCTCGTCTTCCTGCCGCTCGATATCGACCGACCGGGCGAATATAGCATCGCCGAAATCCGATTCATCGTCATAGGGCAGGACAGAGAACACGAACGGGCTGTTTTTGCTTGAAGCAACCGCGACGGAAAGTCCGCGCTCTTTCAAGAGCGCAACGACCTCTTCCGGATCGCACTTTTCTTCAGCACTCGGCTCGCCGGCGTCGTTCGCATCCGGTTCGGTAGTGTTTGCGCTTTCGGCAGCTTTTTCAACGGGCAGGAACACCAATTTCAGTTCTTCGGCGACCTTGGCGCATCTGCCGTCGGAAAGGGGCAGAAAGACCAGCGTCTGGCTGCCGCTTTTCTCTATAAAGCCGCTGTATTTGCCGTCGTCGGTCACAAGTATCTGTGCGTCGGCAGGCATCAGGCACTGATCCTCATCCGCCTTTTCAAGCACTTCGGCTATTCTGTCGGAGGACGCGGTTTTTGTTCTGAGCGCGTCGAAAAGCAGCTTCTTTATCTCGATATAATGCCGCTCGGCAGCCGCGAGAACCACAGTCTCCGAATCTCCGAACGCTCCGGCAAGGGCAGAAAACAGCTCGCGGCTGTCCGTGAACTGCTCAAAGCGGCACTCCCCGTAGGCTGCGGCAAAAACGGACTCATATTCCGCTATCGCCCTGCGCGGGAGAGGCTGATTGACAAAAGCCAGGAGCGAGATCTTATTTTTCAAAATATCACCTCATTAGTTGGGATACCATCTGTTTGCGTTTTTGTAGGGGTTCTGTTTCTTGTCTTTATCATACCAAGCCTGAGGATATCTCGGGTTGGGGTTGGTCTTGACGAGCGAAGTATCAACTTCTTCACTCTCGCCGTCGCGCACCATTCGTGCCACAACGACAAGGCGTGCGTTGTCGAACTCATACAGGCAGGTCGAAAGAGTGAGAATCTTGTCGGTCGGCTTGATATCGACGCCCGTTGTGTAGAGCTTTCTCGAATCAAGCTCGGCTATATACTGCTCGAAGCTCGCCTCGCTTATATTCGTCCAGACATAGTTGAAGAAATATCCGTTGTCCTCGGCGGTGGTCGCATTTGTGATAAACACCGCGTAGACCTTCCACTTGTAGTCGTGATAGATGGTGTTGAACTCGATTATCGGATTGTTTATGAATCCGCGCGTGGTGCGGTAATCGAAGAGCTTGCTGAATATCTTGTCCGAGCTGCGGGTGCTGTGACCGTAGATTATGCTGTTGCGGTCAAGCGGCTCGATTGAGTTCGCATGAGCCAGGAACGGGTTTCCGAGATCCGTGTATCTGTGGGTGAAGCTGCGTTTGAGATAATACGAATCGTTGTCGGTCTGGAGAATCGGGAAGTCCATCTTGAGCTTGTCTATCTTCAGCCAGCCGACGAGGTCGGTGTTCTGCGCATACGCCTCGGCGTATTTTAACTGCATACCCTCGGGAAACTTGACATTCGGGTATTTCTCCTTTATCTCGTCCCAGGTCAGCTCCTCGCTGGGCTTGATATCTTTTATGTCGTTGTCAACGATGTTGGGCTGAACAAGATATGTGTTTATCAGCATTCCCGCGCTGACGAACACCGTGATTATAGCCGCCATAAAGACTATCTTGCGGACTATCTCGGAGACAGCGTCGCCCTTCATCGGGATGATGCCCTTTATAAATTTTTTGAAGCCCTTTTCGTTTCCGTTATTCTTCTCGTTCTCGCTGACCTCGCGCTCATATTCGCGCAGTGAGCCGCGGTCGCGCTCGCTGAGGTTGACGGCAAAGGTCGAATCTGTCGGCATATCGAAATCGTCGAGCGCCTGCTCGGTCGGGTATTCCGGTTCGGTCACTTTCGGAATATCCTCACCGCTCAGATCGTCGGGCGGGATAAACTTATATAAATTGTCCTTTTTCGGCTCGGCGGGTTTCTCCGGCTCGGACTCGATTATGGGCTCGAGCTCGGACTCCGGCTCGGATACCGGCTCCTTTTCTTCGGTCACGGCGCCGCTTTCCTGCCGTGACTCCACCCCGGTTTCATCGTCGCCGCAGTCAAGATATCTGCGCGCGAGATCTTCCATTTCGCTGCGCTGTGCCGCAGGTTCGTCGTCCTCAACCGATGTGTAGTGCTCAAACATCTCCCTCATATCGGGCAGCGAAAACTCGCCGTCTTTTCTGTTTTTGTCAGACATACTCTTTCCTCCGATACAGGTTTACTTTATTTTCTCTTCCAGCATCAGGCGTGCAAGGTTAAGCGCCCGCGACGCCGTGACATATCTGTTATATTCACGGTCATTTTCATGGCCGGTGACTATCTTTTCGACGACTGTGCGCTCGCCGTCCGTGACCGCCGCAAAGCTCAGTCCGCCGGGCAGAATACCGTCGCCTCCCGGTCCTGCAAGACCGGTTGTGGATATCGCTATATCCGCGCCGCTCACGCGCTTTGCGCCGAGCGCCATCTCGCGCGCCGTCTGTTCGCTGACAGCGCCGTAAGTGTCAAGCGTCTTTAGCGAAACGCCGAGGAGCTTTGTTTTTATATCATTCGAATAGCTGACTATTCCGCACTCGAAAACCTCGGACGCGCCGGGGATATCAGTCAGCCTTTTGGGGATATATCCCGCCGTGCAGGATTCGGCAGTCGCTATCTTTTTGCCCTTTTCTTTGAGCAGAGCGACAACGCGTTCTTCGATGCTGTTCATATCGGTGCCGTATACGACATCGCCGAGCCTGCTGCATATCTCATCAACTACAGGCGCGCACATTCTGTCCGCCTCGTCGGCGGTTTCCGCCTTCGCGGTTATCCTCAGCCGCACCTCGCCGCTTTTTGCATACGGTGCGACGGTCGGATTCTCTGCGTCGAACATATCCTCTATCTCTTCGGCGACCGAGCTCTCGCCCATGCCGATTATATTGACCGTGTGTGAGACTATCGCGCCGTCGGAATATTTTTTCAAAAATCCGCGCACGCTCTCATTGAACATCGGGACGAGCTCGCCGGGAGGGCCGGGCAGGATAATAACGCACTTGCCGTTCTTTTCGAGCGCCGCGCCGGGTGCCGTGCCGTGGTTATTCTCAAACACGGTGCCACCGACGGGCAGCATTGCCTGCTTGAGGTTGTTCTCGGGCATATTGCCGCCCTTTGATTTGAAATATGAGCGTATGCGCTCCGCCGTGTCTTCGTCCTCCCTGAGTTCGAAACCCATGACCTCACAGCAGACCTCTTTTGTCAGATCGTCGTCCGTGGGGCCGAGTCCGCCGGAAGTAATAACAATATCACTGCGACCGAGAGCCGTTTTCAGCTCCTGCGCGAGGCGCTCGGGATTGTCCCCGACGGAGCTGCGGTGCATGACGGATATGCCCATCGCCGCAAGCTCCTTTGAGAGAAACTGCTCGTTGGTATTGAGGATATCGCCGAGCAGAAGCTCGGTTCCGACACAGAGAATTTCACACACTGCCATTGTTACTCACCTTTTGAAAAAGCTTTTATAACCGTAACTTTTGTGCCCTCGACCGCGCGCTTTATGGGCTCGTCCCATTCGGTGCCGCGCTCCGCCTTTTCGACTCCGGCTATTGTCGGATGGGTGCGCGGGTGCTTCGGGGTGAACACCGTACAGCAGTCCTCATAGGGCTGGATGGATATATCAAATGTCTCAATTTTTCTCGATATCGCGATGACTTCGTCCTTGTCCATGCCGATAAGCGGACGGAATACGGGCATCGAGGTCACAGCGTCCGTGCAGGCTATTGCGGGCATGGTCTGGCTCGCGACCTGACCGACGCTCTCGCCTGTTATCAGCGCCTGGCAGCCCTCTTTTACCGCAATCTCCTGCGAGATGCGCATCATCATGCGGCGCATGATAAGCGTGAACATCTCTTCGGGGCAGTTATCTTTTATAAGCTCCTGAATCTCGGTAAACGGGACAACGAAGAGCATAATGCGTCCGCTGTATTTTGCGACCTGGCGCAGAAGCGAGTGAACTTTCTGCTCGGCGCGCTGGCTCGTATAGGGCGGAGAAGCGAAGTGAATAGCTATCAGCTCCACGCCGCGCTTTGCCATCATCCAGCCTGCAACGGGGCTGTCTATTCCGCCGGAGACGAGCAGAGCCGCCTTTCCCGCAGAGCCCGAGGGCATACCGCCCGCGCCTTTGAGCTGATTGCCGTGTATAAACGCGCACTTATCGCGCACCTCGACATTTATTATAACATCGGGGTTATGAACATCTACTTTCAGATGGTGGAATTTCGAGAGTATCTTTCCGCCGACCTCTCTGCATATCGCGGGAGAATTGAGCGGAAACTTCTTGTCCGCGCGCTTTGCCTCGACCTTGAAAGTCGATGCGGCGTTGAGCAGGGGAGCCGTATATTCAACGCAGGTGTTGAGAATAACGTCCATATCCTTTTCGACTGCGGCGGCGCGAGAGAGTCCGGCTATGCCGAAGACCTTGAGAAGTCTTTCGGTCGCTTCGTCGAGATCGGCATCCTCGGGCCCTTCGACTATTATCGTCGACTGCGCGGGGGTGCAGGTGAATTTGCCGAGCGACGCGAGTCTGCGGCGGATATTCGCCATGAGCATATCTTCAAAAGTGCGCCTGTTGAGTCCCTTGAGTGCAAGCTCACCGTTTTTGATGAGAATAACTTCCTTCATGTTGTGATTCCTTTTTTATTTATTTTACTTATTTTTTCTTATTGTTTTCTGCCCCTCGGCAATGCCGTCGATGAGCATATCTATCTCTTCTTTTGTGGTAAAACGCGAGAAGCTGATTCTGAGCGGGCTCTTTCTGACTTCGTCGCTCAGCCCCATATTTTTGAGCACCGAGCTCTGATGTCCCTTTGAGCACGCCGAGCCGCTCGAGACATAGACGCCGCGCGAAGAGAGGAAGTTGAGCATCGGCTCGGAGTTTATGCCGAGCACCGAAATATTGGTCACATACGGCAGCGCGTCTTCGGGCGAGTTTATAACAACTCCGCCGAGAGCCAGAAGTCTGTCCCGCATATAGTCGCGAAGCTCAGTAACTTCTTTGAGCTCAGCCGCAAGATTCGGCAGAGCCGCGGCCGCCGCGCCGAAGCCCGCTATTGCAGGCATGGGCTGAGTGCCGGGGCGCAGTTTTTCCTCCTGCGAGCCGCCGAAAACTATCGGCGACAGGCGCACGCCCTTTTTGACATAGAGCGCGCCCACGCCCTTGGGTCCGTGTATCTTGTGGGAGCTGACCGTCATCAGGTCAACGCCCATCGCCGCGGGCTTGAGCGACAGTTTTCCGAAAGCCTGCACCGCATCGCAATGAACAAGTGCGGGCGACTTCGCACGCGTTACCGCAGTTCTCGCCGCTTCAACGGGCTGAATTGTGCCAGTCTCGTTGTTGACCGCCATGATGCTCACGAGTATCGTGTCGGGAGTCACGGCTTCAAAAAGCTCGCGCTCGCTGATACGTCCGTTTTTGTCAACGCCGAGGCGTATGACTTCAAAGCCCTCGTTTTCGAGATGCTTGACCGTCTCATCTATACTCGGATGCTCAACACTCGTCGTCACTATCCGTCTGCCGCGCCGGCGCATGGCATGAGCCGCGCCCTGAACGGCAAGATTGTTGCTCTCCGTTCCGCCGGAGGTGAAATACACCTCGTCATCCCGGCAGAAGAGCCTGCGCGCCACATTCGAGCGCGCGTTTTCGAGCATTTCGTCCGCCTCTATCCCCTTTTGATGCAGGGACGATGGGTTGCCCCAAAGCTCTGTTACAGCGGTTTTCATCGCTTCAACAGCTTCACTGCACACGGGGGTCGTGGCGCTGTTGTCAAGATACGCCGTCATAAGAAAAATCACTCCAAACCGCACGATTCCCAATTATACTTATATATTCTATATTATACAACATAATCACCGGACTTGCAATATATTTGAGCGGATTGCGGCGATACTGCGCGCGGCAAGTTTTTTCCTGTCTGCGCATAAAACGCCCGCCCGCTACATTATATGATATAAAGTGCAACAAGGACAGCAAATAAAGATTGACAAAAATATGCAATTTGCTATAATTAAACTGCAAATGAAACCCATTACATAAAGGAGAGTTGACATTGACAAAACGAACAAAATCGTGGGTCGCCGTGCTGCTTTTCATCGCAGTGTTCGGCGCTCTGCTCGTGACCGCAACGTTCACTGACCTCCAGGTCAGCAACATCCTCACGGCAAAGGCGCTCGCCGCCCACACCTACTACACAAACGAGACCGTATACGGCGTTGTGCTCGAGGCCGTCGGCTCGTCGCCCGTCTATCTCATGCTTGCATTCAGCTTCCAGATTCTCTTCTGGCAGGTCATGCGCAAGATGAAAAAGCATCCGTGGAAAGAAATTCTTGCGATACTTCTTCTCGTCGCGGGAACGGCAGCATACTTCGTCATGTTCGACGACGCCGTAAAATATGCGCTCCAGCACATAGGTCCCGAGGCCGAGCTGTTCCGCAAGGCGGCATTCCTCAAGGGCATATCGATGTTCTTCGCGGGTCTTATGACCTTCTTTGCAACCTTCGCCATAAGAAACTATTCCGAGGAATCGGTCAATAAGATGGTTATGTTCGCGGTTGCGGTGCTCTGCGTTGCAGCTGTTTCCAACGGCATTATCGCCGCAGTCAAAGAGCCCGTCGGCCGCATGCGTTATCGCGCAATGAACTGCGAGGGCGGCCAGTCGATCGGCGGATTTGACAACTTCACCCGCTGGTATGTCGCCAACGGTCAGCACCTCACCAAGGACGAGATGAGAGCACTCTTCGGCACGACCGACGCTCTTAAATCATTCCCGAGCGGACACACCTGCTCCGCCGGCACGGTCTACTGCCTGCTTATGCTCCTCGATGTTTTCAACGTCAAGAGCAAGGGCAAGAGAGCTGTCAGCTGGATCGCCGCCATCACCTACACCGGCATGGTCGCAGTCAGCCGCATAATCGTCGGCGCGCACTTCTTCAGCGACGTCCTCATGGGCGGCACGATAGCTTTCGTGAGCATGATAATATTCAGAGAGATATTCATCTGCAAAGGCTCGAATGTCAAAGCGATGTTCGGCAAAGAATAAAAATTAAATAGTTAAGCACCCCGCAGGCTCAAGTCTGCGGGGTGTTTTTATGGGCAACAAAAAAGCACGGTGCATCTTTTGACACACCGTGCTTTTGTTTTTTATCAGTCTTCGCTGTTCTGCTTAGCGATGGGCTCGATCCTGCCGTATCTCGAAGCGGAAGCCGCATCGGATCTGGGCGGACGGGAGGGAGCTGCGGGACGGTCGCTGCGCGGGCGGTCATTTCTGCCTCTGCCGCCTCTGTCGCGGTTCTGATATCCGCCGCGTCCGTTTCCGCGGGGCGGTCTGGAGCCACCATTGAGGGGCTTCACGCCCTCTTCGAGGGTGATAACGACCTTGCGGTCATTCTCAGAGCCGACAGAGTGGGAGGTCACGCCCTCAACATCCTGAAGAGCCGTGTGAATGATGCGTCTCTCATAGGGATTCATGGGATCAAGCACAACATTTCTGCCGTACTTTCTGACCTTTGCTGCGCTCTTCTGAGCGAGTGCGCGCAGGGTTGCCTCGCGCTTCTCGCGGTAGTTGCCGATGTTGAGCGAGACTCTTCTCGACTTGTCCGCGCCCCTATTGACGACAAGGCGGACGAGATACTGGATAGCGTCGAGTGTCTCTCCCCTGCGGCCGATAGCCGCGCCGTAGTCGCCGTCATATTCGACCGCGATGCTGACTTCCTCGTCAGTCTCTTCGATCTTTATCTCTGCGCCCTCGATGCCGAGGCTTGCAAGAATTTTTTCAAGATATTCCTTCGCGCCGGCCTCGGACGGAGCATCATAGCTCACCTTGACCTTTGCGGGAGTTGTTCCGAGCAGACCGAACATCTTCTTCGTCGGCATCTCGAGAACTTCAATTTCAAAATCCGAATCGGCGGATATGCCGAGCTGCGCGATAGCGTCAGCTTTTGCAAGATCGACTGTTGCGCCGGTTCCGATAGCTTCTTTTAACATCTCTGTTTCCACCACCTGGAAAATTTATTTTTCTTCTTTTTTCTGCGCAAGTGCGCGCTTGAGATTCTCTTCCCTTGAACGGCGTTCGACAGTCTCATCGACCATAGCCTTTGCAATCATCTTCTTCGGGCTGTGGGTGAACGAAAGGATAACTGTCTGAATGAGCGCGAAAACGTTCGACGCAATCCAGTAGATACCGATACCGGCGGGGAACTGGAAGGTGAAATAGAGCGAGAACAGGGGCATACCGAAAGTCATGCAGCCCATGGTCGGGTTCTTCGCCATTTCAGGGTTGTTCTTGCGCTGCTGGAGCATTGAGAAGAGGCTCGTTGCGAGAGAAGTAAGGCCCGAGAGAATGGGGATGACCCAGAGGATTCCGGGTTCTTTTATCGACGGAATCTCGCCCAGCGGTATGCCGAGGAAGGTGAAGTTGAAGTTCGCGATGCTGTCGATAACTCCCGAGCTGATGCCCTTTGAGAGCGCGATGGGTCTTATCTCATTGATATGGTTGATAACAAAAA
>OHJY01000912.1_pt1 | contig 10488 bp, 10 predicted proteins | sample 1568681 | NCBI WGS metagenome assembly OHJY01 (sample SAMEA3879540, study PRJEB24766) | human gut metagenome | biome: human-associated habitat; feature: feces | place: USA | collected 1985/1987
GTGGTGGCTCCTATTGGGGAAGCTCAATTTCGGCTTCCGACGGGATGCGGAAGTAGGTCTCGGTCCAGTCGGTGAGTTTGTGCTCGAGCTCGCGGGTGATGACGCCGTCGAGCATGCGCCAGGTCCAGTTGCCGCCCAGGGTGGCAGGGGTGTTGATGCGCGCCTCATTGCCCAGGTTAAGCAGGTCCTGCATGGTGTAGATACAGGTGTCGCTCACGCTGGCGGCGATGGTGCGGTTGAGCGCGTCAGCCATGGACTCGCCTGCCTGCTGGTGGGTGTACAGGGCCGCCTGCTCGCGCTGACGCGGGGTGGCCGTTCCCTCAAACCAGCCGCGCGCCGTCTCGTTGTCGTGGGTGCCCACATAGGCGACGGTGTTGGCAATGTAGTTGTGGGGCAGATAGTACGAGTTGCTGCCTTCAAAGGCGAACTGCAGAATCTTCATGCCAGGGAAGCCCGTGGTGTCGCGCATGTCGATAACGCCGGGGGTAAGGAAGCCAAGATCTTCGGCGATGATGGGCAGTGTGCCGAGTTTTTCCTCGAGCGTCTTGAAGAGCTTGAGGCCGGGGCCCTGCGTCCACGAACCGTAAGACGAGTCGGGTGAAGAGAAGGGCACCTCCCAAAAGGCTTCGAATCCGCGGAAGTGGTCCAAGCGGATGACGTCGTACATGTCGAGGGCGGCGCGAATGCGGTCCTCCCACCAGGAGAAGCCGTCGGATTCCATGGCGTCCCAGTCGTAGATGGGGTTGCCCCAGTACTGGCCGGTGGCCGAGAACTGGTCGGGCGGCGTGCCGGCGACGCTCACGGGATTGCCGGCGGCGTCGATCTTAAAGAGCTCAGGTGTCGCCCACATCTCGACGGAGTCACGCGAGACATAGATGGGCAAGTCGCCAATAATCAGGATGTCGCGCTCGTTGGCATAGGCTTTGAGGCGGCTCCACTGACGCTCGAAGAAGTACTGCGTCATCTGGTGATAGAGCATGCGCTCGGGATGGGCGGCGCAGACCTTGGCGGATGCCTCGCCGCGGCGGCGGAGCTCCTCGGGCCACTCCCAAAACGCCTTGAGACCGCACTCCTCTTTGACGGTCATGAACTCGCAGTAGGGGATGAGCCAGTCCTCGTTGGCCTGGATAAAGTCATCGAAATCGGCCGGCTTGTCGGCAGCAAAGCGCTCGGCGGCTCGGTCGAGAATCTGACGGCGGCCGCCAAAGATAGCACCGTAGTCGACATTGCTGGGGTCGGATCCCAGATACACGCCATCGATATCGCGCTGCCCCAGATACCCTGCCTCGATAAGCTCGGCAAAGTCGATAAAGTTGGGGTTGCCTGCGCGGGCCGAGAACGACTGATAGGGCGAATCGCCATAGCTGGTCGTCGTAAGGGGCAGAATCTGCCAGTAATGTTGTTTGCACGAGGCGAGAAAATCGACGAAGTCGTAGGCATTCCAGCCAAAGCCGCCGATTCCGTATGGTCCGGGCAGAGATGAGACGGGCATGAGGACGCCGCTTGCACGCTCCATGAATGCGCTCACCAACCTTCTTGTTGTGGGGTCGGCCTGCAGATGGATAGACAGCCCGTCCCCGAGTTTCTAATTCGATATGCTTATTGTAAAGCATGTTGTTTAAACATGTACGGGCAAGATGGAAAAGTTGGGCGGATTTCGGTGAATGGTTACGCGCCATAAAAAAGCCCCGGTCTCACATCGTGAGACCGGGGCAAGAACAGTATGTAGGTTTTTGCTACTCGGCGTCGGCGAAGCCGTTGGGGTTGTGGCTCTGCCAGTTCCAGCTGTCGCGGCACATATCCGCGATGTCGTACTGCGCCTTCCAACCCATCATGCGCTCAGCCTTGGAGGCATCGCACCAGTTGGCGGCGATGTCGCCGGCGCGGCGCTCACGAATCACATAGGGCAGCTCCTTGCCGCATGCCTTGGAGAAGGCGGCGACGACCTCGAGCACTGAAGTGCCGGTGCCGGTACCCAGGTTAAAGATCTCGACGCCGGTCTTTCCGTTCATCCAGTTAAGTGCGGCAACGTGGCCGGACGCCAAGTCGCAGACGTGGATGTAGTCGCGCACGCCGGTACCGTCGGGCGTGGGATAGTCGTTGCCAAAGACCTGTACAGCCTCGAGTTTGCCTACGGCGACCTGCGCGACGTAGGGTACCAGGTTGTTGGGGATGCCCTTGGGGTCCTCGCCGATCAGGCCGGACGGGTGAGCGCCGATAGGGTTGAAGTAACGGAGCAGCACGACGTCCCACTCGGGGTCGGCGGTGTGGACGTCCATGAGAATCTGCTCGATCATCCATTTGGTCCAACCATAGGGGTTGGTCGCAGGCTTCTTGGGGTCTTCCTCGGTAACGGGTGGGTTATCCGGATCACCGTAGACGGTCGAGGAGCTCGAGAAGATAATCGACTTGCAGCCATGGTTGCGCATGACGTCAATGAGCACCAGGGTGTTCTCAATATTGTTGTGGTAGTACTCGACGGGCTTGCTTACCGACTCGCCAACGGCCTTAAAGCCGGCGAAGTGGATGACGCGGTCGATCTGATGGGTATCGAAGATCTTGTTCATCGCATCGCGGTCGAGCACGTTGGCCTCGTAGAAGGTGAGGTTCTTGGCAGCCTCGTCGCCCACGATGGTCTTGACGCGGTCGATGGCGACGGCGCTGGAGTTGGAGAGGTCATCGACGACGACGACCTGGTAGCCGCCCTCGAGCAGCTGGACGACCGTGTGCGAGCCGATAAAGCCGGCGCCACCGGTAACGAGGACACAAGTGTCTTTAGGGTCGAGTGCTTTGGACATATAGTCTCCCATCGGATTAGGAACACTTCTTCAGGGGAGTATAGCGCAGGCAGGGACGCCCAAATCGTGCGCTGTAGGAAAAGCAGAGGATTGTGCTAACGTGCTCATAGAAGAGCTTGCGTACGCATAACCTGATCTTTGGCATTTGCTTACGAGCCGCTGACCTTGCAGTTTCCTGCCGTTCGTGGAAATCGTTGGGACGCGCCATATGTACGCTAATATGTATGAGTTGAGCGACATATAAATAAGCATGTAACGGAGTACATATGTCACCAAACAGCGATTCCATCCTTTCCCAGGAGCTCTCGCGCCGCACTGCCCTCAAGGCCCTGTTCGGCGCCGCTTCTGCGGCAGTTCTTTTTGGCCTGCCCGCTCGCGCCCATGCGGCGGAGGCTTCCAAAGAAACCACCGATAAACTGAATGCCGCCCAGGCCCAGCTCGACGAGGTTCAGGCCCAGCTCGACAGCATCGCAAATGAGTATGCGGCGCTGGCCAACAAGAATGCCCAGACCCTCAACGACATCGAGAATGTCCAGGGCAAGATTGACGACACGCAGGCCCAGATCGATGAAAAGAAGGCCGAGCTCAAGAAGAAGCGCAACGACCTTTCCGATCGCGTGGCCGCCAGCTACAAGTCCGGCGGCACGAACATCCTGTCGCTGCTGCTGGCCTCTGGCTCGTTTGAGGAACTCGTCGCCAACGCGCATTACGTTGAGAAGATCAACAAGAGCGACCGCGACGCCATCGAGGACATTCAGACCATCCAGGAAGAGCTCGATGCGCAAAAGACCGAGCTCGAGTCGCAGAAGGCCGACTTAGAGAAGCTCAAGGACCAGCAGACTGCCCAGATGCAGGACATGCAGGCCAAGCAGCAAGAAGTCCAGACCGTGCTGAACGGTCTTTCCGACGACGTCAAGGAGCTCATGGCTCAGCGCGATTCCGAGATCCTCGCTGCCGCCCAGGCTGAGGAGGCCGCTAGGAAGGCTGCCGCTGCCGCGGCTGCCGCGAACAAGAACAATTCCTACTCGGGTGGTGGATCGTACGCGCCCGGAACTCCGCAGCAGAATGCCGGCTCGGGCAAGCAGCAGGCTGTCGTCAACGCGTGCTACTCCACGCCTTCGCCGGGTCAGAACTGGTGCGCGGCGTGGGTCACCAATGTCTTCCGTAACGCCGGCGTTGGCTACTTTGGAGGCAATGCGTGCGACATGTTTAACGCCTGGTGCTATAGCTCCGACCGCTCGGCGCTGCAGGTGGGCATGATCGTGGCCGACTCATCGCATAGCGGCACGGGTGCTCCGGGCCTTATCTACGGTCATGTGGGTATCTACGTTGGCGGCGGCATCGTTATGAGCAACGAGGGTGCCATTACGTCTAAGTCGCTCGATTCGTTTATTAGCTTCTATGGCACTGGCTCTGGCGTGCGTTGGGGCTGGCTTGGCGGTATTGCGCTGTCGTAGCTGCGGTTTGAAGTAAGTTGGTCCGGGACCGCGGGCGAGGCATAAGGTTGCCTGCTCTACAGTCCTGCGCAAGACGAAGGCCACATTAAGTGGCCTTCTTTGCGTGCGGAACTCGCGACCAACCTTATGCCTCGCCCGCGGTCCCGGACCTTCCGGGTTCGGGGCGCGACACACCGGACTGGGTTATCTGAATAAATATGGCGAAGGCCCCGAAAGGGGCCTTCTTTGTTAAAGGAATTCGCCTACTCGGTGGACTTCGGGTTCTAGGTCTACGTTGAATTGGTCTTTGACGGTTGCCTGGATGTGGCGGATGAGTTCGTCGACATCGGCGGCGGTGGCGTGGTCGGCGTTGACGATGAAGCCGCAGTGCTTCTCGCTCACCTGCGCGCCGCCAACGGCGTGTCCTCGCAGGCCGGCATCCATGATGAGTTTGCCGGCAAAGTAACCCTCGGGGCGCTTGAAAGTGGAGCCGGCGCTCGGCATGTCGAGCGGCTGCTTGTCCTCGCGGCGCTGGCGGTAGTCGTCCATGTCGGCCTTGATCATCGCGGCGTTGCCCGGGGCGAGATTGAAGGTGGCCGAAAGCACGATAAAGCCGTCATCGGCGATGCGGCTCTTTCGATAACCCAGGTTGAGCTCGTCGACATCGAACTCGATGATATTGCCGCTGCCGCGGGTGCCGTCGTCGAGCTGGCGAGCGGGTTTGTAGACGCGCACGGACTCCAGCACATCGGCCATGCAGGCACCGTAGGCACCGGCGTTCATGTAGCAGGCGCCGCCGACCGATCCGGGGATGCCCGAGATGGGCTCCATGCCGGTGAGACCGGCCTCGGCTGCCGCCGCGGCGACATCGGAAAGCAAGGCGCCGGCCGCCGCCGTGACGTGCGTGCCGTCGACCGTAATGTCGGAGAGGCCTTCGCCCAGCGCCACGACGACGCCACGGATGCCCTTGTCGCCGACGAGCAGGTCGGAGCCGTTGCCCACGATGGTAAGCGGCAGGTCGCAGCGATAGCAGGTATCGAGCGTGGCGACGAGGCCCTGCTCAGTATCGGGCGTGACAAAGACGTCGGCCGGGCCGCCGATCTTAAACGTGGTGTGCTCGCGCATGGGCTCGCTCATCAACACGTTGTCCTCGCCGGCAACGCCAGCAAGTGCGCACAGCAGGTCCTCGTTAAAAAAGTCGTTCTCGTGCATACGAATATCCGCCTTTTGGTGGTCGTTGTCATCAATCGATTGCAATATACCCCACCCGGACGGATTTGGTGCGCTGGCGGCGATAAAACAGCCGTCTACCGGATTGGTAAAGTGTTTATCACCGAGGTAGAGGGGTAGTCGCTATACTTTCAAGAGATTGCGCGTAAACCCGGAAGGAGCGAGATGGCCAACAAAGTCACCCTCAAGCAGATCGCCCAGGAGGTGGGGCTTTCCCCCTCGTCGGTCTCGCTTGTGCTCAATAATCGGCCCTGTCGCATCTCGGAAGAAAACCGCAAGCTCATCAAAGAGGTCGCGGCGCGCAACCACTATGTTCCCAACCAGATTGCGCGTAGCCTGGTCATGCGCGAGTCGCGCACGCTGGGCCTTATCGTCCCTAACATCGAGAGCCGCTTTTTTGCCTCGCTTGCCGGCAGCTTGGAAAAGCGCTGCCGCGAGGACGGCTATGCGCTCTTTATTACCAGCTCGGGCGGAAGTGCCGACGACGATCTGGAGCTGCTGCGCCAGCTGGTGACGCGCGGCGTCGACGGTGTCTTTCTGGTGGTGGGTGACGAGTTCTCCGACGACCGCGCCCTGCGCGAAGAAGTCAGCCATCTGCCTATCCCTGCCGTGATGGTCGACCGTGCCATTGAGGGGCTCGAGTGCGACAAGGTGATGTTCGACCACGAGATGGGTGGCTACATGGCCACTCGCTATCTGATCGAGCAGGGCCACCGTCGCATTGCCTGCTTGGTTAACGCGCGCCGTTCCAATACGGGGCGTAAGCGACTTGCCGGCTATGAGCGCGCGCTGCGCGAGGTTGGCCTGCCTATCGACGCACGTTTGGAGTTTGAGAGCGAGTACTACATTCCAAGTGCATACGAGGCCTCGGAGGCGGTGCTCGCAACTGATGCCACCGCCGTGTTCGCAAGCTCGGATAACATTGCCCTTGGTTTGCTCAAGCGCCTGCACGAGATGGGGAAGAGCATCCCGGGCGATATTTCGGTCGTAAGCTATGACAACTCGGCGGCCGACGTTCTCTTTGAGCCGGCGCTGACCGCCATTGAGCAGGATCCTGGTGTCCTTGCGGAGCATGCTTTTGGCTGCATGTCCAAGCGTCTTGCCGGTAGGGGCGGCAGGCGTGCCGAAGAGGTCGTCCTGGAGCCGGCGCTTATCGTTAAGGGCAGCGTGCTCGAACTTACCGAATGTAGCTAAGCGTACTTGTTTGTTTGCATAGATTGCATGCGGAGTGTCCGCTATTTGCCGGCGGGGCCGGGGCGCCTGCCTTGTTTTGAGGAGTTCGCGGAGCCCACTTCTCAAAACAAGGCAGGCGCCCCGGCCCTCGTCCGTTAACTCTTCCGCTGGGCGAGCCATAGACGCCGCGCACCGATAGGGTAAGGCAGCGGCTTGAAATTGGTGCTATATTCAGCTTGAGTTGTTTAATGCTAGTACGGGAGGCTGATATGGGGCTGTTCAAGAAGAAAAACCCGCAGGATGCCTTTGATCCCGATGTGTTTACCATCACGGATACGATTTTGGACCCGCCGCGGTTTACGTTTTTGCCGGCTATCTACCAGGATGCCACGCGTCGCAAGTGGGCCGTGCATCAGCGCGGCGGCGAGCCGAAGATTTTTGACTATGCGGACGTGTTGCAGTGCGAAGTGGCCGAGGCGGGCGATCCGGAGGCCGAAGAAGCGGTCTCTAAACAGGAATTTGCCCAGCGTATCCTGGCAAATCCTGCCAAGGCAGCAAAAATAAATGCTGCCAAGCGTAATATGTGTCTTGGTATGGGCGTTGTTGTGGCGGTTCAGACGGGAAAAGACGAGGTTTCCAAATTAGAGATTCCCGTTATGACCGACGAAGTCAAACGCGATTCAAGTCTATATAAGTCGTATCGGAATGTCGCCGAGAAGATCAAGGCAGAATTTGATGCCATGGGAGGGCTGGCCTAATTTTGGCGGCATACGTTTCTGAATGAGGAGTCTGTGCAATGGCAGGCGAATCTTATGCAATTCCCCCCAAAGATCATGCTGTTGAGGGAATTCTTTGGTATATCCAGCACCATCAGCTTGCCGGCGGCGATCGCCTGCCGGCCGAGCGCGTGCTGTGCGAAGAGATTGGCGTTTCGCGTACGGCGTTGCGTGCCGGTATCACGCGGCTTATCTCGTGTGGAACGCTCGAGAGCCGTCGCGGATCGGGCACGTATGTGTGTCCTCCCAAGCCGCTGAACATCTTCCAGGAAACGTATAACTTTTCCGATGCTGTGCGGACTGCCGGCCTGCACCCCTCTTCTCGTCTGGTTTCCACCGGGACCATCGAGGCGGATGAGGCGCTTGCCGACAAGCTTGGGGTGGCTGTAGGCGCTCCCTTGCTCCGCATGCAGCGCGTTCGACTTATTGAGGGCGAGCCGGCGTCAATCGAGACCGCTCACGTTAACCTGTCCCTGTGCCCATCGCTTCCCGAGCACGATTTTGAGTGTGAGAGCCTTTACGATGTCTTGCTCAAAGAAGGTGGCGTGCGCGTTGAGCATGGACGTGAGCATATCTCCATCTCGCGTTTGAACGTCGAAGAGGCCGAGCTGCTCCAGCAAGAAGAGGGAACGCCGGTGTTCTATGAGAGCTCGATCGAATTTGATAAGGACATGCGTTTTGTGGAGCATTGCAAATCGGTGATTTTGCCCACAAAGTTCCGCTTTGCCGATAACGGCGAAGAGAACGGCATGAGGAGCGTGGCAGGTGAACAATGGCTGAAACAGTAGATGCCACCCCGGTTTATATGCGCATTCGACGCTGCATCGAGGAACGTATCGAGCGCGGTGCATATCCCACGGGTTCCATGATTCCGTCCGAAAAAGACCTCGCCGAGGAATTTGGTACGACACGCTTGACCATCCGAAGCGCTGTCGATGAGCTGGTTCGGCGCGGGCAGATTCGCCGTGTTCGGGGAAAAGGTGCCTTTGTGGCGCAGAAAGTACCTGCTTTTTTTGAACGCACGGTCGGTTTCCGTGAATCGGTCCGTGCTTCGGGCGGCGAGCCGTCCGTCCGTATTCTCGCGCGTTCCAAGCGTTATGCGGGGCCATATTACGCCGACCTGTTTGGCATCGCCGAGGACGACCTGCTCTATTCCGTTCGACGCCTGAACTGCATAAACGGTAGCCCCGTATCGATTGAGACGGCGCTGATTCCCTGCCTGCTGTTCCCAACCATCGAAGATATTGACGTGTCGGTCTTCAGTTTGTACGAGACCTATGAGATGCTGGGCCGAAAGCCAGTCATGGCACAGGAAAAGCTCGATATCGAGGCACTGGGCGCACGAGATGCCGGCCTCCTTGGACTGGAACAGGGCGATCTTGTTTTGCTTTTGGAATGCGTGAGCTATGACGCGAGCGGTCAGGCTATCGAGTATGTAAAGTCCTTCAATCGTGGCGATACGGGCGGCTACACCTATACGTACTAGCTGGTATTTTGTGAATAACGGCTGGGAAACTAACCAGTTTTGATCGTTGGGTCAGCTGTATATACAACCTTACATGGCTCAAAATCGACCGTTCGCCGAAAGGGATAAATTAAGGCTCTGTTAGACCAGGATTGACATACATGTGTCCCCACGGTGCCATATCTTTGACCCCGTAGACCGCGATGATGGGGGCAGCATGAACGCCGAAGACCTGGTCCTCAACTTCAAGAAGGGCATGGCGAACCTCAGCAAGACCGAGCGCCGCCGCGCTATCGAGTCCGTCAGGGACGTGATCCGCGCGGCGGCGTTCGACGACGCGGCCGGCTCCGCCTACGAAATCGAACGCTGCCCGCGCTGCGGGTCCGTCGCGGTCGTGAAGAAGGGCAAATCGAAGAACGGCGAGCAGCGCTACCTCTGCCGGGGCTGCGGCAGGACCTTCGGCATGGGCAGCGAGCGCATCCTGGGGACGAGCAGGCTCCCGAAGGAGACCTGGATGGCCTACGCCGAGTGCTTCGTGCTCATGCTGCCCCTGCGCGAGTGCGCGAGGCGCTGCCGCGTTTGCCTCAAGACCGCCTACACCATGCGCCACAGGCTGATCGAGTGCCTCTCGGCCTACTCCCCCTCGTTCAGGGTCGAGCGGGGCTGCGGCTGCGAGCTCGACGAGACCTACTTCCCCGAGTCGTTCAAGGGCAACCACGCGAAGGGGTCGTTCACGATGCCGCGCCCCTCCCGGCACCGCGGCAAGCAGGTGCACAGGCGCGGGCTGTCGCGCGAGCGGATCTGCGTCATGACCGGCGTGAACGACTCGAACGAGACGTTCCTCGAGGTCACGGGGCGGGGCGCCCTTTCGAGGGAGCGCGCCATGGACGCGCTGAGGGGCCGCATCGCGGCCGGCTCGGTCGTCGCGACCGACAGGGCGGCCGTCTACGTCAATGTCCTCGCGGAACTCGAGGTCGCCGCGCACGCGGCCTACGACCCCAAGGACCGCTCCGGGGGAACCATCAACCGGATCAACACCGTCCACTCGCTCCTCGGCGCCTTCATGGAGCCGTTCAAGGGCGTGTCGACGAAGCACCTCGATGCCTACCTCGCCTGGTTCAGGTGGTGCCGAACCTTCATGGCGACCGATTCCGGCGCCGCCGAGCGCACGGTCGCGCGGCAGCTCGCGCACGGCGTCTGCAGGAGCCGCGTCCGCGACATGTTCAACGTGGAGCCGCCCTACATGGACTACTGGGCCGCGCCCGCCGCATAGAGGCGGTAGAATGGTCGCACCGCGATACACGAGGAGGGGTGAGGCCATGCCGTCGAACATACCGGCCACGACGATCCGTATCGACCCGGAGGTCAAGAAGGAGGCCACGGCCATCCTGGACGAGCTCGGCCTGTCCATGTCCACCGCCGTCAATGCGTTCCTCAGGGCGCTCGTCCGGGAGGGCGGGATGCCGTTCGAGATGAGGGTCAAGACGCCGGCGCCCGATGGGGAGACGGCGAGTTAGCCGGCAGGTCGGCATGTCAATCCTGGTCTAACAGAGCCTAATGGATTGCATGGCCTTGTAGCGGCCGGCGCCCTCACGCCGATCCATGGCCTG
>OHJY01000913.1_pt1 | contig 10487 bp, 9 predicted proteins | sample 1568681 | NCBI WGS metagenome assembly OHJY01 (sample SAMEA3879540, study PRJEB24766) | human gut metagenome | biome: human-associated habitat; feature: feces | place: USA | collected 1985/1987
GCGGCGAGGACGTTCGCGTGATAACCCCGCAGGCGTGTCCGGGGCTTCCGGAGGGATGCGAGGGTCGAGCGACTACAGCGCGAAGTCGCCGCCGACGAGCGTGGAGACGGGCTCCTCGTGGTAAACGGCGGAGATGGCCTGAGCGAACTCCTCGGCGACCGAGATGGTCTTGATCTTGCCGCCGACCTCGACGGGAATGGCGTCGGTGACGACGCACTCGACGATCGGGGCGTCGTTCAGACGCTCGATGGCCGGACCGGAGAAGATGCCGTGGGTGGCACAGACGTAGATGTCGCCAGCGCCCATAGCCTTGAGCTCCTTGACGTTGGCGCACAGGGTGCCAGCGGTGTCGATCATGTCGTCGTTGATGATGCAGGTCTTGCCCTTGATGTCACCGATGATGCCCATGACCTCGGCGGCGTTGTGGCGCGGACGGCCCTTGTGGGCGATGGCCAGGTCGCAGCCGAGCATGTCGGACAGCTTCTTGGCGGCCTTGGCGCGACCCACGTCGGGGGAGACGACAACCAGGTTGTCGGTGTCGAAGTGCATGTCGTTGTAGTACTGGCCAAACAGCGGCAGCGCGGACAGGTGGTTAACCGGGATATCAAAGAAGCCCTGGATCTGGCCCTGGTGCAGGTCGAGGGTGATGATGCGATTGACGCCGGCGCGCTCGAGCAGGTTGGCGACGAGGCGGGCGGTGATGGGCTCGCGCGGGCCGGCCTTGCGGTCCTGGCGGGCATAGCCGTAGTGGGTGATAACGGCGGTGATGGAGCGGGCGGATGCGCGCTTGGCAGCGTCGGTGGCGATGAGCAGCTCCATGAGCATGTCGTTGACGTTGCCGCCGGCCACGGACTGAATCAGGAAGACGTCGGCGCCGCGGACGGTCTCGTCGTAGCGGGCGTAAATCTCACCGTTGGCGAACTGCTTTAGCGTAAGGCCCGAAAGCTCGACCCCAAGGTACTCAGCAATCTTCTGAGCGAGGGGACGGTTGGAGGAACCGGAATACACGCGGATGGACTTGCGCATATTCTCCGACTTCTCGGGATCATTAATCGGCATTACCCTTCTCCTTTATATATCGAATGCCATATAGATGCCTTTTTGCATTGTAACCGCGCGACGGGGTTTATCGAGTCTTGATAACGTCTTTACCGTCAACGGACACGAACCGACCACTCATCCGGTTGCGCAGGTCACGATAGAAAAAGGAGCCGTCCCCATGGAACAGCTCCTTTTGTGTTTGGCGAAACGTTATGCCTCGTCGTCCTCGTGCAGACGGCGGCGATAATCGGCGGCCCAGCCCTCAATATTTACCTGACGGGCGCGGCCCAGACCGAGTGCGTCGGCCGGGACCGGCTCGGTGATGACGGAGCCGGCGGCCACGAGCGCGCCGTCGCCGATCTGGGCGGGCGCGACCATCATGGTGTCGGAACCGATGAAGGCGTCCTTGCCGATGACGGTCTTGTGCTTGTGCACGCCGTCGTAGTTGCAGGTGATGGAGCCCGCGCCCACGTTGACGCCAGAGCCCATGGTGGTGTCGCCGATGTAGGACAGGTGCGGGACCTTGGAACCCTCGCCGATCGTGGACTTCTTGATCTCCACGTGCGTGCCGGCCTTGGAGCCGTCGAGCATGTGGGTGCCCGGGCGCAGGTAGGCGCGCGGGCCGCAGTTGACGCCGTTCTCGATGACGGCCTCGATGGCGATAGTCTCATCGATGGTGCAGCCGCTGCCGACGGTGGTGTCGGTGAGGCGGCTGTTGGGGCCGAGCTGGCACTCCTCGCCCACGGTGACGTGGCCGATCAGGTGCGTCTGCGGCCACACGACGGTGTCGCGGCCGATAACGGCATCGGGGCCGATCCAGGCCTGCGTGGGGTCGATGAAGGTGACGCCCTCGGCCATCCAGTGCTCGTTGATGCGGTCGCGCGCGATGGCGGTGAGCTGCGCGAGCTGGATGCGGCTGTTGACGCCCAGGCCGTCGCGGTAGTCATCGCAGTGGAAGATGGAGACTGCCTGGCCGTGGCCTTTGAGGATCTCGAGCATGTCGGGCAGATAGTACTCGGACTGCGCGTTGTCGTTGCCGATCTCGTTAATGTGGGCGGCGAGCTGCGCGCCGTCGAAGGCGTAGCAGCCGGCATTGCACTCCAGCAGCGTGGCGGCCTGCTCGGGCGTGCAGTCCTTCTGCTCGATGATGCGCTCGATCTGGCCGTCGGCGCCCAGCTTGATGCGGCCGTAGCCGAAGGGGTCGGGCGGGGTCATGGTCATGACGGTGCAGGCGAGCTCGCCGGTAGCGACGGTCTGCGCGAACTTGGCGACGGTGTCGGCGGTGATGAGCGGCAGGTCGCCGTTGAGCACGACGACGGGACCTTGCGCGATGCCGCAGGCCTCGAGCGCGACCTTGACGGCGTGGCCGGTGCCCAGGCGCTCGGTCTGCTCGACGCACTCGACCTTGGTGGCGCTGTTGGCGTAGGCGCCATCGATAAGGGCGCGCATCTCGTCGGCGTGGCTGCCGATGACGACCACGACGCGGCTGCAGCCGGCCTTGATGGTGGCGTCGACGATCCACTGGACCATGGGCTTGCCCAGGATCTTGTGCGAAACCTTGCAGTGGTTCGACTTCATGCGGGTGCCCTCGCCGGCAGCGAGGATAATTGCGGTTGCGTCCATGTGATCTCCTGTTACGTTATAGAGACGTGTGTTTGGAAACGATACACGGCGCAATATGATACCGCAGGCATATGTTGAGCGCGTAGCGATTGGTTTGCGGTGGTTGAGGCTTGCGCCGCCGTCGTGGCGTTTGCGCTGCTTGCGTGCGACGTTGGCGGTGCTGCGGAGCTGTCTTTTGAGCGAGGGGACGGGGGTGCCCGTGGACAACATACAAGAGGAGTTTGGCGGCGAGCCCGTCGCGGCGTTCTCGATGTCGCATCCGGCTGTGCCGGCACTCTATATAGTGCTGACGCTGGGGCTCACCATGTTCTCGATGCAGCCGGTGCTGATTGCGCTGTCGCTTGCGGGCGGGCTGGCGTATGGATTTGTGACGCGTGGGGCTGCCCGCACGCTGGGCGCACTTCGCTGGCAGCTGCCGGTGATTTTGATTATCGCGCTGGTCAATCCACTGTTTAGCGCTTCGGGTTCGACGGAGCTGTTCCGTATTGGCATGCGCGCGGTGTATCTGGAGAGCATGGTATATGGCCTGTGCATGGGCGGGCTGTTTGTGGCGAGCGTGCTGTGGTTTGAGGCCGCGGCGTCGATGCTCGAATACGACAAGGTGCTCGCGCTGCTGGGTAATGCCGCGCCGGTGATTGCGCTCATGATCTCGATGTGCATGAGGCTTATCCCGCAGTTTTTGCGCCGCGGCCGCACGGTGCTGGCGGTGCAGGACGCGATTGATGTACCGGGGCGTGCGCCGGCCGACCCCGTGCGCTCGCGCCTGCGGGCGTCGAGCGTGTTGATGGGCTGGGGCATGGAAGATTCGCTGGAGCGCGCGGACGCGATGCGCTCGCGCGGGTGGGGTGCCGCGACGCGTCGTACGACATATGCGCGGTATCGACTGGGGCGCGGCGACGCTGCCGCGCTGGTTGGACTTGCGGTGTTTGGCGCCGCCGCGGTGGCGGTGGCGTGGGCCGCGACGACGCAGTATTCGTTTTACCCGCAGCTCTCGGTGCCGGCGCCGTGGCCAGGCTATGTCGTGTACGCCGCCTGGATGGTGTTGCCTTGCGCGTTGCACGCGATTGATGAGAAGAGGTTTGGCTGATGGCTCGGTTTGATAGGAGCTCGGCGGCGGGTGTGGCATATGGCTCGGCCGCGCCGGCGATTGAGGTGCGAGGCCTTAGTTTTGCCTATCCCGGGGTCAAGGCACCGGTGCTCGAGGGGCTTGATTGGCGTGTTTCCCAAGGTGCGTTTGCACTGCTTGTTGGCGGTACCGGTTCGGGCAAGTCGACGCTGCTGTCGCTGCTCAAGCCCGAGATCGCTCCAGCGGGCGAGCGCACTGGCGAACTGCGCGTGCTGGGCGAGAACGTTGCCGACATGGACGTGCGGGCATCGGCAGAGCGCGTGGGTTATGTGTTTCAGGATCCCGAGAACCAGATTGTGTGCGAGACCGTGTGGCATGAGATGGCGTTTGGCCTAGAGAATCTGGGTGTGTCGCGCGACGAGATGCGCCGCCGTGTTGCCGAGACCAGCTATTTCTTTGGTCTGGAGGACTGGCTTCATCGTGATACCGATACGCTTTCGGGTGGCCGCAAGCAGCTGCTGTCGCTTGCCGCCGTCCTGGCGCTGCGCCCGCGCGTGCTGCTGCTCGACGAGCCCACGTCTCAGCTCGATCCCGTTGCCGAGAAGAATTTTCTGCACGCGCTGTTTCGCGTGAACCGTGAGCTGGGCTGCACGGTTGTTGTGGCGACGCATCAGCCGCGCCCAATGCTCGAATACGCGACGTGTGCGTACCGGATTGAGGACGGTCGCGTGCGCGAGGTGGCGGATATGGCTTCTTTGGGACGCCGAGAATCGCTGTTTTCCGATGACATGTTGGGGTGGGATGCCATCCGATGTGCAAAAAACGGAGTATTCAGCAGGTACGAGGACAATTTGGGCTCTCCGGAACCGCCCGGGGACGTATCGAGCGCGAAAAAAAGTTCAGAATTGGACAAATCGTCAGAATTTGTGGCGCAAACGTCGCTCGAAAACGGCTCGGAAGCCTTCTCGCGCACGGATGGAAGCAGAATACTCCAAAAAATGCACGGCGGGTCGGCTACCACCCTGTCGAAAGGCTGGTTTCGCTACGATCACGCGGGCGGTTGGGTGCTGCGCGGGCTCGACGTGGCGTTTTCGGCCGGTGCGGTGCATGCGATCGTGGGCGGCAACGGATGCGGTAAGTCGACGATGCTCTCGGTGCTGGCCAAGACGGCTAAGCTGCAGTGTGGCCGCATGGTGCGTGGGACGGCTTCGGCGGCGCTGCTGCCACAGAATCCCAAGGCATTGCTGGTCGCCGAAACGGTGCGCGACGAGCTGATGGAATGGGCTTCGACCTGCGGATACGACGAGGCCGCAGTACAGGAGCAGACAGCGCGCCTGGGCCTGGCGGGCTTGGAGGCGCGTCACCCGCACGATCTTTCGGGCGGTCAGCGCCAGCTGCTTGCGTTGGCAAAGCTGCTGTTGATTGGTCCGGAGTTGCTGCTGCTTGATGAGCCCACCAAGGGCCTTGATCTGACAAGTCGCTGTATTATCGCCCGAGCCCTGCGCGAGCATGCGCAGGCCGGCGGCACCGTCGTCATTGCCACGCACGACTTAGACTTTGCCGAGCAGGTGTCCGATGACGTCGCCATGATGTTCGACGGCGAGATCGCCTGCATGGAGCCTCCTGCAGATTTCTTTGCCGACAACGTGTTCTACAGGGCGTGATGGGATGACGGATTATCGCGCCTCGCGCCTACTCACAAAAATGGAGATTCCGCTGCTCCTGGCGGTGCCGGCAGTGATGACTGCAGCGTTACTGGTGGGCATTGAGCAGGCGGCGCTTGCCATGTTGGTTGTAGTGGCGCTCGTGCTCGCACTGTTCTTTGCGGGCTACGAGACCTCGCGCCCGGGCCTGCGCCAGATCATGCCCACGCTGGTGCTGGCGGCGCTGGCCGCGGCGGGCCGCATCCTGTTTGGGCCCATTCCCGATTTTAAGCCCGTGAGCGCCATCGCCATTATCGCGGGTGCGACACTTGGCCGTCGCAATGGTTTTATGGTCGGCGCGTTGGCAGCGCTGACCAGCAATTTCTTTTTTGGACAGGGCATGTGGACGCCATGGCAGATGTATGCCTGGGGTCTGGTTGGCTATGTTGGCGGCGCGCTGGCGCATGCGGGCGCGTTCGACCGCGCCGACGGCACCGTGCGATTGCCGGCGCTACTGGCGTACGGCTTTGCGTCGGGCTTGCTCTATGGCGTCGTGATCAACGCGTATGACATCATTGGTTTTGTGCAGCCGCTCACGTGGGCGGGAGCCGTGGCGCGTCTTGTCACGGCAGTGCCGTTCGATATCACACACGGCCTCGCGACCTGCGTGTTCTTGGCCGCCTTGTACAAGCCTTGGTGCCGTCGCATTAACCGTGTCGTCGTGAAATACGGGCTGTAGGGCATTTCGCGTTCCCTCACGAACTTGCGGTGGAATAGTTCTTGTTTTTGGCTATTTGCTGCCCAAACAGGAACTATTCCACCGCAACTTATAGGGGGAGAGGGGTCACATGATCTGTTTTCCTCTGTCCCCCAGGAATTACTTGGCGCTAGAGCTCTAGCGTGAGGGTAACGGGGCAGTGGTCGCTGCCAAAGATGTCGCCGCGGATGCCGGTGTCGCGTACGTTGTCGGCGATTGCGTCGCTTACCAGGAAGTAGTCGATGCGCCAGCCGGCGTTGTTCTTGCGGGCATTAAAGCGGTAGCTCCACCAGCTGTAAACGCCCTCGACGTCGGGGTTTGCCGCGCGCCAGGTATCGGTAAAGCCGGCGTTGAGCAGTTCGGTAAACTTGCCGCGCTCCTCGTCCGAAAAGCCTGCGTTGCCGCGGTTGGACTTGGGGTTCTTAAGGTCGATCTCCTCGTGCGCAACGTTAAAGTCGCCGCAGGTCACGACGGGTTTGCCGGTCTCGCGCTCGAGCGCGCTCAAAAAGTCGCGGTAGGCATCGTCCCAGGCCATGCGCACGTCGATGCGGGCGAGTTCGTTTTGCGCGTTGGGAGTGTAGACATCCACAAACCAGAACTTGTCGAACTCCAGCGCGCAGACGCGGCCCTCGGTTGCGGCTTGGGCGACGAGCTCGGCCGCCTCGCCGGCGTAGGGTAGCAGTGCGTCGGCGTGCAGCACACGCAGCGGTTCCTGGCGGCTAAAGACCGCAGTGCCCGAATAGCCCTTGCGCTCGGCGTAGCTCCAGGTTTGGTGATAGCCGGGCAGGTCGATATCGACCTGGCCCTCCTGCAGCTTGGTCTCTTGCAGCGCCAGGATATCGACGTCGAGTTCTTGCGCGACCTGGATAAAGCTCGGGTCCTTTTTGAGCACGGCGCGCAGGCCGTTGACGTTCCACGAGGCGAAAGTGTAAGTCTGGGGCATGGTGTCCTTTCGACGGGGTTGGCAGGCTTAAGATTAACGCAACAAGAGCGGGGCGGAGTCCGCGAGTGATAGTGCGAACGCCGCCGTCCCTAAGACACGGACGGAGGACTCATATGACGCAGGCAATATCGGACCCCAAGCAGGCCTCCGCCGCGCTGGCGGATCTGTTTGACACCCACAAGCGCGTGGTCTTCTTTGGCGGCGCGGGCGTTTCCACGGCAAGCGGCATTCCCGATTTCCGCAGCGTGGACGGTCTGTATCACCAGCGGTTTTCCTATCCGCCCGAGACTATGCTCTCGCACAGCTTCTACGAGGCGCATCCGGCGGAGTTTTTCGACTTCTACCGGACCAAGATGATCGCCCTTAACGCCAAGCCCAACCACTGCCACGCCAAGCTGGCGGAGCTGGAGCGCGCCGGCAAGCTCGATGCCGTGGTGACGCAAAACATCGACGGCTTGCATCAGGCGGCTGGTTCACGGCGCGTGTTTGAGCTGCATGGCTCGGTTCACCGCAATATTTGCCAGACGTGCGGCGCGGTCTACAGCGCCGAATGGATTTGCGCGCGCGAGCACGAGGATACCGCGGGCGTGCCCGTGTGCCCCGCGTGCGGCGGTCGCATCAAACCCGATGTGGTGCTCTACGAGGAGCCGCTCGATGAGCGCGTGCTGACTGGTGCCGTTGCCGCCATCGCCGCGGCCGATGCCCTCATCGTGGGCGGGACCTCGCTCGTGGTGTATCCGGCGGCGGGCCTTACGCGCTACTTTACCGGCGATACCCTGGCCATTTGCAATCTCGCTCCCACCGATCAGGATGCAAATGCCGACCTGCTGATTTCTTGCGACATCGCGGCCGCGTTTGCGTTCTAGCCCGTGTGCGCGGATACAATAGAAAAACTGATTGCAAAGCGACCCCACCGCCTGCGCCCGAGCGCGGTGGCGCGGGCATTTTAGGAGGATGTTCATGGCGAACGATAGCAAGACATGGCGGTGCGGAAAGTATGAGCTCAGCTTTGACCGCCCGCGCATCATGGGCGTCCTCAACGTGACGCCCGATTCGTTTAGCGACGGTGGGGAGCACTTCGACCCGGATGTCGCCATCGAGTACGGCCTGGCGATGCTCGACGCCGGTGCCGACATCATCGACGTGGGCGGCGAGTCCACGCGCCCTGGTTTTACCCCGGTCAACCCCGACGAGGAGGCTCGCCGCGTGCTGCCCGTGGTGCGCGCGCTGGCCAAAGAGGGCGCTATCGTCTCGATCGACACGCGCCACGTGGCGGTTGCCAAGGCGGCCGTGCGCTGCGGCGCCTCGATCGTCAACGACGTGACCGGCTTCACCGACCCCAAGATGGTCGAGTTTGTTAAGACGAGCACCTGCGGCGTCATCGTGATGCATGCCGGCGAGGTCGCCGCGCCCACCCGCACGCACGCAACGGTGCAGCTCGATACCTCGGCAGCGGCGTTTGTTGCCGAGAAGGCGCGCGAGGCGGCTGCCGAGGCCGCGCGTGAGGCCGAGAAGCCGGCTCGCCGCCGTCGCGGCAAGTTGCTGGGCGAGCCTAAGTCGGAGGCCAAGCTTCCGGGCGGCGTGGTGCAGCCCTCGTTGCCGTTTGGCGAACCGGAGCCCACGTCCGAGTCTGCAACCGAGCTGGGGCAGGAGACGCCGGCCGCCGAGCAGGCTGCTGCCGCCGAGACCGTTGCGCCCGCGCCCGAGGCCACCGAGGCCGCATCGGAGTCCAATGACCGCCTGGCCGCCATGATGCGCCGCAGCGCCCGCCGCGAGGAGGCCTACGTGCCCACCTCTCAGCTCCGCCGCTTCACCCTGCCCGATTCGGCGCCCATCATGCGCCGCGTCATGGGCTTTCTGTCCGACCAGGCCCGCACACTCATCCATGCCGGCGTGTCGCGCGACCGCATCTGCATCGATCCTGGTCCGGGCTTTGGTAAGTCGGCTAACGAGGACATCGTCATCCAGCGCGAGACTGCCAAGATGGCGTCACTGGGCTATCCGCTCATGTGCGCCGTGTCGCGCAAGCGCTTTGTGGGCGCCGTCTCGGGCGTGACCGAGGCCGCCGCGCGCGATGCCGCCACGTTTGGTGTGTGCCTGGGCGCCATCCAGGCCGGCGCCAACATTGTGCGCGTGCACGACGTTGCAGGCTTTGCGCAGTTCCTGAACGGTTACTGGGCCGTTGCCAAGCCGCAGCCGCGCCGCGCGTTTGTGGCCGTGGGCTCCAACCTGGGGCATCGCTGCGACAACATCCGCGCCGCACGCGAGATGATCGCCGAGATTCCACTCACCTGCGTGTCTAACTCCTCCAAGATTTACGAGAGCGAGCCTGCCTACGAGACGCGCCAGGACGCGTTTGCCAACGCCGTCATCGAGATCAAGACCGAGCTTGCGCCGCTGGTGCTGCTCGACGAGCTCATGAAGATCGAGGCCGAGCTGGGGCGCGACCGCTCCAAAAAGGCCAAGGCCAACGGTCCGCGTACCATCGACCTGGACCTGCTGTGGATGGACGGCGAGACCCACGGCGGCAAAAAGCTGCGCCTGCCGCATCCGCTCATTGGCGAGCGCGACTTTGTGCTGGTGCCGCTCGAGGACCTGATGCACGACCCGGCGCGGTTCTTCCGCTACAACGGTGTCGAGGTCAAGGAGCCCGAGGACCGCGTGGGCCATATCGTGGGCGAATTGGGGCGTATGTAGATGATCGAGATGAATGCTGTTGCCGCCGGTACCGAGCTCGACGCGGCGCGTGACGCGGGCCGCGAGGGCATGTCCGCGGGCTGGTGCGCGTGGAGCGCGGGCGATGCTTCGCTGATGTTTTCGCTGGTCGTGCGCCCCGATGTGAACATGCACGCCTTCCACGGCCTGCCGTTTGTGGCCGCAATGGGTATGATGGACGCGCTCGCGGGCACGGCCGCAACGCCGGGCCTGGGGCTTGCCGGCAAGGTGGGCATCCAGTGGCCGAGTGACATCGTGTGCGGCGCGCCTGCGTTTGAGACATCGCTCGCGTGCGTCGCCGTCAACGGTGGTGCCGGTGCCGCGGGCATGTTCGGTGCCGTGACGGTGGATATTGAGCGTTCGGCACTGAGCGAGCTTGGCGTGGATATGGCTGACGAAGCGCTGGTCGAGGAGCTGGCCGCCGCCGTGTTGACCCGCGTGGATGCCTGGGCGGTTGTGCCAACACGTCACAGGGTGCTGCCGGTCCGCTGGCCCCCGTGCTGGGCGAGTACTTCGACATGGTGCCGCTGCTCGGTCGCCAAGTTGCGGCGGTGTCGCCCAACGGCTTGCCGCTTGCGGTCGGGGATTTTGTAGTCGTTCCGGTTGGAAACCGGAATGCGGAGAAAACCGGCCGCGTGACGGACGTTTTTGTTTGCAGCGCGCAGGATGCACCGTATCCGCCGGAAAAGGCAAAGTTTG
>OHJY01000915.1_pt1 | contig 10481 bp, 8 predicted proteins | sample 1568681 | NCBI WGS metagenome assembly OHJY01 (sample SAMEA3879540, study PRJEB24766) | human gut metagenome | biome: human-associated habitat; feature: feces | place: USA | collected 1985/1987
TGTCGGTGCGTCCCGTGTGCGTGACCTGTTTGATAAGGCCAAAAAGACCATGCCCTGCATCATCTTCATCGATGAGATCGATGCCGTGGGCCGTCAGCGCGGCGCAGGTCTGGGCGGCGGCCACGACGAGCGGGAGCAGACCCTGAACCAGCTGCTGGTCGAGATGGACGGCTTTGAGGCCAACGATGGCGTCATCGTGATGGCAGCCACCAACCGTGCCGACATTCTGGATAAGGCCCTGCTCCGTCCGGGCCGCTTTGACCGTCAGGTCTATGTGGGCCTGCCCGATGTCAAGGGCCGCGAGGAGATCCTCAAGGTCCACACCAAGAATAAGCCTCTGGCTCCCGATGTCTCCCTCAGGGTCATCGCACAGCGCACCGCAGGTTTTGCGGGTGCTGACCTGGAGAACCTGGTCAATGAGGCCGCTCTGCTGGCTGCCCGCCGCAGCCGCAAGGCCATCACCATGGAGGACATCGAGGAAGCTTCCATGAAGGTCATGGCAGGCCCTGAGAAGAAGAGCCGCGTTGTGACTGCCGAGGAAAAGAAGCTGACCGCCTACCATGAGGCGGGCCACGCCGTGGCAGGCTTCTATTGCAAGCACCATCCCCGTGTGCATGAGATCACCATCATTCCCCGCGGCCAGGCTGGCGGCTACACCATGTATCTGCCTGAAAAGGATCGCAGCTATGTGACCAAGGGCGAGATGTTTGAGGATATCGTTTCCAGCCTGGGCGGCCGTGTGGCCGAGCAGCTGATCCTGGAGGATATCTCCACCGGTGCCTCCAACGACCTGCAGCAGGCAACCAACATTGCCCGCCAGATGATCACCAAGTACGGCTTCTCCGAGCGCCTGGGCCCTGTGGTCTACGGCACCTCGCAGGAGGAGACCTTCCTGGGCCGTGATTTCACCCAGGGCAAGGGCTACAGCGAGAGCACCGCTGCCGAGATCGATGGCGAGATGCGGGATATCATTGATGAGGCCTACGAGACCTGCCGCCGCACCCTGACGGAGCACATCGACCAGCTCCATGCGCTGGCACAGGCTCTGATGGAACGCGAAAAGCTCAACGAGAAGGAGTTCAACACCGTGATGGCCGGCGGCAAGCTGCCCCCGCGTGACGGTGACGAGCCTGCACAGGAACCCGCCGCACCGGCGGCCCCTGTGGAGACCGCAGAACCTGCCGAGAGCGCAGAGCCCGCTGAACAGGCGGAGCAGGCCGTGCTGGGCGAGGAAATGCCCGACCCGGCGCAGGATGCCCCGCAGGAAAACGAATGATCGAAGGGAGCGAGTGTCGTGGAGGAAAATTTTAACCCGGTCGCACGCACCCGGGCCAACTATTATACCCCGGGCAGCCCGGTGCAGTTCGTCTGTGTGGAACTGCTCAAGGGCGAACTCAGCGGCGAGAACGCAGTCTGCCTGACCTTCAAGAACATCTCCAAGGTTACCCTGACTGCACTGGAGATCCACTTCAAGTGTAAGGGCGTGGACGGTATCATCCTGTGTGAGGATGCCTTTGAATACCGCGAGATCGAGGTCAAGCCCGGTGAGAGCTTTGGCATGGACGATGCCGTGTTCGTGACCCAGAAGGCCATCACCAGCGTGGATGTGGTCCTGAAGAATGTATACAGCGGCAAAAAGGTCGTGCATCTGGATGCCATCAAGCGCGTCCGCCTGCCGGCCCCGCGCCGCCTGAGTCCGGAGCTGGAAAAGGCACTGGAAAGCCGGATGAACCGCACCGGCCTCAAGTATATGCCGCAGGTGTTCGAGAACGGCTGGTACTGTGCCTGCGGTTCCTTCCACCCGAAGGAAGAGGACACGGTCTACTGTACCGAGTGCGGCTGTGACCGCATCCTGCTGCAGAACGCCCTGAACACCCTGCTGCAGCCCGGCCAGAAGGCCGCCCCTGCAGAGCAGGCCCCGGCGGCGGCGGCCACCCGCGTGGTGAGCGCCGCTCCGCAGGAAGAGCCGACCCGCATCGTGGCCAGCGCGCCGGTGCAGGCAGAACCCACCCGGGTCATCCCGACGGCCCGCCCGGCAGAGCCTGTCGGCGCTCCGACCAGCTCTGCACCGCCGGTGGAACACACCCCTGCTCCGGAAGCAGAGCCTACCCGGGTGTTGGATGCCGCCACCCGCGCGGCGTTCCCCGGCAGCGGTGCAGCGGCTGTGGATGACGAGGGCACCCGTGTGATGCCTGCTGCTGCCCGCCGTGCCGCCCCGGCCCGCCAGCCGGAACCCGAGGTGGAGCAGTACGATGAGGAGGACGATGCGGAAGAGAGCCGCGACGGCATTGCCGAGACCCTCGTCCGCTGGGTCCCGCCCATCACCGCCATCGTCTGCGCAGGCATTGCGCTGTGGGGCTTCGTCTATTATCAGTTTATGATGTAAATGAATGACGGAGGAGGCTGCGCTTCCTCCGTTTTTTGGTTGTACGAAGGAGAAACGTTATGCCCGACGAAGCACTGCAAACCGCTTTTGAGATCAAAACTACCTGCGATGAGATCAGCCGCAAGCTGCTGCGCTGGCACTGGGAGAACAAACCCGGGGAGCACAGCCTGGGAGCCCTGCTGGATCACATCCGTACCCGCCAGCAGGAGAGCCCCGAATATTATGACCGTCTGCCCGATCTGGCGGGCCGAAACAGCTGGCAGCAGCTGGATACCACCCTGTGTATGCGGGTGCTGCTGGACCCGGAAAAGGATGCTGTCCGCCCGCTGGATCTGCTGGGCAATACGGAGCACCCTGCTGCTGCCCGCCGGGCCTGCAATGCGGTGCGCACCGCCCGCAACGAAGCGGCCCATGCCTCCGACCGCACGGCGGCTGCGCAGGCGGCGATCCTCTTCAACGAGGCCGTGGAAGCACTGGAAGAAGGCTATGCAGGCGCACCCCTGCGCACCAGTGAGCTGGGCCAGTATTACCGGCTGGCTGAGGATTATCTGAGCCGCTGCGGGGCCAAAAAGCCCATTGCGTCGGCGGCCCCGGAAGAGAAAGCCCCCCGCGCGGCAAAGTCCGGCCAGAGCACTGCGGGCAGGAAAAAAGAGGGAACTTCCGGCAGTGCTTCCCGCCGCAGCAGCGCAAAGCAGAACACGAGCGGCCGCAGTTCCGGCGGCAGATCCCAGAACCGGAAGCAGGGCGGCAGCCGGAACAGCCGTGCCCGGGCCAGGCAGAAGCAGAAACAGGCCAACCGCACCGTTCTGCTGGTACTGCTGGCGATCCTGGCCGTGGGTCTGCTGATTCGCGGCTTTACCATGAACTGGCAGTGAAAGAGTGAGGGAACTATGAAGCAAAAACTGATTTTTCTGGATATTGACGGTACTTTGCTGCCGCCCGGTGAGATGACCGTTCCGGCCAGTGCCGTGGAGGCCATCCGGCAGGCCCGGGCCAACGGCCACAAGGTGTTTCTGTGCACCGGGCGCAACCTGCGCATGACGAAGCCGCTGCTTGCCTACGGTTTCGATGGCTTTGTCTGCTCTGCAGGCGGCTATGTGGGCTGTGACGGGAAAATTCTCGTGGATCTTCCCATGGAGCCTGCGCAGGTCGAGGGCCTGCGGGAGGTGCTGGGGCGTGCTGGTGCCGAGTGCACACTGGAAGCCCGGGACGATACTTACGGCGGCATCAGGATGATCGAGCGGTTCGCCCATTTGTTCCCCCGCAAGCCGGGGCAGCTGAACAGCGAGGCCGAGCGCTGGCGCAAAACGATGGAGTATGGCATGACCATCCGGCCCATTGAGGAATACCACGGAGAGCCGGTTTACAAGGTGGTGTTCATCGCCCCCAACGAGGCCTGCCTTGCTGAGGCGAAGCAGTTGTATGAGGATCAGTTCATCTTCTGCGAGTCCCGGCTGGGGGATACCCCGTCAGCCATCGTCAACGGGGAGCTCATCAACCGCAAGTTCAACAAGGGCACCGGCATCAAGGCCATTTGTGATGAGCTGGGGTGTTCGCTGGCCGATACCATCGGCTTTGGCGACAGCGACAATGACCTGCAGATGACCGATGTGGTAGGCATCAGCGTCTGCATGGCCAATGGCTCTGACAACCTGAAAAAGCTCTGCGACCGCATCTGCCCGGCTGTGACGGAGGACGGCGTGGCAAGGGAGCTCAAAACTCTGGGCCTGATCTGAGAGCAGCCTTCCACAAAAGAAGAGATGATAACAAAAAATTCCCGCTCCATCGAGCGGGAATTTTTGCTAGAGAGGGTTATTTCTGATGGACTGCCTTGTGATATACCGCGTAGGCGATCACGGCAGAGAGGGCCTCTGTGATCCAGAAGGCGTGCCAGACACCGGTAGGGCCCATGCGGCCGCACAGCACCCACGCAATGGGCATGATGAAGATGATATAGCGGCAGAGGGAGATGACCAGCGAGGGCACGCCCTTGCCCAGACCCTCCAGCGCGCCGGAGGAGGTGGTAGACACTGCCGAGACGATGAACCCCAGGCAGATGATCCGCAGGGCGGTCTGGCCGATGGCGATGGTCTCGGGGTTAGAGGTGAACAGACCCATCAGCGGGCCTGCAATGGTCAGGCAGAGCAGGGTGCCAATGGCCATGATCCCGGCGCTCAGGCCCAGTGTCAGGTTGTAGAGCCTGGACACACGGCCATGCTCCCGGGCACCGTAGTTGTAGCCCACCAGCGGGCGCATCCCCTGCACGATGCCGTTGGCCGGCAGGTAAAGGAAGGTCTGGAGCTTGTAGTAGATGCCCAGCACCGTCACATAGCTCTGGGAGTAGACCGCCAGCAGGCCGTTCAGGAAGGTGACCAGCAGGCTGGGCAGGGCCAGATTCAGGATGGCCGGTACACCGATGGCATAGAGCTTGCCGTCAAGGGCGGCATCGAACCGCAGGCAGCGGCGGGAGAAGCGGACGGCGATTTCGGTGGTGCAGTAGACATAGAGGTAGACCACAAGGGAAACGGCCTGCCCGATGCCGGTGGCAAGGGCCGCACCGGCAATGCCCAGGGCGGGCACCGGCCCAAGGCCGAAGATGAGGACAGGGTCGAGGGCGATGTTGGTCACACAGCCGGTGATCAGCGCCACCATGGCAACGTTCATCCGGCCCACGGACTGGAAGATCTTCTCAAAGGCGAGGTCTGCCATGTTGACCAGCGAGAACAGGAACACGATGGTGGAATAGGTCACGCCCATGTCCACCAGAGCGGGAACGGTAGTGAAGCGGCGCAGGAAGCCGGGCATAATGGCAATGCAGAGGACCATGCCCAGCACGCCGTGCAGCAGGGAGAACATCATGCCATGGGTGGCGGCCCGGTTGGCGTTCTCGTGGTCGCCTGCGCCGAGGTAGAGCGCGATCTGGGCATTGATGCCGATGCCAAAGCCGATGGCCACTGCATTGACAAAGTTCTGGATGGGAAACACCAGCGAAAGCGCCGTCATGGCCTGCTCGCTGATCTGGGCCACAAAGAGGCTGTCCACGATGTTGTACAGGCTGTTCACCAGCATCGAGATGACGTTGGGCAGGGCCATGGAGAGCAGCAGCGGGAACACCGGTCTGGTTTTCATAAAAGTATCGTTCATTTTCATTGCTCCTGAGGGTCAGATTTGGATTTGAAGGCAAAGCAAAAGCCACACAATGGCTTTTGTACCATTGTGTGGCGAAAAGTTGCAGAATGCTGTAAAAATCCACACGATATTTTATTGGCTCAAAGATACCACATTACAGGGATACTTGTCAAGGACTTTTTAAAATAAAAGTATGACTTTTTACAGCGGGCCCTTGCCCTTGACAAGGGGCGCGGCGGCGGTAAAATAAGAACAGAACGCACAAAAGGAGGATCTGCCATGAAATGGATGATCGCGTCAGACCTGCACGGGTCGGCTTACTACTGCCGCAAAATGCTGGAGGCCTTTGAGTGGGAGGGAGCCGACCGGCTGTTCCTGCTGGGCGACCTGCTCTACCACGGCCCCCGCAACGACCTGCCCCGGGAGTACGCCCCCAAGGAGGTCATCCCCCTGCTGAACGGGAAAAAGGAGAAGCTGCTCTGCGTGCGGGGCAACTGTGATGCTGAGGTGGACCAGATGGTGCTGGAATTCCCGGTGCTGGCCGATTATGCGGTGCTTCCGGTGGGGCGGCGGCTCATTTATGCGACCCACGGGCATATCTATCATGTGAAAAATCTGCCGCCGCTGGCCCCGGGAGATGTGCTGCTGCACGGGCATACCCATGTTCCGGCGTGGATAGAGTTCGGACAGGGAAATCTTTATCTGAACCCGGGTTCTGTGAGCATCCCCAAGGAGAACAGCCCCCACAGCTACATGACCCTGGAAGGAAACACGATGCAATGGAAAGAGCTGGAAAGCAGCGCTGTTTTCCATGAACTGACCCTTTGATAAAGTCCCCCGGCCGGTTTTGCGGGCAGCTTGAAATTTGCCCACCGGTATGGTATGATAAAACTGAAAACAGATCGGCAAAGTTCCGCAGAGCAGTGCTGTGCGGGGCAGGAGCCTTTTTGTTTCTGCAATGAGTTAGCTAAAACTAACAAAATGACGAAAACAGCGGGCTGGACTTGTGCAGTTTGACAGGGGTGCCCGCAGATACAGTATGGAGGGGACAACAATGGTAGAAACGATCCTGAGGGTCGATGGCATGATGTGCGGTATGTGCGAGAGCCACATCAATGATGTGGTGCGCAAGACCGCCCGGGTGAACAAGGTGACTTCTTCCCACACCAAGGGCGAAACGGTCATCGTCTCGGAGCAGCCGGTGGATGTGGAGGCGCTGAAGGCTGCCATTGCCGAAACGGGCTACACCGTGACAGGCGTGCAGACCCGACCCTATGAGAAAAAGGGCTTCTTCTCGTTCCTGAAAAAGTAACAGCCCGGTGTTTCTGGCCGGGCTGATCATGCAAAACAGGAGGTATCTCGTTATGAGGATCTTGGTGTACGGCGCAGGCGTTCAGGGCTGTCAGCTGGCCCACAGTCTGGCACAGAACAAGAAAAATGTGGTCACCCTGCTGGCCCGGGGCGAGTGGAAGGAGGTCATCGACCAGAAGGGCCTGACCATCCGCCACATGCTCCAGCGGAAAACAACGGTGGATCGGATGCAGACAACAGATGTGCTGGCCCCCGAGGATGTGTATGACCTTGTGTTTGTCACGGTGCAGGCCGGGCAGCTGGCCGATGTGCTGCCCATCCTCAAAGCAAACCGGAGCCAGTACTTCATCTTTGTGGGCAATGAGCCCTATGCGCAGGAGATGCTGCAGGCCATGCAGCGCCCGGTGGATAAGATCGCCTTTGGCTTCCAGAACAATGCGGGCCGCCGGGAGCATGACCGGCTGGTCAGTGTGCACATGGGGATGGGAATGACCGTCGGCGGCGCAACCGCACCCCTGTCCGGCGCGTTCCGCCTGCGGCTGCAGGCTGCTTTTGAAGGCACCCACTACAAGCTGACCTATTACAGCGATATGGACGAGTGGCTCAAGAGCCACATCGCCTTTATCCTGCCCTGCGCCTATGCCTGCTATGCGGTGGATGGGGAACTTTCCCGCACCACAGTGGAACAGCGCAGAATGATCGTGGATGCCGCCTGGGAGTGCTGTGAGATGCTGAAAGCGGCAGGTGTACCCGTGAACGATGCGGAGAACACCGACCGCTACCGCGAGGGCACCAAACAGCGGAAAAAGACCGAGCGGATGGTCTACTGGATGGCGCAGACGGTCGTTGGGAAGTGGTGCATTTCGGATCACGCCATGCGTGCGGTGAGCGAGATGCAGTATCTGGATGAAGCGTTTGCCGCCCTGCGCGCCACCACATTGGTGGAGATGACTGCCTGGGATGAACTGCGCAGATCCCTGCCCAGAAAGAAGTAAGAGCCGGAAAATGTCCGGAGCATGAGAAAAAGCCTGTCGGTTTTTGCGCTGACAGGCTTTTTCTATTGGTTCAGCGCCCAGAAGGCGGCAAGCTGCTGCTCCAGCTCTGTGGTGCTGCGCAGGTATTGGAGCTGGTGCCAGTGGCGGGGGAACAGGCGGGTGTATTCGGCGCGGGCAAAGCGGTCATCCAGCAGAAGCACCACGCCCCTGTCTTCCTGCGTGCGGATGACCCGGCCCGCCGCCTGCAGCACCTTGTTCATGCCCGGAAAACGGTAGGCGTAGTCGAAACCGGTGCCGCCTGCTTCGTCATAGTAGCGGCGCAGGATCTCCTGCCGGGGGTTCACCTGAGGCAGGCCCACCCCCACGATGGCACACCCGATGAGCCGGTCGCCTACCAGATCCACGCCCTCGCCGAAGATGCCACCCATGACCCCGAAGCCCAGCAGTGTTTTTGCTGGGCTTGGGCCGAACTGTTCCAGAAAGGCCGCCCGGGCCGCGTCGTCCAGTCCACTCTCCTGGGCCAGCGTCCCGATGTCCGGGTAACGGGCGGTGAAGTCCTCATATACCTGCCGCAGATAGGCATAGCTGGGGAAAAAGGCCAGATAGTTGCCCACCTTGGCCCGGGCCAGTGCGGCCAGCGCATCCGAAACGGCCTGCACACTGGCCTCCCGGTCCCGGTAGCGGGTGGAGATGCCGGGCAGGCAGTAGAGCCCCAGATGTTCGGGCGGAAACGGGCTTTCCAGAGCCACGGCCCGGGCATCGGGACAGCCCAGCACGGAGCGGTAGTAGCCCGGCGGGGTGAGCGTTGCGCTGAACAGTGCCGCAGCCCGCCCGGCGGCAAGGCTGGCATCCACAAAGGGGGCAGGGTCAAGGCAGAGCAGCTCCCATTCCAGCTCGCTGCCCCGGGCTGTCAGCTGGGTGACAAAATGCGTGTCGTACCGTTCTGCCGCCCGGGTGATATCCTGCGCTGCAAAGTAGAGCTCGAGCAGCTGGGCGTGGGCATCGGCCTCCGGGTTGGCCTCCAGCCAGTCCTGCAGGGGGGCCTGCAGGCTGAACAGCAGTCGGAGCAGCTCCTTCGGCAGCTCTTGCAAAAAGACCGTGCCATCCCGCGCCAGCAAAGGCTCCGGCAGCGGGAAGGCGGCTTCTGCCGGTTCGGTGTCCAGAAGGCTGGTCTGTTGGGTGAGATCCTCTGCCGGCGATTCGGTGGGCGCTGAACCCCGGCGGGGGGCCAGCTTCGTTACCGCCCGGCGCGCTTCCAGAAAGCCCCTGTCTGCCTTTGTCAACGCGGTTTTCAGTGCACTTTTTCCTTTGCCGATGGCCCGTCTGGCATCGGTCAGGCTGCTCTTGCAGAACCGCGCCGAGTACATGGCTCTGGCCCGGTCCGGCAGGTTGTGGGCTTCGTCGATGAGAAAAATGTAGTCGCCCGCCGCATCGAAAAAGCGCCGCAGGTGCACGGTGGGGTCGAACAGATAGTTGTAGTCTCCGATGACCACATCACACCACTCGCTCAGGTCCAGCCCCAGCTCAAAGGGGCAGACCCTGTGCCGCCGGGCAGTCTCGGTCAGGGCGGCCCGGTCATAGGGGACGGCGCTGTCCAGCAGGTCGGCCAGCGCATCCTTCAGCCGCTCGTAGTAGCCGTTGGCGTAGGGGCAGGCTTCCGGCAGGCAGGCGGGACGGCCCTCAGCATCCTTGCACAGGCAGGCCTTCTCCTTGGCCGAAAGGGTCACGCTGCGCAGGGAAAGCGCCGGGTCTGCCGCCCGCAGACGGGCCAGTGCATCCTCAGCAGCGGCCTGTGTCGTGTTGCGGGCGGTCAGGTAGAAGATCTTTTCCCCCTTGCCCTCGCCCATGGCTTTCAGGGCAGGGAAGAGGGCGCTCATCGTTTTGCCGATGCCGGTGGGTGCCTGGCAGAACAGCCGGGTACCGCCCTTCTGCTCTGCCTTGCCCGCAGCACAGGCACGATAGATCTCCCCGGCAAGGGCACGCTGCCCGGGACGGTAGGCCGGAAACGGAAATTGCAGGGCCCCAAGGCTCCGGTCCCGGGCTTCCACCCAGTCCAGCTGCCGCCGTGCCCATGGTGCGTACTGACAAAGAAGTTTGTGCAGAAACTGCTCCAGCTCCGGTGCGGAAAAGTGACGCACAAAGCGGATGATCTGATCCGTATCGATCTGATAATAGGTCAGCTGGACGTTCAATTCCGGCAGGCTTTGCCGGGCACAGTAAATGGCACCGTATACCATGCCCTGCGCCCAGTGACAGGGGTTCATATCCTCGGTGATCGCTTCATAGGGGACAGCCGTGGTCTTGATCTCGTCAATGACTACCGTGCTAGTCTCATCGGTAAAAATGCCGTCAGCCCGGCCCTCAAGGGTAAAAGTGATGTCCTCTGCCTGCCGCTCTACGGAGAGAAATACCTCGGCCTGATAGCCGTCTCCGGCAGCTTTTTGCAATTTGCGGTGGATGTGGGCACCTTCCAGTGCACGGTCAAACCCCGTAAACCGGCTGTCAATGCTGCCGGTCCGCAGCAGAAATTCCACCAGCTGCCGGATGGGCAGATGAACCGTTGCCAAAGCATTTCACCTCCGCTTTTGGGATACACTGACGAACCGGTAATTTTCCTTCAGACACGATTCGGGCCATTCCATCGCCCGCCCTATTGCCTT
>OHJY01000916.1_pt1 | contig 10474 bp, 8 predicted proteins | sample 1568681 | NCBI WGS metagenome assembly OHJY01 (sample SAMEA3879540, study PRJEB24766) | human gut metagenome | biome: human-associated habitat; feature: feces | place: USA | collected 1985/1987
CCTGCTGCGCAGTTTTTCCACCCCCATCCTGCGCATGTGCAGCGTCATTGGTGTGTATCTGGCCGCCGCTTCCCTGCCATGGGCCATTTCCGGCATTCCAAAGCTGCTGCTGCTCTGTTTCCGTCTCGCCATGACCCTTCTGGTCTGCGAAGGGCTGTATGCCGCATCCGATCTGGCCGACCTGCTGCTGCCCGAGGAGGAGGACGACCTGCTCGTCCGCGAGAAGGTCATCGATGTCACCCCGATGACTGAGGAGCAGGCGCTGGTGCAGACCGATCTGCTCGGCCACGACTTCTACGTGTTCGAGAACGCGACGACTGGCCTCATCAATGTGGTGTATCACCGTAAGAATGGTGGATATGGCATCATCAAGCCCCGCATCGAAACACTTGACGAGTAAAATACGTTAACTTGCATGAGTTAACGGCCGGCGGCCATCCCATGCGGATGGCCGCCTTTTTTACGTAAGGAGTCGCTTTGATGGACAAGGCTGCATCTACCGGCCATTCTGACCGCTGCCGCATCGTCGTCGATACCTGCTGCGACTTTAGCCCCGAGGTCGCCGCGAACCTCGATGTCGATATCTTGGGTTTCCCCTTCATTATCGATGGCGAGGAGCGCACGGACGATATCTGGTCGAGCATGAGCCCTAAGGAGTTCTACGACCGCATGCGCGCCGGCGCTCGCGTGTCTACCTCCGCCGTGTCGCTCGGTCGCTATATCGAGTTCTTTACCGAGTGCGCCAAAGAGGGCACACCAACGGTCTACCTGTGCTTTACCTCGGCGCTGTCGTCGAGCTACAACTCCGCGTGCCAGGCGGCGGACGCCGTGCGCGCCGAGTATCCCAACTTTGAGCTCTACGTGGTCGACAACGCTCTGCCCTGCGCGACCGGTGCGCTCTTGGCGCTCGAGGCCGTGCGCCAGCGCTCGGCGGGACTGACCGCCAAGCAGCTGGTCGATTGGGCAAACGAGGCAAAGACCTACGTCCACGGTTACTTTACGCTCGAGAGCTTCGACGCACTGGCTGCCGGTGGCCGCATTCCGCCCGCGGCGGCACAGCTCACGGCAAAGCTCGATGTCAAGCCCGAGCTCTCCTACGACCTTGCCGGCTCGCTGTCGCTGATCGGCGTCAACCGCGGCCGCAAGAAGGCGCTCAAGTCCATCCTCAAGTCGTTCCGCGAGAACTACGTGCCCGACCGCACCATGCCCATCGCCATCATGACGGCCGATGCCGAGAAGGACGGCGACTGGCTCGAGGCCGCCATCCGCAAGGAGGAGGGTTGCGCCGACGTCACGATCATTCGCAGCTCCGTGGGTCCCACCATCGGCTCGCACGTGGGCCCCGGCATGGTGGCCTGCGCGTTTTGGGGTAAGAATCGCGCCGAGAAAGCCTCGCTTTCCGACCGCATCGCGCGTCGCGTGCGCGGCGAGTAGGTAGGCGCTGCGGCTGCAAGTGCTCTCAAGTCACGGCCGAAACGCTGGCACCGAGTATTTTAACCTGGTAACAACACCCAACCCAAAAGGAAAGGTTTCATGGCAAACAAGCTCTCCGTCGCATTCATCGGCACCGGAATCATGGGTGCCCCCATCGCCGGCCACATCCTGGACGCCGGCTACCCCGTCACGGTCAACAACCGCACCAAGTCCAAGGCCGCCGCGCTTATCGAGCACGGCGCCGCCTGGGCCGATACGCCGGCCGACGCCGTGGCGAACGCCGACGTCGTCTTTACCATGGTGGGCTATCCCTCCGAGGTCGAGGAGCTCTACCTGGCGGGCGACGGCCTGCTCGCGTGCACTAAGCCCGGCGCGGTCTTGATCGACCTCACCACGAGCTCGCCCGAGCTCGCCCGTGACATTGCCGAGGCCGCCCAGGTTTCTGGCCGCATGGCGTTTGACTGCCCCGTCACCGGCGGCGAGTCGGGCGCTATCGCCGGTTCGCTCACGGCTATCGTGGGTGCTACCGAGAACGACATCGCGCCGGTCCGCGACATCCTTGCCACCTTTGCGGCCAACATCTGCTGCTTCGATGGCGCCGGCAAGGGCCAGGCTGCCAAACTCGCCAACCAGGTGTCGCTGGGCGCCTGCATGGTCGGCATGGCAGACGCCATGGCATTTGCCGAGCTGAGCGGTCTTGACCTGGAGAAGACCCGCCAGATGATCCTGGGCGGTACCGGCAAGTCCGGCGCCATGGAGAGCCTGGCTCCCAAGGCGCTCGACGGCGACTACAAGCCCGGTTTTATGGTCGAGCACTTCATTAAGGACCTGCGCCTGGCGCTCGCTTACGCCGACGATCGCGAGCTCGCGCTGCCCGGTGCCGACGTGGCCTTTACGCTCTACGATATGCTCGACGCCATCGGTGGCGCCAAGCTGGGCACCCAGGCCATCACGGTACTCTACAAGGAGGAGGCCGACGCCATCGCCGCCGGTCTGGACTGGTCGCAGTATCGTCCCGAGGAGCATGGTGCCCACGAGGACGGCTGCGGTTGCGGCGAGCACGGCGACGACCACGAGTGCGGTTGCGGCCACCACCATGGCGAGGACCACGAGTGCTGCGGCGGCCACGGCCATGACGACGGCCACGAGTGCTGCTGCGGCCACCATCACGAGGAGTAGCGACCATGAGCTGGACGTTCGTGGTGCTTGCGCTGGTGCTCTTTCTCTTTGCGATCTACATTGGCTTTTTGTGCGGCCAGTGGGCGTGCGAAAAGCGCGTCATCACCAAGCGCGACTACTGGATCGCCAACTTTGCAGGAGCGGCGGCAGTCGTCCTGCTGACCTGGGTGTTCTCGCTGTTCCCGCTGGTGCAGTTTGCGCCGATCGGCTGGCTCGGCGGCTTTATCGCCGGCCTTAAGATGAGTTTTGGCGAGTCCGTCGGTCCGTGGCGCAAGCACGACGAGGTCTTTAACGTCAACAAGGCTCACCGCGCCGCCGCCGATGCGGGCGACGCCGAGGAGCGTCGCCGCGTACGTCGCAATGGTGCAGCCGACCGACAGCTCATCTCGGTCACCGATGACAGCAAGGGTGCTGGCAAGCACGCTAAGAAATAGTAAGAAGAGGTAACTATGGCAGAAAACAAGGAAGAACAGCTCACCGATGAGGAGCTGGCACAGCTTCAGCTGGCAGAGGAGAACGAGAACGCCGTCGACCGTCTGGTCAAGGAGCTCGGCTGCCCCACGCGCCGCATCCGTCAGTTTGCCGCCCGCGTGCTGCACCTGCTTGCCGAGCGCGATCCGCAGCGCGTCGTGCCCTGCGTGCCCGCGCTGATCGAGGCACTTGACCGCCCCGAGGCTCAGACCCGCTGGGAGGCCCTCGATGCCCTTGCGGCGCTCGCCACCACCTGCCCCGAGCAGCTGGGCGATGCCTTTGAGGGCGCCGAGACCGCGCTGTTCGACGAGATTTCCTCCACGCTGCGCTATGCCGCCTTCCGCCTGCTGTGCGTGTGGGGCGCCACGAGCGTCGAGCGTTCGCGCGAGGCTTGGCCCATCCTGGACGAGGCCATCCAGTGCTACCACGGCGACCTTGAGTATCGCGATATGCTCGGTTGCCTGTACGAGTTTGGCCAGGGCGAGATCGACGCCGAGGTCGCCGAGAAGCTCGCGCTGCGCCTTAAGTTCGACGCCGAGAACGGCAAGGGCAGCTATCTCAAGGCCCGTTCGAGCGAGATTTGCGAAATGCTTGTTAAACGTTTCGGCCTGAATCTCTCCAAAAAGAAGAAGCGTGCTAGCGTTAAAAAATCTGACGACGCCGAAGACGAGGAGTAACAGATTATGGCGCACGATGTAGTCCTGATTCCCGGTGACGGTATCGGTCCCGAGATTACGCAGGCCATGCGCCGCGTGGTCGAGGCCACCGGTGTCCAGATCAACTGGAACGTCCAGGAGGCCGGCGCCGGCGTCATGGACGAGTTTGGCACGCCGCTGCCCCAGCATGTGCTCGATGCGGTCGCCGAGACCAAGGTTGCCATCAAGGGCCCCATCACCACGCCGGTCGGCACGGGCTTCCGCAGCGTTAACGTCGCCCTGCGCAAGCATTTCGACCTGTACGCCTGCGTGCGCCCCTGCCTGTCGCAGCCGGGCGACGGCTCGCGCTTCCGCGACGTCGACCTGGTCATCGTGCGCGAGAACACCGAGGACCTCTACGCCGGCATCGAGTTCGATGAGGGCGCTGCCGAGGTTGAGGAGCTCTCGCAGCTTGTCGAGCGCTCGGGTCAGAAGACCTTCGCCGCAGATTCCGCCATTTCAATTAAGCCGATCTCCATCGCCAAGAGCCGCCGCATTGTGGAGTATGCCTTTGAGTATGCCCGCCGCTGCGGCCGCAAAAAGGTGACGGCCGTGCATAAGGCCAACATCATGAAGGCGACCGATGGCCTGTTCCTGCGCGTGGCGCGCGAGGTGGCCGCCAACTATCCCGATATCGAGTTCAACGACAAGATCGTCGACGCCACCTGCATGGGTCTGGTCCAGAACCCCAACGACTTCGATGTCCTGGTGCTGCCCAACCTGTACGGCGACATCGTGAGCGACCTGTGCGCCGGCCTAGTGGGTGGTCTGGGTATGGCCCCTGGCTCCAACATCGGTGCCGACTGCGCAATCTTTGAGGCAACGCACGGATCCGCGCCCGATATCGCGGGCCAGGATATCGCCAACCCCACGGCCGAGATCCTCTCTGCTGCGATGATGCTCGATCACCTGGGCGAGAACGACGCTGCCAATCGCATTCGCGCCGCCGTGTCTGCCACGCTCGACGAGGGCGAGCAGGTTACCGGTGACGTGCGTCGTGCCCAGACCGGCTCCGTTGAGGGCGCTGTGGGTACGCAGGCCTTTGCCGATGCCGTTATCGCGCACCTGGCCTAAGGCATGCAGACTGCAAACGCCTAAATAGTACTTAAGTGTTTGCGTATAACCTGAGAATCAATACGCCCGGCGCTCTGTCGGGCGTATTCTATTGCGGACTATGTTTCCTAACAAGGAGTAACTGATATGGGTCTGATTCAAAAGAAGGACGAGAAGGACGAGATCGACGGCATCCAGATCATCGAGCGCGGCGAAGGCCCCGACGGTGATGAGGAGGAGAAGATCGATCTGGTCGCCGGTACGTCTGCCGAGCACATTGCTGCCGGTACGACGGCCGAGGAGGAGGACGCTCGCCTGGAGGCAAAGATCGCCGCGGACGCCGCCGACGAGAACCTCATGCCCGAGGAACAGGACGAGGACGATGACTCCGACGAAGACGACCATGCGTCCAGGCACAAGAAGACGATGATTGCCGCCTTCGTGGTTGCAGTCGTGATCGCTGCTGTGGTCGGCTTCTTTATCGGCAACGGTGGTTTTGGCGGCAAGGGTGTCGGCTCGGCGACCCTCACCGAGGACCAGCTCGATTCGACCGTGGCAAGCTACAGCTACAACGGCAAGAAGAGCGACATCACCGCGCGCGAGGCCATTGAGAGCCAGTACAGCCTCGACACCGTCAAGGATAGCGATGGCAACTACACCGCTCCCTCTGCCGACGTCATCCTGTCCTACGTGCGCAACCAGATTCTGCTGGACGCTGCCGAGGACGAGGGCATCACCGTCTCTTCTAAGGAAATGAAGAAGTACGCCGAGGATTCCATCGGCACCTCCGACTACAAGACCATGGCCACGCAGTATGGTGTGTCCAAGGATCAGGCTAAGCAGATCGTCCGTCAGTCCGCGACGCTGCAGAAGCTCTACAAGAAGAAGGTGGGCGATAGCTCCGCAAGCATGCCGACCGCCCCGACCGAGCCTGCTGACGGCAACGAGGAGACCGCGAGCAAGGACTACGCCGACTACATCATCAAACTTGCCGGCGACGAGTGGGATAGCGAAAAGGGCACCTGGAAGGACGCCGATAGCACCTACGCCAAGGCCTTCGCTGACGATGCCTTTACGGCCGATAGCGCTACCTATAAGCAGGCTATGACCGCCTATTACACCGCCTACCAGCAGTACTCTTCGCAGGCTTCGAGCGCCAGCTCCAAGTGGACCGAGTACGCCAACGGCCTCTACGCCAAGGCCAACATCAGCATCTACGGCCTGTTTGCGTAAAGAACGCCTGAGCCTTCGAGTACGAAGCCGAAATATCTGATGAAGCCCACTAGAACGGACATCGTTCTAGGGGGCTTTTTGCGTTGTAGGGAAGGGCGGGGAAGAGGATGGTAGGGGAGAGGTTATATACAAATTCTTGGAGACTTTATTCATGTAAAGTGAAAACGATTTCGGCCAAACTGGTAGTAACCACTTTTGAGATGAAATCGAATGGAAATTGCTAAGAATTAGTTTGGTAATGAAAGAAACGCAGCACATCTACCTGCGCAAATTACCGTTTACGGGCCAAAAATAACCGTTTGGCAACGATATAGTAATTTGAACGAAATGTGGTGGACGTTTGAATTGAGTGTGTGCTACCGTACATACCAGCAACCCGAGAAAAGGGACTGGGTTGTCTAAGTTTGCGCACCAATGCCGGCAAGCGGAGAAGCCGGTATGCACAAGGCGCGGACATGGAACTCGTTGGTGAACAACGAAAGAAAGGTTGGAGGAGATACCATATGATGAAGTACCTCCAGAAGCTCGGCAAAGCGCTGATGCTTCCCGTCGCGGCGCTTCCCGTCGCAGGTATTCTTATGGGTGTGGGCTACCTGCTCGCTCCCGCAGTCATGGGTGCTGCCGGTGACACTACCGGTTTTGCCTATACCGCCGGTTTCCTGCTCATCAAGGCAGGCGGCGCTCTTATCGATAACATGGCCTGGCTGTTCGCAGTCGGCGCCGCTGTCGGCCTTGCCGACGATCACGATGGCACCGCTGGCCTCGCTGGCCTCGTCGCCTTCCTGATGATCCAGCAGCTCCTGAGCCCCGCTGTTGTTGGTACCATTCGTGGTATGGACGCCGATGCTCAGACCGCTTGGCTTGCCACGACCGAGGGCATCGCGTTCTCCAAGATCGCTGGTAACTCCTTCATCGGCATCCTGTCCGCCGTCATCGGTGGCACTTGCTACAACAAGTTCAAGGACACCCGTCTTCCCGACTGGCTGGCCTTCTTCTCCGGCAAGCGTTGCGTCGCCATCATGACCGCCGTCATCTGCATCGTCGTCTCCGTCGTCCTGCTCTTTGCTTGGCCCCTCATCTTCGGTGCGCTCGTCGCTCTGGGCGAGGGTATCGCTGCTATGGGTGGCATCGGCGCTGGCATCTACGCCTTCCTCAACCGCCTGCTCATCCCGACCGGTCTGCACCACGCACTCAACAACGTGTTCTGGTTCGACACCATCGGCCTTGGCGACCTGACCCACTTCTGGGCTGGCGAGACCTCCGCTGACGTCAAGTGGAGCCTCGGTATGTACATGTCCGGCTTCTTCCCCTGCATGATGTTCGGTATCCCGGGCGCTGCCCTGGCTATGGTTCAGACCGCTAAGAACAAGAAGGCTGCTATCGGCCTGGTTGTCTCCGCTGCCATCTGCGCCTTCGTCTGCGGCGTCACCGAGCCCTTCGAGTTCGGCTTCATGTTCCTGTGCTTCCCGCTCTACGTCGTGTACGCTGCCCTGTACGGCGTCTTCACCGTCATCACCTACTTTGTTGGTTTCCGTGCCGGCTTCTGCTTCTCCGCTGGTGCTACCGACCTCCTGTTCTCCGCTAGCCTCCCGGCTGCTGCCAACACCTGGATGATCATCCCGCTGGGCATCGCTGCCTTCCTGGTCTTCTACCTCGTGTTCCGCTTCGCCATCACCAAGTTCAACCTCATGACCCCTGGTCGCGAGGATGAGGATGTCGAGGAGACCTCCACTTCCGCCGCTGCTGGCGATGACAAGTTCGCCGCTCTGGCCGCCGCTGTTCTCGCTGCCGTCGGTGGCAAGGAGAACGTCAAGACCGTTGACTGCTGCGCTACTCGCCTGCGCTTCGAGCTCGGCGATTCCGATCTGGTCGACGAGGCTGCCTGCAAGAAGGCTGGCGCTCTGGGTGTCATGAAGATGGACAAGGGTGCTACCCAGGTCATCATCGGCACGCAGGTCCAGGCTGTTGCCGAGGAGCTCAAGAAGCTTCTCTAAGCCTTAAAGACGTATCTGTCTTGCAAAGGGTCGTCCCGCTCCGCGGGGGCGGCCCTTTTTGCTACCTCAATACTTGATGCAGCGATGTAATTGGTATTACAGTACACAGGCAATCAACTGGCAAACATTATTGAAATATGCTTGTTGACCTGCTGTTATTCCATTAAAACTGCTATAGTACGTGGTGTCTGGTTACAACCAATTTCGAGTCATTTATCCGGCAGGTATCATTATGGCAATGGGAGCGCGCAAACAACCTTTGTACGATCAGCTCGTCGATTTGCTGACCGATAAAATCGATCACGAGCTTCGACCCGGCGACTATTTGCCGTCCGAGCGTGACTTGTCGGAGCGCTACGGGCTCTCGCGTACGACGGTTCGCCTTGCCCTGCAGGAGCTTGAGCGCCTAGGCTTGGTGGTTCGTCAGCGCGGCCGTGGAACCATGGTGTGCGACCGCTCTCTGCAAACGGCAAACCTCTCGCAAATCTATAGCTTTACCGAGCAGATGAAGGCGATCGGCCGTGTGCCCAAGACGACGATTCTTGAGTTTACGGAGGTCGAGGCTGACAAGAATATTGCCATAGAGATGAACGCGCGTCTTGGCGAGCGTCTGTACAAGATCAAGCGCCTGCGTATGGCCGATGGCGTGCCGCTGATGATTGAGTGTACATATCTGCCGAGTCGCAAGTTCTTTGCGCTTAAACGCCCCATGATCGAGAACAAATCGCTGTACGACATGATCGAGCAGGACTTTCACGAGAAAGTTCGCGTGGCAGAGGAGGAATTCTACGCGAGTATTGCCCGCCATTCCGACGCCCGTCTGCTCGAGATTGCCGAAGGCGCACCGGTCCTGGATTTGATTCGTACCACATATGACATGAACAACGAGGTTATCGAGTATACGCGTTCGGTTGCGCGCGCCGACCAGTTTAAATACAAGGTCTACCACAACCGCGCAGTCTAGAGTTATTGGGTATAAACGGCTTGGCATGTTTTGCGGCGGGTGCAAAATGTGCCAAGCGGTAGAAGGCAACGAACAATCGCTCGAATTAACAATGCAGTGGTTTTTGATCCGCCCTAAAACACACTGCGGGTACGGGAGCATAGATGAGCACGTATGCTATCAAGGCCGACAAGTTCTTTTTGCCGGCGGGGCCGCAGCTGGGCGGCTACCTCATGGTCGAAGACGGCGTCTTTGGCGCTTGGCAGGCCGATGAGCCCGCTTGTGAGATCAAAGATTATTCGGGTACATGGATTGCACCGGGTATGGTGGACACCCATATCCATGGTTTCTATAACCATGCCACGACCGATAACGATGCTGAGGGTATCAACATCAGCTCGACCGAGCTTGCTCGTCGTGGTACCACCAGCTGGCTTCCTACGACCTTTACCGACGGCGTGGAGCAGATTAAGGACGCCTGCGCTGCCATTGCGCAGGCGGACGAAGAGCGTGGACCTGAGTTCTGCGGTGCTCGTATTCAGGGCATCTACCTGGAGGGTCCGTTCTTTACCATGAAGCACGTGGGTGCCCAGAACCCCGCCTTTTTGATTGACCCGTCCGAGGAAATTTTTGACGAGTGGCAGGGGGCTGCCGGTGGTCGTATCGTCAAGAGCGCCATGGCGGCCGAGCGTGACGGAGCCGCTGCTTACGCCGCGGCTCTGAGCGCAAAGGGCGTCGTAACCTGTATTGGCCACTCCGATGCCACCTATGATGAGTGCGCCGCCGCCATTAATGCTGGCGCCAGCTGCTTTACGCATACCTATAACGGCCAGCGTGGCCTCCATCACCGTGAGCCCGGTGTTGTTGGCGCCGCTATGACCACGCCCAACACCTATGCCGAGATCATCTGCGATGGCAAACATGTGAACCCTGCTGCTATCAAGGCCCTGCTGCAGGCCAAGGGCTGGCAGCACACGGTGCTGATCACCGACTGCCTGGGTTGCGGCGGCATGCCCGAGGGCAAGTACACCAGTGGTGGCATGGATGTCATTATGAAGGACAACCTTTGCTGGCTCGCCGATGGCTCTGCTATCGCCGGCTCGGTGCTCACGCTCGCACAGGGCGTCAAGAACATCGTCGACTGGGGTCTTGCGAGCGCCGATATCGCAATTCGCATGGCGACCGAGGTGCCCGCGCGTTCTGCTCACGTCGAGGATAAATGTGGCAGCATTATGCCGGGCCGCGATGCCGATTTTGTCGTGTTCAATCCCGACCTTACCCTGGTCGAGACGTATGTGGGTGGCAACAGCGTCGGTAACGCGTTTACCGAGTAGCCGCCAAAGAAACGATCCGAAAGGGGATTTAGATGATTTACGGTGCATTAGGCGATATCGAGGAGTATCGCGGAATGCTCAAGGGCCTCGACGTGCTGATTGACTGGCTCGAGGAGAACGACCCGGCGGAGCTCGAGG
>OHJY01000917.1_pt1 | contig 10467 bp, 8 predicted proteins | sample 1568681 | NCBI WGS metagenome assembly OHJY01 (sample SAMEA3879540, study PRJEB24766) | human gut metagenome | biome: human-associated habitat; feature: feces | place: USA | collected 1985/1987
CTCTTGCAATTCGTTTTTAATTGTTGTATCCTAAGCACTGTCAATTTAAAGTGATAGTCAATTTAAGTTGACTATCTAAGTATTTTCAAGAAAGGAGAACCACATGCAGACCAACGAGATCCAGGAGCTGCTGCTCGACACGATCCCCGCGTGGCACTACTGGTTTGCCCGTCCGTTCAAGCGCATGCTCAACGACGGCGTGAGCCTCGATATGTACTACTGCATTCAATCGATGCGCCGCAGCGGCCACACGATGACGATGACAGAGCTTGCAAACTTCGCCCGCATGCCCAAGCAGCAGATGAGCAAGCTCGTTGACCGGCTTGTAGACGGCGGCTTTGCCGAGCGGCTGAGCGACCCGGACGACCGCCGGGTTATCCGTCTGCGCGCCACGGCGAAGGCGGACGAATACATCGCCGCCTTCTTTGAAAAGGACGCGGCGGAGTACCGCGAATTCTTCGAGCAGCTCGATAAGGAGGAACTTGATCCGTTCTGTGAGGCGCTGCGCACCATTCACGATACGTTTGACGAGCAGCGCAAGCGCATGATCGCGCAGGGGAAAATGCCCGAATGTCCCCCGCCGCGCAAGAGAGGAGGCAAATGCCAATGAAAATGATCCGCCACTTCATGGGCTGTATCCGCGAATACAAAAAGCCTACCGTCCTGACGCTTCTGTGCATGGTCGGCGAGGTCGCGATTGAGGTGCTGATCCCGTTTTTCACAGCCAATCTCGTCAATGAGATCAAAAACGGCGCAGCGCTCGGCGGCGTTGTCCGCGTGGGTCTTGTGCTCATTCTGATGTCCCTTGTGTCGCTTGGCTGCGGTGCGCTCGGCGGCCTGTTCGGCTCGCGCGCAAGCGCCGGGTTTGCCAAAAACGTCCGTCACGACGTCTTCACCCGCGTGCAGGGCTTCGCCTTTGAAAATATCGACAAGTTTTCCTCCGCTTCGCTCGTCACGCGCATGACAACCGACGTGAGCAACGTGCAGATGGCTTTCATGATGTGCATCCGCATCGCCGTGCGCGCCCCGCTGATGTTCCTCTTTGCCGTCATCATGGCCTATATCATGGGCGGTGCGCTCGCAACGACCTTTCTTATCATCATTCCCGTGCTGGTGATCGGCCTTCTTCTCATCGCGCGCAAGGCCATGCCCGCCTTCCGCGCGGTGTTCCGCAAGTACGACCGTCTCAACGAATCCGTGGAGGAAAACGTCCGCGCGATGCGCGTGGTCAAAGGCTTTGCCCGTGAACAGTATGAAAAGGAGAAGTTCGCCGCTGCCTCGCACGACATTGCCAAGGACTTCACCTTCGCCGAGCGTGTGGTCGCGCTCAACGGTCCGCTGATGCAGTTCTGCGTCTACTTCAACATGGTCTTTGTGCTCTTTATCGGTTCGAATCTCATTATCACGGGCGGCGGCACGACCATCGACGTCGGTCAGCTCTCCGCCATGCTGACCTACGGCATGCAGATTCTGATGTCGCTGATGATGATCTCGATGATCTATGTGATGCTCACGATGTCCTACGAATCCTTCCTCCGCATCTGCGAGGTGCTTGAGGAAGAACCTGCCTTCGCCGCCCCTTCCTCCCCCGCCACAGACGTGAAGGACGGTTCAATCGACTTTGAAAACGTCAGCTTCAAGTATTCCGCACAGGCAAAGAAATTTGCCTTGCAGGGCATCAATCTGCACATCGCCTCGGGCATGACCGTCGGCATTCTCGGCGGCACGGGCTCGAGCAAATCAACGCTCGTACAGCTCATTCCCCGCCTTTATGACGCAACCGAAGGCAGCGTGAAGGTCGGCGGCGTGGATGTTCGCAATTACGACCTTGACGCGCTGCGCGGCGCGGTCAGCGTGGTGCTGCAAAAGAACGTTCTCTTCTCCGGCACGATCAAGGATAACCTTCGCTGGGGCAACGAGCACGCAAGCGACGAAGAAATGGTTGAGGCCTGCCGTCTTGCACAGGCAGATGAGTTCGTCCGCTCCTTCCCCGACGGGTACGACACCTACATCGAGCAGGGCGGTACGAACGTCTCCGGCGGCCAGAAGCAGCGCCTGTGCATTGCCCGCGCGCTGCTCAAAAAGCCGAAGATTCTGATCCTCGACGACTCGACCAGTGCGGTCGACACGCGCACCGACGCGCTGATCCGCGAGGGCTTCCGCACCTACATTCCCGAGACGACGAAGATCATCATTGCCCAGCGCGTCGCGTCCGTGCAGGACGCCGATCTCATTCTCGTGATGAATAACGGCCGCATCGCGGACATGGGCACGCACGAGCAGCTTCTTATCTCGAGCGCGATTTACCGCGAGGTCTACGAATCCCAGACAAACGGAGGTGACAGCAATGAGGCATAATTCCAGAGCGTCCGGCCGCCCCAACGACGGCGCCGCTAATCTTGCCATGCTGAAGCGCACGGTGAAAAAGCTTTTCTCCTACTATCCCGTGCTCGCCCCCGTCACATTCGCCTGCATTCTGTTCTCAGCGATTGTTTCATCGATTCCGTCCCTTTTCGTGCAGAACGTTATTCAGATCATTCAGAAGTGGTACGTTTCGCGCGACTGGGCATCTGCCAAGGCAGAGCTCGTCCCCATTCTGTCGCTGCTCATTTCGCTCTATGTGCTCTCGATCATTGCGATCCTCGTCTACAAGCAGCTCATGGCCTATATGACACAGGGCTTTCTTGATAAGCTCCGTCAGGAGATGTTCGGCGGCATGCAGGATCTTCCCATTCGCTACTTTGACACGCATCAGCACGGCGATATCATGAGCTTTTACACCAACGATATCGACACGCTGCGCCAGCTCGTGTCCGAAGCCATCCCCGCCTTCATCCAGTCTGGCGCGATCGTGCTGGCCGTGTTCGGCATTATGCTCTATTTCAGCATCTGGCTGACGCTCATTTCGGTGCTCGGCGTGATTCTGATGATCGTCGTCACCAAGCGCGTCGGCGGCGGCAGCGCCAAGTTCTTCCTGCGCCAGCAGCAGGCCGTCGCCAAGACCGAGGGCTATATTCAGGAAACGATGACCGGCCAGAAGGTCGTCAAGGTTTTCTGCCACGAGCAGCGCTCCATTGAGGAGTTCGACAAGATCAACGATGCCCTCTTTGAAGACAGCTACCGCGCCCACGCCTATGCCAGCGTGCTCGGCCCCATCATCGGCAACATCGGCAACTTCCTCTATGTGGCTCTGGCGCTCGTGGGCGGCGTGCTGCTGCTTATCGGCGTTCCGAACCTGAGCCTTTCCGGCAAGGCGCTGGATATCTCGATTCTCGTCCCGTTCCTCAACATGACCAAGCAGTTCACGGGCAATATCAACCAGCTCTCCCAGCAGATCAATTCCATCGTCATGGCGGGCGCAGGCGCGCAGCGCGTCTTCTCCCTCATCGATGAAAAGGCTGAGACAGACGACGGCTTCGTCACGCTCGTCGACGCGAACATCGCCCCCGACGGCACGATCACCGAGAGCGACCATCACACCGGCCACTGGGCGTGGAAGAACCCGAATGACAACGGTAAGGCCTCTTACCGCAAGCTGCGCGGCGACGTGCGCCTCATCGACGTGGACTTCGGCTACGAGCCGAACAAAGAGGTCCTGCACGACGTCTCCGTCTACGCGGAGCCAGGGCAGAAGGTCGCCTTCGTCGGCGCGACGGGCGCAGGCAAAACGACCATCACGAACCTCATCAACCGCTTTTACGACATTGCCGACGGCCAGATCCTCTACGACGGCATCGACGTCAGCAAGATCAAAAAGGCAGACCTGCGCCGCTCGCTCGGCATCGTTTTGCAGGACGTGAATCTCTTCACCGGCACGGTGATGGACAACATTCGTTACGGCAAGCTCAGCGCGACGGACGAAGAGTGCATCGCCGCGGCAAAGCTTGCCGGCGCGGATGACTTCATCTCGCGTCTTCCGCAGGGTTACGCAACCGAGCTTTCCAACAACGGCGCGAACCTATCGCAGGGTCAGCGCCAGCTCATCTCCATCGCCCGCGCGGCGGTGGCAGACCCCCCGGTGATGATCCTCGATGAGGCAACGTCCTCCATCGACACGCGCACCGAGGCCATCGTCCAGCGCGGCATGGATAAGCTGATGGAAGGCCGCACGGTGTTCGTCATCGCCCACCGTCTCTCCACCGTCAAGAATTCCGACGTCATCATGGTGCTTGACCACGGGCGCATCATTGAGCGCGGCAGCCACGAAAAGCTGATCGCGGAAAAGGGCACATACTACCAGCTCTACACCGGCGCATTCGAATTGGAATAAATGTGAAAAGGGGCACGGCCGGTGGCCGCGCCCCTTTTTTGCGCAGTCGAATATTGTCCAAGTTCTCCCGCTATATTGTGTTGAACGCAATTTTTTAAGGGAGGAATTCTATGTCTCGTTCGTTTTTCCGCACCTACGGATTTCTCGGCGCGATGCTGCTCTCGATCGTGCTCGGGTGCGTGCTGGGCGCGCTGTGGCCGCAGGCGGCCTGTCTCGCGCCGCTCGGCACCATCTTCATCAACCTCATGTTCTGCGTCGTCGTGCCGCTCGTTTTCTGCTCACTTGCAGGCTCCATCGCCTGCATGAAAAGTCCCAGGCGCGCGGGAAAGATCATGGGCACAACGCTTCTCGTCTTTGTCGTCACAGGGCTGATCGCCTCGGTCATCATGGTCATTCTCATGCGTCTCTATCCCCCGGTGCTCAAGCCGTGGACGGACGCAGCGGCGGGCGCTGTTGACGAACAGGCGGGCATCGCGGAACTGCTCGTCAATTTCTTCACGGTTGAGGATTTTGCCGCGCTTTTGTCCCGCCGCGCGATGCTGCCGCTCATCGTCTTTTCCATTCTCACCGGCTTCGCCGTCAACCTGAGCGGCGGGGCGGAGTGCCTGACGGCAAAGTTCTTGCAGGATATGACGAACTGCCTTTTGAAGCTTGTCTCTCTCATCTCCTACTATGCCCCTGTCGCGTTTTTCGGCTTTTTCGCCTCCCTTGTTGCGACCTATGGCGCGCAGATCACCGCTTCCTACGGCCGCGCGCTGCTCATCTATTACCCGCTCTGCCTCGCCTACGCGCTCATCGCCTTCCCGCTCTACGCGCGCATCGGCGGTGGAAGGGCGGGCGTTGCCGTCATGCGGCGTCACATTCTTCGACCTGCCGTCACGGCGCTCGGCACCTGCTCTTCCGTTGCAAGCATTCCGACCAACTTACAGGCCGCAGAGGACAGCGGCGTACCGCGCGACATTTCCGATCTTGTTCTCCCCCTCGGCGCAACGATGCACATGGACGGCTCGTGCTTCAGCTGCGTGCTGAAGATCGCGTTCCTTTTCGGCGTATTCGGTATTCCGTTTGAGGGCGCGGGATTGACCGCCAAGATCCTGCTCGTCGCCGTATTCAGCTCGGTTGCCATGAGCGGTATTCCCGGCGGCGGTTACATCGGCGAATACATCATCTGCTCGCTCTTCTTCCCCTCCCAAATGGCCATTGCCTACCCCATCGCCGTCACGATCGGCAACCTCGTCGACCCGCCTGCCACAATGATCAACGCCGCGGGCGACTATGTTGTCACGTTTCTCGTCGCGCGCTTCACCGAGGGGAAGGACTGGCTCGAACGCGCCCGGCAGGAGAAAAAGTAACATAATTTTTTCGTGCGCTCCCCGCCGCATCGTGCTATAATGTTTCCTGTTATGAAAGAAACGCCCGCCGAGGCGGGCAGAAATGAGGTTTATATCATGGAAACCGGTCTTTCCATTGCACAGATGCAGCGCGGCATGGACGTGGAGGGTTTTTATCTGCTCAAAGCCGCCTTTTCCAAGGTGACGGCAAGCGGCAAGCCGTTTTTGAGCGCCGTGCTCGCCGACACGAGCGGCACGATCGAAGCAAAAGTCTGGGATTACAGCGGCCCCATCGGCGAACGCGACACCGGAAAGGTACTCAAGATACGCGGCAGCGTGTCGGATTACCGCGGCATGCCACAGCTCACGGTCGACAGGCTGCGCCTTGCCGAAGAGAGCGACCCTGTCGATGTTGCGCGCCTTGTGAGCGTCGCGCCCATCGACCGCGAAGCAGGCTATGACGAGGTCAAGGCGCTCGTCGCCACGATCGAAGATCTCGACTACCGCGCCGTGTGCGAGCAGATGCTCCACCGCCACGAAGCGGCGTTCCGCACCATTCCCGCCGCCAAGAGCGTTCACCACGGCTTTTTGTCCGGTCTTCTGATGCACACGCTCAACATGCTGCGCCTTGCCGATTTTCTTGCCGCGCAGTATGCCGATACCGTGAACCGCAGCCTGCTGCTCACCGGCACGCTGCTGCACGACTTTGCCAAGGAGCAGGAATTTTCCTTCTCCGAGCTTGGCCTCGTGACCGACTACTCGACGAAGGGGCAGCTCTTAGGGCACCTCGTCATGGGCGCGCAGGAGATCGCCGCGCTTTCCGCCGAGCTTGACCTGAGCGAAGAAAAAGCGATGCTGCTGGAGCATCTGATCCTCTCACACCACGGGCAGCCGGAGTTCGGCGCGGCGGTGCTTCCTCAGTGCGCGGAGGCGGAGCTTCTCTCCCTCATCGACCAGATCGACAGCCGCATGGAGATCTACCGCGAGGTGCTCGCGCCGCTCAAGGCGGGCGAATTCAGCCAGCGCGTCTTTGCGCTCGACAACCGCCGCATCTACAAGCACGAATAAGGAAAAAGCTGAACGGGCAATGCCCGTTCAGCTTTTTCCTTTTCCAATTAAGAGGAATATCTTATCTTCTTCCCTGTGTTTTTGCGCGCAGATACAGTACCGCCTCGACAACGCCCCCGCCGACGGCGAGCGCCTTATCGGAGACCGTCGTGCAGTATTCCGCCTTGCAGCGCGGGTCAACGTCGCCGGACTTCATGCCCTTTTTGACGCGCACGCCGTCGTCCAGCACGCCGCGCAGCACGCCGCCGATGGTGCACTTCATCGGCTGGCCCTCGACAAAGCCGATGGTCTCGCCCTCCTCGACCGTGTCGCCGATGCGGTGGACGGCAGTAAAAATGCCGTCGCACGGTGCGCGCAGCACGCGCTCGCCCGCAAAGCCGCCGATGAGTCCGGGAACATTTGTATTCGGGATCGCGCCGCCGGAGTAGATGACACGCCCGAGCGTGTGGCCGCGCATCGTTTCCACGACCGCGTGGCAGTCCTCGCCCGCTGTAAAGCCCGGGCCGACGCCCACAACGATGGGCGCGTCAGTGATCTTCGTGCCAAGGTTGCGCTTGGCAAGGATTGCGTCCACAAGCGCATCGGGCGCAAGCTCCTCGCGACACCGGCACTCAGGGTCAGGCAAAACGGGCAGCACACCCTCGCGCAGCAGCTTCATCGCCTCTGCTGCGTTCTCCGCGCGCACGGCGCGCAGCCCCTCGACCGTCGTTTTCCCGTGGACGATGGCGTCAGAAAAGGCGACTGTGCGGCGAATGGCCGTCGGCCGCTCCAGATCGGTCATCACCACGTCGACGCCGCAGCGCCACAATCGCATGGCGGCGCCGCTCGCGATGTCTCCCGCGCCGCGAATCAATGCAAGCATACATATACCCCCTGATGCAGACTGCCCGCGATGACCGGGCAGGAAAACTCATTTGCCATGGCCTGCGCCGCTTCATAACCGGCGGCAGACTCTACCTTGTTGATATAAACGCGGTCGCCGTAACCCTCTGCGTTGACGACGCGCGCGGCGATCTCCGGCGTAACGGTCGTTTCTTCGTCTACGCCCGCAAGCTGCGCGTAACGCGCGCTGCGGTGGGAGACCTCGGAAATGGGTCTGCCGATGCCGTCGATCCCGACGACCGTGACAACGCGCTGCGCGCACGGCGGAATGACCGGCTCATGCGCTTCATGTGCCTTGAGCGGCAGCCCCTTTGCCCCGTCCGCCTCCACAAGCACAAAGTCTGCAAGCCGTGCGAGCGCTTCGATGGAAATCTTCGGCGCGCAGAGCTTGCCGTCTTCCGCCGCTTCGCCGACGCAGACGATGTTTTTCTCCGCAAGTGCGGCGGCAGCGGCGCTCTCGTCCGCGCCCTCAAGCACAGGATAGCGCGCTGGGCGGCGGATGTGCGTTGTCGTTGTCAGGATGACCCCGCCCTTTTTCGAAAGCTCTTTTGCGAGCTGTTCCATCAGCGTCGTCTTTCCGCCGCTGCCGATGATGGCCGTTACGCCGCGCCCGACGTGCAAAAGCGATGAGATCTGCATCTCTTTCGCCTCATTTCTTCACGCCCGTGCGGCGGGCGCGGTGTTCGATCATCTCCGCCGCCACGCTGACGGCGATCTCCTCAGGCGTTTCGGCAAGGATGGGAAGGCCGATTGGCGCATGGATGCGCGCGATCTCCCGCTCGTCAAAGCCGTCCGAAAGCAGGCGCTCGCGCGTTTTTGCGACCTTGCCGCGGCTGCCGATGCAGCCGATGTAGGTCGCCTCGCTCCTGAGCACCTGCGCAAGGATCTCATAGTCTGCCTGATGCCCCGGCGTCATCACAACGGCATAGTCGTTCGCCGTGAGCGTTACCTTGTCCGAAAGATCAGAAAAATCCCCGAAAATGACATCACTCGCCGCAGGATAGTTCTCTTTTTTTGCAAAATCCTCGCGGTTATCGTACATCACCACGCGGAAGCCGACCGTTGCCAGCACCGGCACGAGCGCACGCCCGACATGACCGCCGCCGAAGATGTACACGCTGCCCGCATGGCGCAGCGGCTCAACATACACGCCGTTTTTCCAAACGGCCTTTGTGGAAAAATCGCCCGCTCTGTCCTGTGGGATCTCTCCGCGCGTGACAACGTGAAACTCGCCTATGCTGTCGCCGTCGAGCGAGAGCAGCAGCCAGAGGTCAACGTCCCTGTCGAGCAGGTCACGCCAGCGGCGCAGCACCGCGATATTCTCTGTCTGTTCGGGCGAAAAAAGCTGAAAGTAAACCGTTACCACGCCGCCGCAGATCATTCCCGTACCGGCCACTTCGCTCGGGTGCAGGTTGTAGGATCTAAGCTCGTTGCTGCCGCCATCGTTGAGCGCGCGGCGTGCGTGCTCAATGCTCAGCCGCTCCACCGCGCCGCCGCCGATCGTGCCGAGCACACGGCCGTCTTCCAAAACAGCCATCTTCGCCCCCGCGCCGCGCGGCACAGAGCCAGACGAGGCCAGAATGCTGCACAGCACCACGCGCTCGCCGCGCGAAAGTGCCGCAAGCATCTCATCAAGAATCACTTTCATATAGTTTCATGCTCCTTTGCAGAGAATCACGCTGTTATTATGCACTGGATTATAGCAAAACGCCGCGGCAAACACAAGCCGCGGCGCATAAAAACGCTCTAAGCGTTATTTTTTGGTTGGAATCGTCCGGTGATCGGTGGAGCCCCCGTTTACTTGCCGTGCTTGATGCGCTCCAGCTCGCCGAAATATTTGTCATGCGCTTCCTGATAGGCGCGGTTGAAGAGCGGATCCTTGCCCTGATGCAGCGCATGAATATAGTCGTGATGGTTGTTCATGATGCGCTCGTCCGTCATTGAAAGCGTAAACACGCCGATATTCGAGCATTGGTCGGCGATGCGCTCCACATTGACGAGAATATCAAGGAACGTAAGCCCTGCGTACACTGTGCACTGTCCGTCGCGCACGCGGCGGATATGGTTGGTGCGCAGCGTGGCGACCAGGTCGTCCACGACCTCCTCGACCGGCTCGATGCGGCGCGCGGCATCATAATCCGTTGCAGCAAAGGCCTTATACGTGTAGTCAAGGATCTCGCCGAGCACCTCGCGCAGCACCTTGAGTTCCTGGCGCGCCATAGGCGAGAGGCTTGCGTTGCGGTCGATGAACTCCTGCGCGTTTTCCGTCAGGTTCACGGCATGATCGCCAATGCGCTCAAACTCGCCGAAGCACTGGATATAATAGTTGAGCAGATCGTTGCCGTGGCCGTTTGGCATGTGCGGAGAGAGACGGATAAGGTAGTTGTCCACATGGTCGGCAAGCTTGTCGATGTGGTCTTCGTTTTCATTGATGACCTTGATCTCATGGGCGTTGTACTCGTCGAGCACGCCCATTGCGCTCATCACGCCCGTGCGCGCAAGGCGCGCCATGGTGGTGATGGCCTCGCCCGCGCCGGAAAGGGCGATGGCGGGAGAGGTAAAGAACTTTTCATCCAGCAGCGAAAGCTCGTGCTCGACGCTCTCGCCAAGGCGCACATCGTCCTTGATGAGCTTGCGCGAGAGCTTTTCAAACTGGTTGCACACCGGCAGCAGCAAGATGGCGGAGAACAGGCGGAACACCGTGTGGACATTGGCGATGCCGCCGGAAGTCAGCACCTGATCCCACAGCGGATCCAGCGTGCCGAAGCCGCGCAGCACCATCAGCGCGGCAACGACGAGGATCGAGCCCGCGATATTAAAGAGGATATGAATGACACCCGTGCGCTTGGCATCGGCCTCGGAGCCGATGGAGCAGACGATGGCCGTCGTCACGCAGTCGCCGATGTTGACGCCGAT
>OHJY01000919.1_pt1 | contig 10443 bp, 8 predicted proteins | sample 1568681 | NCBI WGS metagenome assembly OHJY01 (sample SAMEA3879540, study PRJEB24766) | human gut metagenome | biome: human-associated habitat; feature: feces | place: USA | collected 1985/1987
ATCATCGTCATCGACGGCGCCAAGGGCGTCGAGGCCCAGACCCGCAAGCTGATGGAGGTCTGCCGCATGCGCCAAACCCCCGTGATCGTCTTCATCAACAAGCTGGACCGCCCCTCGAAGGAGCCGTTCGACCTGCTGGACGAGGTGGAAAAGGCCCATCCCGATATCTACAACGTGTTGCTTCAGGTCATGGATTACGCCACCCCCGATTTGCCCGGCATGCCGCGCGGGACCAAGTACTATGTCCTGCGCCCCCTGTTCCAAAGCGGCACGATCTACTGCCCCGTGGAGCAGCCAAAGGTCTTTATGCGCCCGGTAATGAGCCGCGAGGAGGCCGAGGAGCTGGTTGCCCTCATTCCTACCATCAGCGTGGAGCCATTCCATACCGGCCGTCTGCAGGAGCTTTCAGAGCATTACCGCAGCATCATCGGTACCCACAGCACCACCGACCTCGTGGAGATCATCAAATCGGTTTACAGCAAAAAGCGGGAAGCCGAAGCCGCCGGCCGCCGTGTCAGCCAGCTGGATGACCGCTATATGAAGCTGGCGGAGGAGCTGCTGCATGGCGAACTTTCCGTTGCGCTGGACATCCCCAAGGACGAAGTCAAGGACTATATTCATCGCCGGGTGGCCGAAGCCGAAGCCGCCGGTTGACCCGAGAAAACGCCCCGATCCGGTTGGATCAGGGCGTATTTTTGCGGGGTGATTTCATCTGCCGCAGGCGAAACCGCCCCGAATTATTTTGGCGGGATTCAATTCACGCAGGAGATTGCCCCGAGAAAACGCCCCAATCCGGTTGGATCAGGGCGTATTTTTGCGCAGTTTTTCATTCAAGGGTAAATTTGCCGTCCAGGCCGCAGGCGCTGACATTAAAGACGTAGTTCGTCATTTCGTTGCCGAAGGTCACCACCAGCCGCCCGTCTTCGCAGACGGTAAACAGCGTGTTTCCTTCCGCATCATAGGCAGTCAGGCGCAGCGCGCCGCCGGTGGCGGGGTTTGGCAGCCTTTCATACACCGTAAGCCGATCGGCGCTCTCGGCCAGCAGCCCGATGAGCTGCCCGGCTTTTTCGGGGGTCAGCTCCATCGGCTCGGTCATGATGTTTTGATCCATGGCCATCACCTTGGCAATGTTCCCGGCACGAATGACCTCCCGCCAGCGGGTCAGCTCCTTTTCGGTGCCCGCTACATGCCCGATCGGGGTCTCCACGCCGGGCTTTACGGCATACACCCCGGCGGCAAATTCCATCACCAGCGCCTTTGCGGTGTCACCGGTTTGGCCGGGCAGCCACAGGGAATAGTCAAAATCCCCCTCGCAGCTTTTCCACAGCGCCACGGTGCCCTCACTGTGCTCCTTCACGGTGACGGTAATAATGCCGCCGTAGCTGTGACACACCAAAAGCTCGCTCTCCTCGGCATCGGGGTAGTAAACGCCGGAAAGATCCTCGCCCTCGCCGGTATCGGCGGCACAGCGCAGGGTGGCGGTTTCATAGGAGATCTCCCCGATGGTGCCGCCGATGAGACAGAACCCAGTGGGCTTCATGCCGTCCCGGTCGAGGTAGCCGGCCAGCTTAAAATCGGGGAACTCACCGTTTTCATAGGGGACTCTCGGGTTCGGGATCTGGGTGTTCCCGCCGATCGCCGCACCGGGATCGGGGTCGGGGTCGGGTGTGGGGGCAGGCGTTTCGCCGCAGGCGGCCAGTCCCGCCGCCAGCAGGCAGCACAGGGTCAGTGCCAAAATTCGGGTCAGTTTTTTCATGTTGTTCCTCCTGTTGTATATTGTTGGTGTCAAGCCTACACTGATTATAACGAATGGGCGCCGCAAAATGCAACATCTATTCGTAAATAAAGTGTAATAAATCCCGTGTTTTATTGCAGCCTCCGCAAAAAATCCCCGCAGACTCAAAAGCCTGCGGGGAAATTTTCAGTTTATCGTGTTCTCTTACTTAATGATAGAGAAATTGACTACCAGCGCGGCAAATACGATGGAAACCATCGACAGCAGCTTGATGAGGATGTTGATAGCGGGGCCGGAAGTATCCTTGAAGGGATCGCCTACGGTATCGCCAACGACAGCAGCCTTGTGGGCATCGCTGCCCTTGCCGCCGTGTACGCCGCTCTCAATGTACTTCTTGGCGTTATCCCAGGCGCCGCCGGAGTTCGCCATGAAGATAGCGAGCAGGAAGCCGGAAACGGTAGCGCCGGCCAGCATACCTACCACGCCCTTGTAGCCCAGGATCATACCGACTACGATGGGGGTAACGATACCAACTACGGTGGGCAGGATCATCTCGTGCAGGGAAGCCTTGGTGCACAGGTCAACGCAGCGGGCGTAGTCGGCATCGGCATTGCCGTCCATCAGGCCAACGATCTCCTTGAACTGACGGCGAACCTCTACTACAACGGACTGAGCCGCGCGGCCAACGGACTGCATGGTGAGCGCCGCGAACACGAAAGGCAGGCAGGCGCCGACAAACAGACCGACCAGAACAACAGGGGTCATAACGGAGAAGTCATTGAAGGTAACAGCAGCGCCAACCTCCTGGACCTTCTCGATGTAAGAAGCGATCAGAGCCAGAGCGGTCAGAGCGGCGGAGCCGATAGCAAAGCCCTTGCCGGTAGCGGCAGTGGTGTTGCCCAGGGAATCCAGCGCGTCGGTGCGCTCACGAACTTCGGGCTCCAGGCCGGCCATCTCGGCAATGCCGCCGGCGTTATCGGCCACGGGGCCATAGGCATCGGTCGCCAGGGTGATGCCCAGGGTAGCCAGCATACCTACGGCAGCCAGCGCGATGCCATACAGACCCATGGAGGTGGAAGCAGCGCCGCCGGAAACATAGTAGGCAACCAGGATGCACACCGCAACGATAACGATGGGCAGGATGGTGGAGAGCATGCCCAGGCCCAAACCACCGATCATGATGGTGGCGGAGCCGGTCAGGGCGGTGTCAGCCAGACCCTGGGTGGGCTTGTAGGTGTCGGAAGTGAAATACTCGGTGGAAGCACCGATGAGAACGCCGGCAACCAAACCGGCCAGGATGGCGAAGTAGATACCGGTGTACTCGGTGCCCAGTACGCCGCGAACCAGGAAGAAGGCAGCGACGGCGATGATAAGAGCACTCAGGTTGGTGCCGCGACGCAGAGCGGAAAGCAGGGTGCGCTGATCGGTGGATTCACCGGTGCGTACAAAGAAGGTACCAATGATGGAAGCCAGGATGCCCAGGGCCGCCATGATCATGGGCAGGGCCATGGCCTTCAGCTCGCCGCCGAAAGCGGCAACGCCCAGCGCGGAAGCGGAAATGATGGAGCCAACATAGCTCTCGTACAGGTCAGCGCCCATACCGGCTACATCGCCTACATTATCGCCTACATTATCGGCAATAACAGCGGGGTTACGGGGGTCATCCTCAGGGATGCCGGCCTCGACCTTACCTACCAGGTCGGCGCCTACATCGGCAGCCTTGGTGTAGATACCGCCGCCGACACGGGCAAACAGAGCCATGGAGGAAGCGCCCATACCAAAGGTCAGCATAGCGCTGGTGATGGCAGAGGGATCCAGCTTAAAGACGAACTTCAGCAGGGTGAACCAGATGGAAATATCCAAAAGACCCAGGCCGACTACGGTAAAGCCCATAACGGAACCGGCGGAGAACGCTACGCGCAGACCGCGGTTCAGGCTGGTGCGGCAGGCATTGGCGGTGCGGCAGTTGGCCTTGGTGGCTATGCGCATGCCGATGAAGCCGGACAGACCGGAGAAGAAACCGCCGGTCACGAACGCAAAGGGAACGAACCAGGTCAGCAGACCGGTAGCGGCCATGATGCACAGCACAACGAACATGCAGGCAAAGAAGATGGCCACGATGGTGTACTGGCGCTTCAGATAGGCGTTAGCGCCTTCACGGATGGATGCAGAGATCTTCTGCATCAGCGGGGTGCCTTCCTCAAACTTCAGGACCTTCTTCGCGGTGACAAGAGCAAATACCAGCGCGATGACGGAGCCGAGGAAAGTCAAGAGAACGAGAACTTTCTCCATTTGTTTTTAGCCTCCTTGTGAATTCACGATAAAGTGTCTATCAAATAATAGCGAAAAACAAGGTCTTTGTCAAGGTGTTGGGGCCGACACTTTGCCCAAAAACTAACCAAATTTTTGAGATTTTCGCTCAAAAAGAACGCCATCTCGCACAAGGCAAAATGGCGTTGATTTCAGTACTTTTCCGGCTGCTTTTTTGTCAAGGGATTAACAAGTTCCGCTATGCGAAAGGTGCATCAATGCTATATTGTGATACTTTCACAAACACTGGCGTAATTTTGGCCAAAATCAGCGCAAAACATCAAATCAGATTGCCCAAAAACGGCGCGATCACCACCGTCAACAGTGCAGTGATCACCAGTGAAAGGCTGCCCATGGCGCCTTCCACCTCGCCCATTTCCAGCGCCCGCACCGTGCCAAAGGCGTGGCTGCCGCAGCCCATGGCCACCCCCTGTGCCACCGGGTCAGTCACATGGAACCACCGTAGCACCTGCGGCCCCAGGATGTTCCCAAAGATACCGGTGATGGAGATGGCCGCCATGGTAATGCCGCCGGTACCACCCAGCTCCTCGGCCAGCGGCATGCCCACCGCCCCCGTTACCGATTTGGGGATCAGCGTTACAAAGTCGTAGTGCCCCAGCCGGAACACCAGCGCCACGGCCAGCGCGCACAGGGCGTTCACCGCCACTCCGGTCAGGATACCGGCCACAATGGCCAAAGGGTACTCCCGCAATTTTTGGATCTGCCGGTACAGCGGCAGCGCTAGGCAGGCGGTGGCCGGGGTCAGCAGGTAGGTGATGTACCGGGCGCTTTGGTTGTAGGCGTCGTAGTCAATATCAAAAATAAGCAGCGCCCCGATGAGCAGCGCCAGGCAGATGAGGATAGGATTGGCCAGCGGGTGCCCTATCCGGTCGCTGATGCGGAAGGACACCACATAGATGATCAGGGTCAGCGCGGCCCCAAAGTAGGCGGAAAAGGCAATGTAATCATTCATGCTTTTTACCCTCCCGCCGTTTGGCTTCCTGCCGGCCCACCGCCTGGGCGGCCTTGCCGCTGATGCCGATGACCAGCGTAGTGCCCAGAATGCCCAGCAGCACCACCGGCCCGCCCATCACCGCCAGGTGTTCCGGCTGGGTGATAAGCGCTACCGTGGGGGCAATAAACAGCACTGGCATAATGGAGATAAAGAAATCCGCGACGGTACTGATCTGCTCCGGCTTGATGAGTCCGGTCAGCAGTGCCAGCAGCATTAGGATCAGACCGTACACGCTGGCGGGAATGGGCAGCGGCAGCAGATATTTGATGAGTTCCGCCACGGCGCACACCGCGGCGATAATGGCAGATTGCCTTAGAATTTTCATGGGTATTTCATTCGTCCTTCGGTTTGCAAAAATAGGGGAGAGCCTTACTGGATCACATGGACATCCAGTTGGTTAAAGGGGATGGCAATGCCGTTCTGGTCCAGTACATCCTTTATCGCCTGGTTGATGCTCCACGCCTCGTCCCAGTAGTCGTCGGTCTTTACCCAGTAGTGCAGGCCCAGCACCACGCTGCTGTCCCCCAGCTCCTTTACATATACCAGCGCCTTTTCGGGGTTCACCAGCGGCTTGCGGCTCTTGATAAGCGCCGTCAGCAGCTCAATGGCCCGGGCGGTGTCGGCCTCATAGGCAATGCCCACCGTGGTGGAAAGCCGCCGCACCGGCAGTACATTATAGTTGATAATATTCCCGGCCGAGAGATTCCCGTTGGGAATGGTGATGATTTTGTTATCGGCCATGCGCAGCGTGGTAAAGAACAGCCCGATCTCCACCACCGTCCCCTCGATATCCGAAGCAGTTTTGATGTAATCCCCAGTCTTAAAGGGGTGTAGGAACATGAGAATGAGCCCGCCCGCAAAGTTGGAAAGACTGCCCTGCAATGCCAGGCCCACCGTCACGCCGATGGAACCCAGCAGCGCCACAAAGCTCGCCGTCGGCACGCCCAAAAAGTCCGCAATAAAATAAATCAGCAGTGCCCACAGCGCTACCCGTACCAGCGAGCGCACAAATTTGGCCACGCCGGGATCGATCTTTGTTTTGTTATCCAGCAGCGCCACCCGGCTCAGGAATTTCTCGATGAGCCAGCGCCCCACAAAAAAGATAACCAGTGCCAGCGCAATATGCCACAGTGCGTTCAGCACCACCGGCGAGGCGGTTTTAATGAATTTCTGGATCGCGGTCAGCGATTCCTGAATATCCGGTACCTCCGGCAGGTCGGCCGTAGCGGTCGTCAGTGCAAAAAATCTCATGGTTCTCTCCTTGCTATATTCAACCTATATTACAGCGTTTCATCTTCGCCGGTCCACTGGTGCCGGGCCATATCCACCCGCCCGTCCGGCAGAAAAGCGACTCCTTCCGCTTCCAGCAGCGCCCGCTGCGCCCCAGGCCCGCCAAAGGCAAAGCCCGGCGCCAGGCTGCCATCCCGGAATACCACCCGGTGGCAGGGCGTTTTGCCGGGTTCGGGGTTGCGGTGCAGTGCCCCGCCCACAATGCGGGAAGCCCGGGGGCTGCCCGCCAGCATCGCAATCTGTCCGTAGGTAGCCACTTTCCCGGCCGGGATACGGCGCACCGCCGCATATACCGCCCGGTAGAAATTTTCCTGCATTTCCGCTTGCCCCCTCTTGGAATAATATCTCATTATATCACGCAGCTCCTCCGTTGTCGAGAAATTGCGCGGCATTTCCTTGTCCGGTTTCTGCAGCATCCCGGCTGGGGCCCGCAGGGCCGGCCTTCGGCCGCCCCAAAGCCGCCTGCGGCGGCCTGCCCTGCGGGCCCCTCCCTCTGCGCATCCCCTCAGCCCCCTTGCAAATCCCCGCCGAACGCGGTAGAATAGGGCCGTAAGCACCGAACATAATAAAGGGAGAACATTATGAGGATCGTAATTGTCGGAATCGGAAAGGTCGGCCGGGCCCTGGCGGAGCATCTCTCCCGCGAGGGCCACGATGTCGCCGTCATCGATAACCGCCCCGGCATGGCGGAGCGCCTGGCGGAGGAACTGGATGTTTTGGGCATCGAGGGCAATGGCGCCGCTTATACTGTGCAGCAGCAGGCCCGGGCCAGCCAGGCGGATCTCGTCATTGCCGCCACCAGTGAGGATGAGGTCAATATGATCGCCTGCATGACCGCCAAAAAGCTGGGCGCCAAGAATACCATTGCCCGGGTGCGCAGCGTGGAATACGAAAGTCAGCTGCGATTCATGCAGCAGGAGATGGGGCTTTCTCTTTCTATCAACCCGGAGCGGGAGACTGCCCGTGATATCGCCCGTATCCTGCGCTTTCCGGCGGTCGCCAAGGTGGAAACCTTCGCCAAGGGCCGGGTGGAGCTGGTGGAATACCACATTCCGCAGGGCAGCCTGCTGGATGGCATGGCCCTCAAAAATGTCGCCGCCTCCCTGCAGGTCAAGGTGTTGGTCTGTGCCGTCCGCCGCGGGGAAGAGGTCGTTATTCCCGATGGTAACTATGTGCTGGGCGCGGGAGATTGCATCAGCGTTACCGCCAAGCCCCAGGAACTGGAGAACTTCTTCCGGGCGCTGGGCGTTTTCCGGGACCATGCCCGCAATGTCATGGTGGTCGGGGCCGGGCGCATCACCCGCTTTTTGGCGGAGCAGCTGAGCCAGATGAAGATGCGTGTGCGCGTGGTGGACCGGGATGAACAGCGCTGTGTTGATCTCAGCGAGGCAGTCCCCACCGCTTTGGTTATCCACGGGGATGCCACCGATGTGCATCTGCTGGCCGAGGAGGGCCTGGATGATTCCGATGCCTTTGTGGCACTCACCGGCCTGGATGAACTCAATATCATGCTGGCCATGTATGCCCGCTGCCACAATATCGAATGTTCTGTGGCCAAGGTCAACCGCAATTCCTTCACCGAGCTTATCAATAAGACCGCCATCGTGGAAAGCACCGTTTCCACCAGCGTGGTTACTGTCAGCCGCATCCTGCAGTATGTCCGCGCGATGGAAAACAGCACCGGCGGCGGGGTCATTGCCCTGCACCGCATGGTAGAAAACCAGGTAGAAGCCCTGGAATTCCACATTACCGCCGGCTCGCCGCTCATCGGTGTGCCGTTTAAGGATATGGCCACCCGCCCCAATGTGCTGGTGGGCTGCATCACCCGCCCCAATGGCGAGGTCATCATCCCCTCCGGCGGCGATTCCCTCCAGCCCGGCGATTCCGCCATTGTTATCACCACCCTTACCGGCCTGCGGGATATCCAGGATATCCTCGCCTAAAATATTGTTTTTTTCAGGCTCCGTTTCCTCCGGGAAGTGGGGCCTCTTATCATCTCTGTTATTTTTGTAACGATTTTTCGTAAAAACCGTGTAATATTGTTTGTATCCCGCCGATAAATGTATTATAATAAACTGTGTATAGCTATTTTGCATGTCGCTGCCGCATAGCAGTTATGCGTTGTCGCCCGGCGGCGGTGAAAATGGGTGCTGGCTGCGTGGCCGCCCTTGACAGGCATCAGCCTGCCTGCGTCAGGCAAGAGCCTGCCTGCGTCAGGCAAGAGCCTGCCTGCGTCAGGCAAGAGCCTGCCTGCGGCCGTCCGCTTGCCATCCCGACATTTTCCCTCGCCGCCAGCTTTCATCATAGAAAGGGGTTTTACCCATGCCGCACCAGTATACCGTCCCGCTTAAAAAGCTCATCAAGGACCTGAACCTGCAGATCCTCTATTATCCCAAAACCGAGGAGGAGATCCTGGTCAGCCACGCCGAGCTGATGCGCCCGGGCTTGGCCTTCACCGGGTTCTTCCAGGGCTTTGTCCCGGCCCGCATCAATATGATCGGCCGTACCGAGCTGGCCTATCTGGAAACCTTGCCGCCCCACCTGCTGCGGCAGAGCCTGGAGGGTTTCCTTTCCCGCAGCCCCAAGGCCGTCATCATCACTCAGGATTTCTCCTTCCGCCCCCTCTTTTTGGAGCTGGCGGAAAAGTACTGCGTGCCGCTGATGCAGTCTCCGGAAAATACCACCCATATGGCCGCCCAGCTCAATGCCAAGCTGAGTCTGGAGCTGGCGCCCCGTACCACCGTCCACGGCGTTTTGATGGAGATCTACGGTGAGGGCGTGCTGCTTACCGGGGATTCCGGCGTCGGCAAAAGTGAGACCGCCCTGGAGCTCCTCAAGCGCGGCCACCGCCTCATCGCCGATGACGCCGTGGAGGTCCGCCGGGTCTCCAATACCACCCTGGTCGGCTCCGCCCCGGATAACATCCGCCACTATATGGAGCTCCGCGGGGTCGGCATCATCAATGTCAGCCGGCTGTTTGGCGTCGGCTCGGTCAAAAATACCGCCAATATCAATTTCGTCATTCAGCTGGAAACCTACGACCCCGAAAAGGTCTACGACCGCATCGGGCTGGAGGAGGAAACCACCAATATTCTGGGCATGAAGGTGCCCGCCGCCACCATCCCGGTCCAGACCGGCCGAAACCTCGCCGTGATCATCGAGGTGGCCACCATGAACTACCGTCAGCGCGCCATGGGCAATAATTCTGCCAAGGAGCTGATGGAACAGCTGGGCCTTACCGATGATGTGCAGCCCTGACCGCCGAAAGGAGCAAACCCCATGAATCTACTGGAACAGCTGCAAAATGCGGGCATCCCCTATACCGAAAATGAACCCATGAGCCGCCGTACCACCTTTGGCATCGGCGGGCCGGCGCTGCTGCTGCCCCCGCACCCGTACCCAGCTGCAAACCGCCGTTTCCCTCTGCCGGGCGGCGGGGACCGACCCCTTTATTTTGGGCCGGGGCAGCAATCTGCTGGTCAGCGATAGCGGCATTGCCCGCCCTGTCATCCGGCTGGATGGCGACTTTACCACCATCTCCCGGCAGGGCAATACCCTGCGCTGCGGGGCCGGGGCCTCTCTCATCGCTACCTGCCGGGCCGCTGCAGAAAACAGCCTTTCCGGCCTGGAATGGGGCTTTGGCATCCCCGGCTCTTTGGGCGGGGGAGTATACATGAATGCCGGTGCCTACGGCGGCGAGCTCCGGGATGTCCTCACGGAGGTCACCTTCCTGGATGAAGCCGGGGAATACCGCACCCTGCCTGCCGCGGCGCTGGAACTTTCCTACCGCCACAGCATCTTTGAGGAGCGTCCGGGCTGTGTCATCGTGGAAGCGGTGCTGACCCTCACCCCCGGCGAGGAAACCGCCATCCGCGCGGCCATGGAGGACTACATGTCCCGCCGCCGGGAAAAGCAGCCCCTGGAATACGGCAGCGCCGGCTCCACCTTTAAGCGGCCGGTAGGCAACTATGCCTCCGCCCTGGTGGATCAGTGCGGGCTTAAGGGCCTTTCCGTCGGCGGGGCCGAGGTCAGCCAAAAGCATGCCGGCTTCATCATCAACCGGGGCGGTGCCACTGCTGCCGATGTACGGCAG
>OHJY01000921.1_pt1 | contig 10427 bp, 9 predicted proteins | sample 1568681 | NCBI WGS metagenome assembly OHJY01 (sample SAMEA3879540, study PRJEB24766) | human gut metagenome | biome: human-associated habitat; feature: feces | place: USA | collected 1985/1987
GAAGGCTTCCACAATGTCGCCTTCCTTGATGTCGTTGAACTTCTCGATGCTCAGGCCGCACTCGTAGCCGGCGGCCACCTCCTTGACGGAGTCCTTGAAACGCTGGAGGGAGGCCAGCACGCCCTCGTGAATGACGATGCCGTCGCGGACGAGACGTACCTGGCAGTCCTTGCGCTGCAGCTTGCCGTCCTGCACGTAGCAGCCGGCCACCGTACCTACGCCGGACACCTTGTAGGTCTGACGCACCTCGGCGTGACCCAGCAGGACCTCCCGGAACTTGGGCGCCAGCATACCCTTCATGGCAGCCTCGATCTCGTTGATGGCGTCGTAGATCACGCGGTACATCCGCATATCCACATTGGCGCGGGCGGCGCTGTCGCGGGCAGCGGCGTCGGGACGGACGTTGAAGCCCACGATGATGGCCTGCGAGGTGGAGGCCAGCATCACGTCGGACTCGTTGATGGCGCCGACGCCGCCATGGATCACGCGGACGCGGACCTCCTCGTTGCTCAGCTTCTCCAGAGAGGACTTCACCGCTTCCACGCTGCCCTGCACGTCGGCCTTGACGATCAGGTTCAGGTTCTTCATCTCACCGGCCTGGATCTGGCTGAACAGATCCTCCAGAGAGACCTTGGTGACAGGCGCATTGGCCTTGGCCTTCTCCTCGGCCTTGCGCTGCTCCACCAGTTCACGGGCCAGCTTCTCGTCGGCCACGGCATTGAACGTAGCGCCGGCGGAGGGAGCCTCGCTCAGACCGGTGATCTCCACGGGGACGCTGGGGCCGGCGTCGGTGATGCGCTGACCCTTGTCGCTGAGCATGGCGCGGACGCGGCCCACGGAGGTACCGGCGATGATGATGTCGCCCTGATGGAGGGTGCCGTTCTGCACCAGCAGCGTGGCCACGGGGCCGCGGCCCTTGTCCAGACGGGCCTCGATGACCGTACCCTGCGCGGCGCGGTTGGGATTGGCCTTCAGCTCGCCCACCTCGGCGGTGAGGGTCAGCATCTCCAGCAGGTTATCCACGCCCATGCCGGTCTTGGCGGAGATGGGGCACACAATGGTGTCGCCGCCCCACTCCTCGCACACCAGGCCGTATTCGGTGAGCTGCTGCTTGATGCGCTCGGGGTTGGCCTCGGGCTTATCCATCTTGTTGATGGCCACGATGATGGGGATCCCTGCGGCCTTGGCGTGGTTGATGGACTCGATGGTCTGGGGCATGATGCCGTCGTCGGCGGCCACCACCAGAATGGCGATATCCGTGACCATGGCGCCGCGGGCGCGCATGGAGGTAAAGGCCTCGTGGCCGGGGGTATCCAAAAACGTGATGGGCTTGCCGTTGATCTGCACCTGATAGGCGCCGATGTGCTGGGTGATGCCGCCGGCCTCGCCGGAGGCCACATGGGCGTTGCGGATATAGTCCAGCAGGCTGGTCTTACCGTGGTCGACGTGGCCCATGACCACCACCACAGGGGCGCGGGGAACCAGATCCTCGTCCTTGTCCTGATGGTCGTCGATCAGGCGCTCCTCGATGGTGACGACGACCTCCTTCTCCACCTTGCAGCCCAGCTCCTCGGCGATGATGGCGGCGGTGTCGAAGTCGATCATCTGGCTCAGGGAGGCCATGACACCGTTCTTCATCAGGCACTTGACCACCTCTGCGCCGGTCTTCTTCATGCGGCTGGCCAGCTCGCCCACGGAGATCTCATCGGGGATCTGCACGGTGACGGGAGTCTTCTTGATGACCTCCAGACGCAGCTTGCGGAGACGGTCGGCCTCCTCCTGCTTGCGTTTGTTGCTGGCAAAATTGTTGTCGCGGCGCTGCCGGTTATTGCGGAATTTCTCCTTGCCCTGAGGCGCCTGCTGATCCCGCTTGCCGCCGCGGCTGCGGGCGTCCGCCATGTCCTGCAGCTTCTCATCGTACTTGTCCAGATTCACGTTGGTGGCCTTGCGGGTATCCACCACCTGCTTCTGGGGTACGCGGGACATGGGCTGCTTCACCACAGGCTCGGCGGCCTTTTCGGGGGCCTTACCGGCGGGCGCGGCGCTCTGGGCGGGCTTGCTGCCGTCCTGCTGGGGTGCGGCGGGCTTAGTGTGCTGCCCGTTCTGGGCAGGCTCCGCCTTCTTCTCCGCGGGCTTGGCGCCCTCGGCGAAGATGACCGCGATATTGGAGACCGGATTGTGCTGGGTCAGATACTCAAAGATGAGGCTAAGCTCCCGGTCCTCCAGCACCTGCATATGATTCTTGGGTGTTTCGGCGTACTTGGTCAGGATCTCCGTGATCTCCTTGGTGGAAACTCCGAAATCCTTGGCCACCTCATGCACTCTGTATTTGTTGACGATACTACCCAAATAAAGCCACCTCCATCTTAGTGATCGGTCCGCCCCTCGGCGGGCCGCGAAAGTTCCGTTTGTTGCTGTTTACTTGCCGGTCTTTTTCCGGCTGCCCTTGCCCTTCTTCACCGGCAGGGAGCCGGCGAACCGCTGGCCGGGCGGCTCCGTCCGTCTCTTGGGACGTTCCTGCCGCCGCTTGACGCTGTTGGGACGCGAGGGACGCTTCTCCATCGGTCTGGCGGGCGGCGTCGGCGTTGCTGCCTCCGGCTGCGGCGCGGCCTCGCCATGGACGCGCTTCTTGCCCTGCCGCAGGTTCTTCTCGTGGCGGAGCTGTTCCTCTTTCCGTTCCCGCGCCCGCTTGGCCTTGACCGCCAGCGTATCGGCGGCGTCCTGATAGGTCTCGCTGTCCAGCGCCGCCAGCTTCTTCACCAGCGATTCGGCAAAGCCGATATCCGTGACGGCGCACATGGCCACGCTGGTACGGCCCAGACTGCTGCCCAGCGTATCCTTCCCGGCGGGCAGTGTCACGCAAAGCGTGCTGCCGGTGCGGGCAAAAGACTGGGCGCGCCGCACCGACGACGGCGCGGCATCCTGCGCCACAAAGATGACGCGGGCTTTCTTGGCGCGGGCGGCGGCGCCTACCGGTTCCTCGCCCACCTCCACGCGGCCCGCCTTCAAGGCGAGACCCAGCATGGAGAGAATGTGTTCCGTCATAGGCTGCCCTCCATCTGTGCTTCCAGCGCGTCGTAGACCTCCGGCGGGATGGCCGTCTCGAAGGCCCGCTCCAGCGCCCGGCTCTTCCGCGCCTTCTTCAGGCACGCCGGGTCGGGGCATACATAGGCGCCGCGCCCGGACTTCTTGCCGGTGCTGTCCAGCAGGATCTCGCCTTCCGGTGTCCGGACGATGCGCAGCAGCGCTTTCTTTTCCTTCATCTCGCGGCAGCCGACACACTGCCGCTGGGGTATTTTCCGGGGCTTCTGCATCTCTGCCGCTCCTTTCTATCCGATCTTACTCGCCGGTGTAGCTGGCGGGCTTGATGTCGATCTTATAACCGGTGAGCCGTGCCGCCAGACGGGCGTTCTGCCCCTCCTTACCGATGGCGAGGCTCAACTGGTCGTCGGGGACGACCACACGGCAGCTCTTGCCCTCGGCGGCCAGCTGTACGCTGACCACGTCGGCGGGCGCCAGCGCGGCGGCGATGAACTCGGCGGGATCCTCGGAGTACTTGATGATGTCGATCTTCTCGCCGCGCAGCTCATCCACGATGGCGTTGACACGCTGACCGCGGGGGCCGACGCAGGCGCCGATGGGATCCACGTTCTCATCGTCGGACCAGACGGCCATCTTCGTGCGGTTGCCCGCCTCACGGGCGATGGAGCGGATCTCCACGGTGCCGTCATAGATCTCCGGCACCTCCAGCTCGAACAGGCGCTTGACAAGGCCGGGGTGGGTGCGGGAGATCAGCACCTGCGGGCCGCGGGTGGAACGGCGGACCTCCACCAGATACACCTTGACCATCTGGCCTTCACGCAGCTCCTCGCCGGGAACCTGCTCGTTCATGGTCAGCACCGCCTCGGTGGACTCGGTGCCGGTGCCGATGCGCAGGCTCACATTGCCCGTCCGGGGGTCGATGCGGCTGACGGTGCCGGTGAGGATCTCGTGCTGCTTGCTGTTGAACTCATCGTAGATCATGCCGTGCTCGGCCTCGCGCAGACCCTGAATGATGACCTGCTTGCCGTTGCCGGCGGCGATACGGCCGAACTCCACGCTCTCCACGGGGATGTTGACGATGCCGCCCAGCTCGTTCTTGGCGGACAGCCGCTTGGCCTCCTCCAGCGAGATCTGGGAGCCGGGGTTCTCCACCTCCTCCACGATCTCCTTCTGGACGAACATCTTCAGATCCTTCTTCTCCTCGTCCACGTCCACGATGACGTTCTCCACGCCCTCGTGATCCCGCTTATAGGCGGTGGTCAGCGCCTGAATGATCTTGCCCATCATAAAGCTCTGGGGAATACCGCGTTCCTTTTCCAGCATCGCCAGCGCGGCGAAGATCTCATCACATTTCATGTCGTTTCTCCTTCATTTATCGTCAGATCGTTGTGTCAGAATTCCACGCGCAGGCGCACCAGCGCCACCTCGTTCTTCTCGAACCGTACCGGCTCTGCGCCGCCCATGTCCAGCAGCACCGCGCCGTCCTCATAGCCCGCCAGCTTACCGGCGAACTCCTTGCGGCCGTCCCTGTTCTGGTAGGTCTTGACCAGCACGGGGCTGCCCATGAAGCGGTCAAAGTCGCCGGGACGCTTGAGCTGCCGCTCCAGTCCGGCGGAGCCCACCTCGAACACATAGCTGCTCTCAATGGGGTCGGCCTCGTCCAGCAGGTCGCTGACCTTGCGGCTGATGGCCTCGCAGTCCAGAATGTCCACGCCGCCGTCCTTGTCCAGATACAGCCGCAGATACCACTGGCCGGCCTCCCGCACATATTCCACGTCCCACAGCTGGCAGCCATGCTCCTGTACCACCGGCTCCGCCAGCTCCCAGACTACATCTGTGATCTTTTTCACGGCGCGTCCTCCTGTTTTTAACAAATCAAAAATGCCCAACAAAAAGAGCGGACAGTCAAGCCCACTCCCAGTCAATACCTTACTCACGCGCATAGCATACCATAAAAGTACAGGGAACGCAAGCATTTTTCCGCAAAAAGCCGGTCGAAACGGCGGTTTTGACAAAAAAATCCCGGCAGAGCGGGGCAAAAGCGCCCGGCTCGCCGGGAAATCCAAGGTCATGCGTGTTTTTTCAGCCGTCCCAGCAGGCAGGCCAGCAGGAACACCGCCAGATCCACCAGCACCACCGTAGCGCCTACGGGGGTGCTCAGCAGGTAGGAGCCGGTCAGTCCCACACAAAAGCCCAGCACACTGACGGCGGCGGCGCACAGCACCACGCCACGGAAGCTGCGCAGCAGCCGCATGGCGGTCAGTGCGGGGAAGATGACGAGGCTGGAGATGAGCATAGCGCCCATGAGCCGCATACCCAGCACGATGGTCAGCGCCGTCAGCACCGACAGCACGGTGTTGTACAGCTCCACCCTTACGCCGGTGGCGCGGGAGAAGCTCTCGTCGAAGGTGATGGCGAACAGCCGGTGGTAGAACAGCACATACAGCACCAGCACCGCCGCGCAGACACCTACGGACAGGGCCACATCCGCCCGGTCCAGCGCCAGAATGGAGCCGAACATAAAGCTGTCCACATCGGTGGTCAGGCCGGTGGTCAGGCTGGTGACCACCACACCGGCGGCCAGCGACGAGGCGCTGACCACGGCGATGGCGGCGTCCGCACCCATGCGGCTTTTCTCCGTCATCCGCAGCAGACCCAGCGCCGCCAGCACCACCACGGGGATAGACACCGGCAGCGGCGCCCAGCCGCAGGCCAGCGCGATGCTCAGTGCGCCGAAGGACACATGGCTCAGGCCGTCGCCGATCATGGAGCAGCGCTTCAGCACCAGCGGTACGCCCAGCAGCGCCGCGCACAGGGCGATGAGGACACCCACCACAAACGCCCGCAGGATAAACGGGTAGGTGAACATATCCAGCAGCAGATCCATCACGCCTCACCTCCGAACCGCTTGCCGTAGGGCGAGGCCAGATAGGACGCCGTATCGCCGTAGAACCAACTGCCGTGTCCGGCGTGGAGAATGGCGGTGGCGTAGGGCAGGGCGCTGTGCAGATCGTGGGTCACCATGATGATGGCGATGCCCTCCTTCTTGTTGAGATAGTCCAGCGTGCGGTACAGATCCTGGGCGGCGGCGGGATCCAGCCCCGTCACCGGCTCGTCCAGCACCAGCAGCTCCGGTGATGGGTTCGTCCAGAATCAGCAGCTGGTGTGCGGCACACAGGGCCCTTGCCAGCAGCACCCGCTGCTGCTGACCGCCGGACAGCTCCCGGTAGCAGCGGTCTTTCAGTTCCAGAATGCCCAGCTTGCCCATGTGCATCAGCGCCGTGGACTTCTCCTGCGGCGTGTAGAAGAAGCGCCCCCGCTTGCCGCTGAGAAAGCCGCTTTGCACCACCTCTGTCACCGTGGCGGGGAAGTCCTTCTGCGCCTTGGTCTGCTGGGGCAGGTAGCCGATGGCCCCGGCGCGCAGGGACTTGTCCAGCACGATCTCGCCCTTCATGGGCCGCAGCAGACCCAGCAGGCTTTTCAGCAGCGTGGACTTGCCGGAGCCGTTTTCGCCCACGATGCACAGGTAGTCGCCGCTGCACACCTGAAAGGTCAGCCCCTCCCAGATGGCGGTACCCTCGTAGCCCAGCGACACGTCCCGGCAGTCCAGCAGTATTTTCTTTTCCATCAGGACAACCCCTCTCTCAAAACATCCGCGTTGGCCTCCATCAGCTGGAGGTAGGTAACGCCTGCGTCAAATTCGGCGCGGCTCACCGTCTGGCAGGAGTGGAACGTCCGCACCTGCGCCCCGGTGGTCTCCGCGATGGCCTTTGCCACCTTCCGGCTGCTCAGCTCGATGGTGTACACCACCGGGATGTGCTGCTCGTTCACTAAGTCGATGAGGTATTTCAGCGTGGCCAGCGACGGCTCTGTATCCCCGGCACAGCCGTGGAACGCCGCCCGGTAGTCCAGTCCGTACTCCCGGCAGAAATACAGCAGCGGGAACCGGTCGCCGAACACCAGCAGGTTCCGGCTGCCCTCCGCCACGATCTCACGGAACGTTCCGTCCAGCGCCTCCAGCGCCGCCAGATAGTCCGCCAGCCGCGCCCGGAAGCTGTCCGCGTGGTCGGGATCCGCCTGACACAGCCCGTCGGTGATGGCGCGGCACAGCGCCATGGCCGTCACCGGCGACGTCCAAATATGCTCGTCGTATTCGATCTCCTCCTCGTCCTCATCATGGTCGTGGTGGTCATGGGCGGACGCGCCGCCCTGCATCCCCTCGACAAGCTCCTCCTCATGCAGCTCCGCCGCGTCCATCATGGACAGGACGCAGGGAATGTCCTCCCCAGCGGCGTCTAAAATGTCCGTCACCCATTGCTCGCTCTCGCCGCCGTTGTAGATGAACACATCCGCCTGACTGATGCGGATCACGTCCATGGGCGTGGGCTCGAAGCTGTGTGTCTCCCGTCCGGCGGGTACCACCAGCGTCACGTCCACGTCGTCGCCGCCGATCTGGCGGGCAAAATCGTAGTAGGGGAACAGGGTGCAGACCACCTGCGTTTTTCCGTCCTCCGGCAGCGGCGGCTGTCCGCAGGCGGTCAGGGACGCCGCCAGCGCGAGAGCCAGCAGTCCCGATAAAAGCCGCCTCATTCCGCTGCCTCCCGGCACTGGCGGCACAGCCCGTAGAACAGCGTCCGGTGGGGGTCGATGGCGAAGCCGTGCTCCTCCTCCAGATGGCGGTACAGCGGCGCCAGACGGGAGCAGTCGGCGTGCTGCACAGCGCCGCAGCGCTCGCATTTCAGCAAAAAGCAGTCCTTCCCGGACTGGTAGCAGCTGCAAAACTGATACTTCGCCCCGGTGTCCGTGACGATCTTGTGGACTTTCCCCTCTTTTTCCAGCCGCTCCAGCTGGCGGTACACGGTGGTCAGCCCCACCGTCTCCCCCTGCCGGTGGAGCAGCTCCGTCAGCTCCGCTGCACCTATGCCGTCGGCGCAGCCGCGTATGCAGGCCAGCACCGCCTGCTGCTGTTTTGTCATATAGGCCATGAAACGCCTCCTGAATTTGAAAATGAAAACCATTTTCAAATTATAGCCAAAATAATTGGGTTGTCAACTATCTTTTTCCCGCCGCGTATGCTACAATATTTCCATAAGGCGTTTTCCTCTGCGGCGGGGGCTGCAGAACTGAAAAAAGATACGGGAGGACAGTCATCATGCAGCATGAGATCACCCACAGCGCGCCGCTCCTCAACGAGTCCGGCAGCCTGCGGGAGCCGGGATATGCCAAGAGGCTCCTGCCCATCTACCGCCGCGCCGATATCCGGGCGGGGAAGAGCCGCATCAAGGAATGGGACTACTATCTGGCGGCCAACGACCATTTCGCCGTGGCGCTGACCATTGCCGACAACGGCTATATGGGGCTGGACTCCATCTCGTTCCTGCAATTCGATGAGCGGTGGGAACAGACGAAGAGCCCCATGCGGGTGTTCCCCATGGGACGCACCGGCCTGCCGGAGACATCCGCCGCCGGAGATACGGTCATTGCCGGCAGCGGCTACGGCATGGCGTTCCGCCATGTGGGGAACGCACGGGTGCTGACCTTCCGCATGGAGGACTTTCTGGCGGGTATGCCCATCGAGGGTCGCCTGATGCTGACGGAGGAGCCGGAGGAGTCCATGGTCATCGCCACGCCCTTCGATCAGCCCCGGTGCTTCTACTTCAACCAGAAGATCAACTGTATGCGGGTGTCCGGCGAGGTCAGGGTGGAGGGCCGCGTCTTCCGCTTTGCGCCGGAGGACTCCTTTGCGGTGCTGGACTGGGGTCGGGGCGTGTGGACATACCACAATACATGGTACTGGGGCAGCGCCTCCGGACAGGTGGATGGCGTCCCCTTCGGCTGGAACATCGGCTACGGCTTCGGCAACACCTATGCCGCCAGCGAGAATATGCTGTTCTACGGCGGCAAGGCCCATAAGCTGGGACAGGTGCAGTTCCTCATCCCCATGAAGAACGGGCGGGAGGACTACCTGAGTCCCTGGCGCTTCACCTCGGATGACGGCCGGTTCGAGATGGATTTCATGCCCATTCTGGATCGCGCCGCCTGCATGGACGTCAAGTTGCTGAAATCCGACCAGCATCAGGTCTTTGGCCGCTTCACCGGCCGGGCGGTGCTGGACGACGGTCGGGAGATCCGCGTCAGCGATTTTCTGGGTTTCGCGGAAAAAGTAGAGAACAAGTGGTGAGCGGCGCTGCAAGGCGAAAAAATTGTTATACAGTTCACATACAGGCGGGTGCTTCATAGAGGCACCCGCTTGTTTCGTACGACGAAACGACAGGTAACGTGCCGGATACCTTGCGGGAGATGTGCGATGACTGCGAAATGCGCAGAAAAAGTGCGCGTTTCGAGGAGGTGACCCGCGTTGTGTTTGCCGCTAAGAAAATGTTAAAAGTGGAGAAAGAAATGTTAAATTTTTATAAACATTGCTAATTGCGGGAAAATGTGGGAAGGAGTATACTTCTATGTGACCCGCAGGAAACTCTTTCGTGTGGGTCGCCTGCGTCGGCGGAACGCTGCTGACGGGACAGGCTAAGGGAAAGTAATCGTAAGGAGAGAAAACATGGAAGAAAGAAAAGGCTTTGGAACCAACTTTGGTTTCCTGATGGCGTCTGTCGGCTCGGCAGTCGGCCTGGGCAACATCTGGGGCTTCCCCAATAAGATGGGCGCCTCCGGCGGCTTTACATTCCTCATCGTCTATCTGGTTCTGGCAGTCCTCTGCGGCTTCATCGTCATGGTGAGTGAGCTGGCGCTGGGCCGCAAGACCGGCAAGGGCGTTGTCAGCGCCTATCAGGCTCTGAGCAAGAGATTCAAATGGGTCGGTTGGCTGGGCATCCTGTCCCCGTTCTTCATTCTGTTCTTCTACTGCGCCCTGGGCGGCTACTGCATCAAGTACACGATCCTGAATATCGGCGATCTGTTCCATGCCAGCTTCGGCGCCAACGCGCTGGCGGAGACGGCAGTGGCCAACGGTCATTCTCTGGGCGCTGAGGTGTTCGGCACGTTTATGGCCAACCCCACTGAGGCCGTGATCTTCGGGCTGATCTTCGTGGCTCTGACCATGCTCATCGTCATGGGCGGCGTCAGCGGCGGTATTGAGAAGGTCTGCTCCGTGGGTATGCCTGCACTGTTCGTCATGCTGCTCATCTGCATCATCCGCGCCTGCACGCTGGAGGGTGCTGTGGACGGCCTGAAGTATATGTTTGTTCCCGGCTGGGCGGTTGCCAACGGCGTTATCGACAAGGAACCCAACTTCTTCGGCGTCCTCTCCGCTGCCGGCGGTCAGATGTTCTTCTCCCTGTCTCTGGGCATGGGCATCATGATCACCTACGGTTCCTATCTGGATAAGAAGGAGAACCTGCAGAAGAACGCGCTGCTCATCATCGTTATGG
>OHJY01000923.1_pt1 | contig 10425 bp, 8 predicted proteins | sample 1568681 | NCBI WGS metagenome assembly OHJY01 (sample SAMEA3879540, study PRJEB24766) | human gut metagenome | biome: human-associated habitat; feature: feces | place: USA | collected 1985/1987
GTGAACCTTACGAGCTTTTGATTCATTGCAAACGAGGCCCGATCCATCAGTTCGGCATCGGCGGACGCTTTGATACTGAGGAGATTGTCTCCGTTCTGCTGAACTTTGGTCTCAATGTCCATAAGCTTCAGGGCCCGGCGCTTGACTTTACGGGAAAGGTGGGCACGAATCCGTATGCGAAGGCCCATTTCTATCTCATGTCACCTTCCGGACCTGCGCTGAACGCCTCGGCATCATTCCGATGGACGGACAGGAACCAGTTCAAACTGGGGACCAGCGACTATAAGATAGCATATTTCAATGTCCGTGAGGAAATTTTCCTTTCCAATATCAAGTGGCGAAAGTTCGACATGCGAGCCGGCCTCCGGAACAATTTCTTCAAGCTGAACTCGGCTATGACCGACCAGGTGAACGGCGACTATGATTTCGGGAACCTGACCAATGACTATCTTTCAGTATTCGGCACAATGAACGCCGATACCTTTGATGACGGATATTTCCCGACCAAGGGTTTCTCGCTCGGCATCGGTTATGAATGGGTGTTCAAGGGCGTGAAGCATAGCATCGATCCGTTCCATGCTGTGAACGTTGACTTCAAGTCGGTCATGCAGAAGGGATGTTTCGCGTGGCTTCCTTCAGTATCAGCACGTTACATGTTCGGCGGCGATCCTCCGCTTCCGTATCTGAACCTGATGGGAGGAGCGATTGCGGGCAGGTATCTGGATCAGCAGATTCCTTTCATGGGTATAAACTATGCTGCCGCGATGGCGAATTTCCTGGCGGTGGCCAGATCGGATTTCCGTTTCAAATTGTTCAAGAACAACTATCTTACGGCTTCTTGCAATTATGCTGTGACGGTTGCGGACCTGAAAGATTTCGGCGATATGAATGAGGCGTATGGCGTATTCGGCGCAGGACTCAAATACTCATACAATTCCATTATCGGTCCTGTGGAACTCGACTTGCATTGGGCTTCCCGCCGTAGCAAGCTGGGAATGTATCTCAATATCGGACTTTATTTCTAGCGGCTATGGATCAGGACAAATATTCCAAGGTTCTCAGCCGTCTGCAGGCTCAATGCTCCCGCAGGGAGTACTGCATTTCAGATATCCGTGCGAAAGCGCTGAAGTCGATGGAGGGGGATGCAGAAGCTGCAGACCGCATTGTCACCTCGCTGAAGGAAGACAAGTTCGTGGATGACTTGCGCTATGCTTCCGCATTCGCTCGTGAAAAAGCATCGCTATCCGGCTGGGGAACGCAGAAAATTACTTATGCTCTTATATGTAAAGGCATTGACAGACAGGTGGTTACGGAAGCATTGTCCGAAGTGGACGAGAATGCTGCCGGGCGTAAGCTGGAATCCGTGGTGGCGGCGAAATACCGTCTTCTGGCCGAAGACCCGCAGTGCAAGTTGAAACTGATACGCTTCGCGCTGGGGCGCGGATATGGCTACGATGAGGTCAAGTCCGTCGTGGACAAGGTCATGAAAGGGGAGTCCTAGCGCTTGTGGCGCACCCAGCCGGGATATTCTAATTTAGATTCGAGTCTTTCTATGGTGGCCGCCCTGTTCAGTATGTAACTCGATGGTCTGGCGGCATTGCGTTTCAGCGGATTAGGCAGGCAGGCGGCGATCAGGCAAGATTCATGTCTCGTGAGCTTGGATGCCTTTTTGTGGAACAGTTGTTCGGCTGCGGCTTCTGCACCATAAATCCCTTTCCCCATTTCGGCTACGTTGAGGTATACTTCCATTATCCGTCGTTTCCCCCAGATGACCTCGATCAGGACAGTGAAATAAGCCTCCATGCCTTTTCTGACGAAACTTCTGGACGGAAGCAGGAACACGTTTTTGGCTGTCTGCTGCGATATCGTGCTCGCTCCGCGGAGGCGTTTTCCTGTCTGCTCATGGTCTTCAATGGCTTTGTTTATCTGTTTCCAGTCGAAGCCGTTATGCGAATCGAACAAGTTGTCCTCGCTGGCTATCACGGCTTTGGCAAGTTCCGGGGAAATATGGCCGTAGCTCACCCATGTCTTGTGGGTGCGGAATGTCTTGTCGTTTCTGTACTCGATGGACCTTACGGCCATCAGAGGTGTCCACCAGACAGGTATCCATTTGAGTGCCGTCACCCATAAGATAGTGAATATGAGGAAGCAAGCCGGCAGCTTTATAAGCAGCAGGCGCCAGAGTCTACCGGTGAATGTGCGTTTTTTTCTATTCATTGTCCGTTTCGTAAAGTTGCTGTCCCGCAATCCTGAATTTTCGGCTGCCGAGGTTCAGGTGAAATAAAAAATCTCCGTCCGGGTCAATGTTTTTGTCCAATGGCTTTCTTCTCCAGGTTTTCGGGTCAATGCAGAACGCCACCGGGCTCCGGAATCCGTCCTCATGAAATCCTAATCTCGTATATACTTGACCGTCAGTCCATTCCATATCGGCATAGCTCATGATGTCATCGGGCTTTACCTCCCTGATGAACGTTTTCAGAACCTTTCCCATACCGCCGATTACGCGGATTTCCGGCAGGGAGGCATATCTTACCCATTCGTAGGACCGGATTGTCCTGTCATCTTTCAGCCATTTGCGGCCGGAAGAAAACGTCGCCACGGCTACGAGTGTCCCGTCTTTCGTGAAAATGCCGTACCTGTATCGTGCCGCAGCATCGCCGTATGTGTGCCATTCATTCAGGAAACCGGCGGATTCCGGTTTGGTGATTCTCCTTACCGAGGTGTTCCTGGCGAAGATGGAACGGAATTCTCCCAGCTGGGCCAAAAGTCTGGCTTTCATCATGTCTGGGCGGCTTCTCCATACGTCTTCCGGAAGCGGAACGAGCTTGCGCTCCGGATTGTCAGCCTTGTAGGTCAGCATTGACCTTTCCAATCCGGCGTGAGCTTGCGCAGCCTCTTCGGGCGAGCGGGCGGTTACGGGTATGGGGATGATGGTCGCGCCGTTCCCGCATTCGAGCATCATGTGCCCTTCGTGCCGGATGGCAGTGACATCTTTCCCCGATATGCAACCGGCTATGTCCTCTATGAAGCTCATCTGTATTCCAATGCTTTTCCTCCCCAAAGTTACGACTAATTCGACGATTTATTTCATTCTTCGGTGCCCATTAGTTAACTTTGCAGGATTGAATTTTACTTCATAACATATAAAACGATGGATGCAATTGTAAAGACCGATTTCAATTTTCCCGGACAGGTCGGCAAATACGTCGGGAAAGTCCGTGATGTCTATGATATTGACGGCAAGTATCTGGTAATGGTGGTTTCCGACAGGATTTCCGCATTCGATGTGGTCCTTCCCAAGGGAATTCCGTTCAAAGGCCAGATTCTCAATCAGATAGCTGCCAAGTTCCTGGATGCTACCTCGGATATCCTTCCGAACTGGAAAATTGCTACCCCGGATCCTATGGTCACTGTGGGCTACAAATGTGAGCCGTACCGTGTGGAAATGGTTATCCGCGGATGTCTTGCAGGTCATGCGTGGCGTGAATATCAGGAAGGAAAACGTACGTTGTGCGGTGTGGCGCTTCCTGACGGAATGGTTGAAGGCCAGGCATTTCCGGAACCGATAATCACTCCGTCGGCCAAAGCCATGACGAGGATATCACCAGAGAAGAAATCATTGCCCAGGGCATTGTTCCTGAGGAGGAATATATTCAGATTGAGAATTATACGCGTGCCATTTTCAAGCGCGGCCAGGAGATTGCGGCCAAGATGGGACTCATTCTCGTGGATACGAAATATGAATTTGGAAAACGTGACGGCAAGATTTATCTGATGGATGAGGTGCATACCCCTGATTCATCCCGCTACTATTATGCCGAGGGCTATGAAGAGAGGCTCCGCACCGGACAGAAACAGAAGCAGCTGTCCAAGGAGTTCGTGCGTGAGTGGCTGATGGCCAATGGTTTCCAGGGCAAGGAAGGACAGTCCGTTCCTGAAATGACACCTGAAGTCGTTACGCATATCGAGGAACGTTACATCGAACTTTACGAGAACATCACAGGTCAGAAATTCGAACGTCGCGACTATACGGCCGACATCATCGAAAGAAATGTGGCAGACTATTTGAAAGGGCTCAGGTGAAGTAACTAACTCTTTATGCGAAAATTGAATAAGAAGACAATGTTTGGTGCAGCTGCCGCAGTCGTTTGCGTGGCAGTTGCACTTATTTTTTTGCTGAGGCCGAAGCATGTGGAGGAGATTCTTCCTATCGTGGGCGTGGATACCGTCCGCACCCGCAACGTGGAAGTATATGGTGAATTTCCGGGAAAGATCCGCGCTCAGCAATTCGTGGAAGTCAGGGCGAGGGTCGAAGGTTATCTGGAAAAGATGATGTTCGCGGAAGGAACGCGCGTAAACAAGGACCAGGTCCTCTTTATCATTGACCCTAAGCAATATAAGGCGCAGGTCGACAGGGCGGAAGCGTTGGTCGCCAAGAACAAGGCTATCGCACTCAAGGCGGAGCGCGACCTCGCCAGAATCAAGCCGCTGTTCGAGCAGAAGGCTGCAAGCCAGCTTGATCTGGACAATGCCGTCGCAGCTTATGAGAGCGCCAAGGCTGATGTCAATGTCAGTGAGGCCAATCTCACGGAAGCCCGTCTTGCATTGAGCTATACCACAGTACGTTCACCTATAAGTGGTTACATCAGTGAGAGGCACGTGGATATCGGTACGTTGGTGGGTCCTGGCGCACAGTCGCTTTTGGCCAATGTCGTCAAGAGCGATACCGTTCTGGTGGAATTCAAGATGACAGACCTGGATTACCAGAAGTCCAAGGCCCGGAATGTGAACCTCGGACAGCAGGATACGAGCCGTCATTGGAATCCTTATGTCACCATTACATTGGCAGACAAATCTCAGTATAAATATAAGGGACTCGTGGATTTCGCGGATCCGCTGGTAGATGCCAAATCGGGTACTTTTTCCGTGAGGGCGGAGATGCCTAATCCGGAGAGGGAGCTGCTTCCCGGACAGTTCACCAACGTGAAGGTGTTGCTGGATGTGAGGGAAAATGCTGTCGCAGTGCCTACGAAGGCCATTTCCATAGAGAAAAGCGGAACGTTCATCTTCGTGGTCAAGCGTGACGGTACCGTGGAGAAACGCTTCATCCAGACAGGACCGGAGGTGGGGAATGTCACCGTGGTAGAGCGCGGCTTGAGAGCCAATGAAGTCATTGTCGTGGAAGGACAGCACAAACTCTCGCACGGAAACAAGGTGGAGGCTGTTCCTTATGGTTCTACTGAGCAGGAGTAACTACTTATGAAATCGGATTTTTTCATTGACAGGCCGGTATTCTCGACTGTCATATCTATTATAATCGTACTCGTGGGACTCATCGGGCTGACTCTGCTTCCGGTGGATCAGTATCCTAAAATTGTCCCGCCTGTGGTCAGTGTTTCCACATCGTACCCGGGCGCCAATTCCCAGACGGTCTCGCAGGCGGTCGCCACTCCTATCGAGCAGTCGCTCAACGGTACGCCGGGAATGCTCTACATGGAGTCGAGCAACTCCAACAGCGGCTGGTATTCAGCGACATTGACCTTCGACATCTCTACCGATCCTGACCTTGCCGCGGTGGAGGTCCAGAACCGTGTGAAGCTGGCTGAGTCCAGGCTTCCGGCAGAGGTGGTGCAGAACGGCATTTCCGTGGAAAAGGAGTCGTCCAGCAAACTGATGACGATAACCATAATGTCCGACGACCCGAAATTCGACGAAGTGTACCTCAGCAACTACACGACGTTGAATATTCAGGACAGACTCAGGCGTGTGGCCGGCGTGGGAGGCGTTTCCAATGTCGGCAGCCGTTATTATGCCATGCAGATATGGGTGCAGCCTGACAAGATGGCGAGCCTTGGAATTACTGTCAAGGACCTGCAGGGCGCATTGAAGGACCAGAACCGTGAGGCGGCGGCCGGAGTGCTTGGCCAGCAGCCTATTACGGATGTGGATGTGACGATTCCGATCACGGCTCCCGGACGTTTGTCTTCGGTGGAGGAGTTCGAGAACATCGTCGTCCGCACAGGCGAAGACGGTGCCATCATCCGGCTGAAGGATGTCGCGAGAGTTTCGCTCGAAGCCCAGTCCTACAATACCGAGAGCGGTATCAATGCCCGCAATGCGGCCGTTGTCAATGTCTATATGCTTCCGGGTGCCAATGCCATGGAGGTGGCGGAGAATGTCAGGGCTGAGATGGAAGAGATAAGCGCAAGCTTCCCTGAAGGCATGTCCTACAACATTCCGTTCGACATGACCACCTACATTTCCGAGTCGATACACCATGTCTACAGGACATTGTTCGAGGCTCTTTTCCTGGTCATCCTGGTGGTGTTCCTTTCGTTGCAGAACGTCAGGGCGACATTGGTCCCGGCCATTGCCGTACCGATTTCATTGATAGGTACTTTCGGGGTCATGCTCATATTCGGATTCTCGTTGAACATGATGACTTTGCTGGGGCTTATCCTGGCGATCGGAATCGTGGTCGATGACGCGATTGTAGTGGTGGAGAATGTGGACCGTATCATGACGACCGAGCATCTGTCACCTTATGAGGCGACGAAAAAAGCGATGCGCGAGATAGGAGGTGCGCTTGTGGCGATGTCCCTGGTGCTTTGTGCCGTGTTCGTGCCGGTGAGCTTCCTCTCGGGAATTACCGGTCAGCTGTTCCGCCAATTCACTGTGACTATCGCCGTGTCGGTCATCATTTCTACTGTCGTGGCGCTTACATTGAGCCCGGTCATGTGCTCGAAGTTCCTCAAACCTCATGGTGAAGGCGGCTCCACCAACTTCATTTTCAACAAGATAAATTTGTGGATGGATTCCGGTACATCATTCTTTACGAAGATGGTGAGCCTGGCCGTCAACAATTCCAGAAGGATGTTCGCGTTCTTCGGCATTGCCATAATCGGTATTTTCGTGCTGGCCCGCATTATCCCGCAGAGTTTCATTCCTAAGGAGGACCAGGGGTATTTTACGGTCGAATTGGAGCTTCCTATGGGTGCGACGCTCGAACGTACGAGGGTGATTACCGACAGGGCGATGGCATTTCTGCTGCGTCAGCATGATGTGGATTACGTGCTCAATGTCACGGGTTCAAGCCCGCGTGTAGGAACGACGCAGTCCAGCAGTACATTGACAGTGATTCTCAAGCCTTGGAACCAACGCAAGGTGACGGACATGACCAAGACTATCGCGATGGTGAGGGATACGCTGTCCCGTTATCCTGAAAGCAGGGTTTATATCAGTACTCCGCCTGTCATTCCGGGACTTGGAACTTCCGGCGGTTTCTCCATGGTCCTGGAGGCCAGGGGTGACGCTACGTACCAGGATTTGCAGAATGCTACGGATACATTGCTTTATTATGCGTCGAAGAGGAAGGAACTGACAGGTCTTTCTTCTGGTATGCAGGCGGATATCCCGCAGCTGTATTTCGATGCGGACCGTGACAAGATACAGCTTCTGGGCCTGTCAATGGCAGATGTCTTCGCGACTCTCAAGGCTTTCACGGGAGCGATCTACGTGAATGACTTCAATATGTATAACCGTATCTATCGTGTTTATATCCAGGCAGATGCGCCATATCGTGCCCATACGGACAACTTGAATCTCTTCTTCATGAAGAGTTCCGGCGGGACAATGATTCCTGTCAATGCCCTGGGCAATACGCATTACACTACAGGCCCGGGAACGATCAAGAGGTTCAATATGTACAATTCCTCTACTATCAGCGGTGAGGCGGCCAATGGTGTAAGTTCCGGAGACGCCCTGGCCATACTTCAGGAAGTCGCGGACGAGCATTTGCCGGACAATATCGGCGTGGAATGGAGCGGAATGTCTTATCAGGAGAAGAAGGAAGGCGGTCAGACGGGTCTCGTCCTGGCTTTGGCTCTGCTTTTCGTGTTCCTTTTCCTTGCCGCCCAATATGAAAGCTGGCTGGTTCCTGTGGCCGTGATATTGTCATTGCCGATAGCCATTGCCGGTGCGTACCTCGGTATCGCAGTCTTGGGCATGGAGAGCAATATTTATTTCCAGATCGGTCTCGTGATGCTGGTGGGCCTTGTGGCGAAGAATGCGATTCTGATTGTGGAATTTGCCAAAGAAGAGGTGGAAGCCGGGAAAGACGTGGTGGAAGCGGCCGTTACGGCAGCAAAACTCAGGTTCAGGCCGATCGTGATGACATCATTGGCATTTATTCTCGGTATGCTCCCGTTGGTGTTCGCCAGCGGTCCCGGCTCTGAAAGCCGTCAGAATATCGGAACGGGCGTCTTCTTCGGTATGATTGTCGGCGTGTCGGTCGGAATCGTGTTCGTGCCGTTCTTCTTCGTCACGATTTATAAAATGAGGTCATATTTCTCCAAAATGCGTCCGAAAATGAAAAATGTCATAGGCGGCAGGAAGTCGTTCATGTCAATGTTGGTGCTCGTCGTGGCTTCAGCATTGACCCTGAACTCTTGCTCGACATCGAGATATTGTCAGAAACCTGATTTGGGCGCCGTGCCGCAGTCTTTTTCCGTGGAGTCGGGTGACAGCAGCATCGCGGACCTAGGCTGGAAGGATGTTTTTAAAGAGCCTGAACTTCAGGAACTTATCGAAACGGCATTGACCTATAACAAGGATGTGCTGATAGCGGCTGAACGGCTCAATGAACTGCGTTACAAGTACAGGATGCAGAAGGCTTCGCAGCTGCCGGCGGTTTCGGCGAAGGGTTATGCGCAGGATGACCACAGCAATTACGGCGGCACCAGCAAAAGTCCGGACAATATTGAGTTCGGCGTGAAGGCGTCGCTCAGTTGGGAAGTGGATTTCTGGGGACGCCTGAAGTGGGCAAGCCGGGAGAAACTGGCTGACTACCTGGCTGCCGAGGATGTGCAGAAGGCTGTGAAAATGAGCATTGTAGCCAGTGTGGCGTCTGCATATTATGAGCTTGTCGGCCTGGACAGGAAGATGGCGATTGTCACCAATACCATGGAGACCAGGCGTGAGTCCGTAAAGCAGGCGAAACTCAGGGCTGAAGGGGGTCTGACTTCGGAAATTCCTTACCAGCAGGCTCTCGTGGAGTTCGCTTCGTCGAAGGCAATGATTCCTGATCTGGAGAAGCTGATTGCGCTGAAGGAGAGTGAGTTGTGTTTCATTACCGGTTCGTACCCCGGGGAAATTGCGCGAAGTGTTTCCGCATCTATTATTTATAGTGATTCTGATGTCCCGACAGGCGTTTTGTCGGATATTTTGAAGCGCAGGCCTGATTTGATGGCTTCGCGGCATTCCCTGAAGGCGGCCGAGGCTCGTGTGGGTGTTTCCATTGCCGAGCGTTTTCCGACTTTCGTGATAAACCTGGGTGCCGGTCTGGAGAATGACGAGCTCAAGAATTTCCTGAAGTCTCCGTTCTGGTTCACCGGTGCGACGCTGGCGTCTCCGATTTTTGAGTTCGGCAAGCGTAAGGCGACCATGAAGGCGGCCATCTCTTCTTATGAGCAATCCCGTCTCAAATATGAAAAGGATGTCTTGCAGGCCTTCAGGGAGGTGTATGACGCCACCGTCAGCTTCCAGTCCGCACGTTCCAATTCCTATGCGAAATCCGTAATGGAGGAGGCGGCAGGGAAGTACATTACCCTTGCGAACAGTCAGTACATCAACGGCGTCATCAATTATATCGACGTGTTGGATGCCCAGCGTAAGTATCTTTCTTCCCAAATCGAATTCAACGAGGCCAAGACCTGCGAAAATCTGGCATTGGTGGGTCTCTACAAGGCTCTCGGCGGCGGTTGGAATTAACGTGGTATAGTTCCAGTTCGGAATCCTGGCAGGGGGCTAGTGGATGTGGCTGTTTTAGTAATTGTGAGTTGTGGCGCCCGGCGGGTAGAGCTGGCCTGCGCCGGTCCTCCCCACTGGCGTGGGGCCCTTTTCGGGAGCCAATGCCGTCTCCGCCCACTCCACCCCCGCCGGGCTTGTCAAAAGACAAAGTGACGTTTTGATGCAACCAACCCCGTCATGAGAATTTTTCCCGTGAGTAAAAACGCCCGATTTACGCACGACATGACAAATTTTGGGTTCGTCGTGCGTGGAAAACGTTTTAGTGCGCACGAGGCTGTTTTCCTCATAATCCGGTTCCATGACTACACATATCCCCGCCTTGGCCCATGAACAAGCGATGCCATACGAAAAATGCCCCTCACAAATGTGAGAGGCATTTTTGCGGTGCGGATGGGGCTCGAACCCACGACCCCGGGCGTGACAGGCCCGTATTCTAACCAGCTGAACTACCGCACCAGGAGTTGCTGTGTTTGGTGTTTTTCTCAAACGCGAATGCAAAGTTAGGTGTTTTTTCTTAACCTGCAAGTGTTTTGCATAAAAATTTTATAAAAAATGCATATAAAACGATACTTCGGTATGATACCAAAAAAGCGGCCAGAAGCTACTCCGACCGCTTTT
>OHJY01000925.1_pt1 | contig 10418 bp, 9 predicted proteins | sample 1568681 | NCBI WGS metagenome assembly OHJY01 (sample SAMEA3879540, study PRJEB24766) | human gut metagenome | biome: human-associated habitat; feature: feces | place: USA | collected 1985/1987
CCCCATCGCGGGCATCGCCGGCGACCAGCAGGCGGCCCTGTTCGGACAGATGTGCGTCGAGCCGGGATCGGTGAAAAACACCTACGGCACCGGCTGCTTCCTGCTGATGAACACCGGGACGGATATTTTCCAAAGCAAAAACGGCCTGGTGACCACCATGGCCGCCAGCGCCGACGGCACCGCCCGCTATGCCCTGGAGGGCAGCGTTTTCATCGGCGGGGCGGTCATCCAGTGGATCCGGGATGAGCTGCATCTCATCCACGAGGCGGCCGACAGCGAATACTTTGCCACCCGGCTGGAGGATAACGGCGGCGTATATGTGGTCCCGGCCTTTACCGGGCTGGGCGCCCCCTACTGGGACATGTATGCCAGAGGAGCCATCATGGGGCTGACCCGCGGCTGCAACCGCAAGCACATCATCCGGGCCGCTTTGGAATCCATCGCCTACCAAAGCCGGGATGTGCTGGTGGCCATGGAGCGGGATACCGACATCCGGCTGCAGGAGCTGCGGGTGGATGGCGGCGCTTCCGCCAATAACTTCCTGATGCAGTTCCAAAGCGACATCATCCATACCACCATCCGCCGGCCGATGATAAGGGAAACGACGGCACTGGGCGCCGCTTATCTGGCGGGCCTTGCCACCGGTGTGTGGAACGACCTGGACGAGATCCGGGAGCAGTGGACACTGGATAAGCTGTACACCCCGCAGATGAGTGAGGAGATCCGGGAACGCAATCTGCGCGGCTGGGATAAGGCCATCGGCCGGGTGCAGCACTGGGAGGACCGATGAGCATTACTCACTGGAAAAACTGTCCCATTAAAGCAACCATTCGGACAAGATAAGAGGCCTTTGGTCGGCTACAAAGCCTAAAAAACATCTTTCACCGGGAAAGTCTTCCAAAGTGGAGAGGCTATCCGAGTAAGATTGTCCACTGGTTGGGTTCTGCAACGAGAGAGTCAATGAATATTGCTCGCCGGGAAAACCGGCTGGGGCGGAACGGCCACATTCACTGGCCAGGTGCGGCACAGGAAAGACCGGTGAAACGGAGATTTTTTTGAAAAGGGCAGGTGCACGGGAAAGTCGCCCCGCAGGGGCGGCGGCGCAGCCGCCGGGACGGGCGAAGCATGTCACACCGCCCGGAGGGCGGTGCCCTGCGGGGCGGCCCCCGCACCCTGCTGAAACCAAGACAGAAAGGCGGAACTGCCATGACCGAAGCCATGCTGACACCCTGGGGAGAGGCACTTGACCGGGAGCACCCGCTGCCGGAATACCCCCGCCCCCAGCTGAGGAGAAACAGCTACCTGAACCTGAACGGCATATGGGAATATGCCATTACCAAAACGGCCGAAAAGCCCGCTGCCATGCAGGGGGAGATCGTGGTGCCCTTTTCGCCGGAGACCCCGCTTTCCGGGGTGGGACACATCTTGCAGCCCGGGCAGGTGCTCTGGTACCGGCGGCCGCTGCCGCTCAAAAAACGGGCGGGCATGCGGACGCTGCTGCATTTCGGGGCGGTGGACCAGTGCTGCACCGTGTGGGTCAACGGCCAGGAAGCGGGCAGTCACACCGGGGGCTACCTGCCCTTTGCCCTGGATGTGACCGAGCTTATTGAGGGCGATGCCTTTACGCTGGAGCTTCGTGTCACCGACCCCACCGATACCGGTTCCCTTTCCCGCGGCAAGCAGCGGCTGAAAAACACCGGCATCTGGTACACGCCGCAGTCTGGTATTTGGCAGACGGTGTGGATGGAATGCGTACCGGAAAATTATCTGCGGTCCCTGCGCATTACCCCAAAGCCGGAGGAAAATGCGGTCCACATTCGGCTGGAGGCGGATGACCCTGCCATGGCCGCTGTCACGATTTGCAGGGATGGGGGCATCATTGCCGAAGGGCAAACCGACGAAAATGGAGAGAGCACGCTTACCATCCCGGCGGAGGAACTGCGCCTGTGGAGCCCGGAGAATCCGTTCCTCTACGATGCTGCCATCACCCTGGCGGGCGGCGATAAAGTGGAGAGCTACTTTGGGATGCGGGCCTTCGGCATTGGGAAGGACGAAAAGGGGCTGCCGCGGCTGCTGCTGAATGGAAAGCCCTATTTCCAGAACGGACTGCTGGACCAGGGCTACTGGAGCGACGGCTACTACACCGCCCCCAGCGATGAGGCGCTGATCCATGACATTGCTGAAATGAAGCGGCTGGGCTTTAATATGCTGCGCAAGCACATCAAAGTGGAGCCGCTGCGCTGGTACTACCACTGTGACCGGCTGGGGATGCTGGTATGGCAGGATATGATGAACGGCGGCGAGAGCTATTCCCCGCTGTCTATCTATGTATTCTCCAACCTGGGGCTGCGGGTCAAGGACGACCGCTACCGCTATTTTTCCCGGAGCGATGAAGCGGGGCGCACCCACTACTACGAGGAGCTGGGACAGATGATAGACCTGCTGTACAATACCGTGAGTTTGGCGCTGTGGGTACCCTTTAACGAGGGCTGGGGGCAGTTTGACGCCCTGAAAGCTGCGGAGTTTATCCGAAAGCGGGATGATACCCGGCCGATCGACCACGCCAGCGGCTGGTACGATCAAGGCGGCGGGGACATCAAAAGTATTCACTGGTATTTCCGGCCGTATCACCACAAACAGCCGCCCAAGGAGCAGCGGCCCATCTGCCTGACGGAATACGGCGGCTACAACTGCGCTGTGCCCGGCCACTGCTGGGGCGAGGGAGCAGAATTCGGCTACAAGAAGATCGCTGACCCGGCGGAATTTAACCGAGCGTTCCAAAAGCTGATGGAGGAGCAGATCATCCCCGCCAAGGAGAGGGGGCTGGCCGCGGCCGTTTACACCCAAGTGAGTGATGTGGAGGGCGAGCGCAACGGCCTGCTGACCTATGACCGCAAGGTATGTAAGGCGAATGAGGCGATTTTCCGGGCGGTGAATGCCAAACTTACCGGGGACGCTTGATTTTGACATGGCCAGTGTGTTATACTCGTAAAACCGAAGGAGTGAGCTGGACAACAGCGGGCGGGTGTCCGAAAGGCCCCGCATGAGGAAAGTCCGAGCTCCACAGGGCAGGATAACTGCTAACGGCAGCCGGCGGCGACGCCCGGGAAAGTGCAACAGAGAGATACCGCCCCGCAAGGGGTAAGGGTGGAAAGGCGAGGTAAGAGCTCACCAGCTTTGGGGTGACCCAAAGGCTATGTAAACCCTATCCGGAGCAACACCAAGCGGGATCACAGGGGGCTGCCCGTCCCGATCCCCAAAAGAGTGGCTGGAGCCTGCTGGCAACAGCAGGCCTAGATAGATTGTTGTCCCAGACAGAACTCGGCTTACAGGTTCACTCCTTCCATTTACAGCAAAAAACGGACTTATCCCAAAGCGGATAGGTCCGTTTTTCTTGCTTTTGTCATATCAACGCCATGGAGGTAAGAACCCAGATGGTGAGGAACATGGTGACGACTGAAAAGAGTGTGGTGACCACAATGAGCTGCGCCGCCAGCTCGCCATCGGCGCCGCACTGGTTGGCCAGGGTATAACCGGAGACCGCCGTGGGGCAGGCCAGCATAACTGCCAATGCCGCCAGGGCATCCCCGCGGAAGCCAGCCAACACCACCAGTGGAATGAACACAAGTGGGATGATGACGCTTTTACCCAGCACTGCCAGCCACAGAGAACGGCCGTAATCGCCGAAGCGGGAAAGGTGGATGCTGCCGCCCAGCACAATAAGGCAATAAGGGGTGGCCATGCCGCCGATATCGCTGACCGTTTTTTCCACCGGCTGGGGCAGCGGGATGCGCAGCAGCAGGAAGATGAGCCCCAGCGCCGCGCCGATGAGGTAGGGGTTTTTGATGATATTGAGCAGCAGCATAGTGGGCTTTACCCGGCCGCCGCGGTATACCTCGAACAGGATAGCGGAGATGGTGCTGGTGAGCGGAATGATGATGGCCGCCATAATGGCGATGAGGCCGGTATTTTCGCTGCCGTACAGGGAAGCGATGATGGCCATGCCAAAGATGACGAAGTTCACGCGGATCTCGCACTGGATGACCGGGCCGCGGCGCTTGGGGTCGGGCTCCAGCCGACCGAAAATGAGCAATGCCAGCGCCAATATGATGAGGATAATGACGATGGAGGCCAAAAGCGGCTTGCCGTAGACCGAGACATCCCACTCCGCGCGGTACAGGCTGTAAAAGAGCTGGGTGGGCAGCAGCAGCTTAAAGCCCAGACGGTCCATGACATTCAGCATTTTTTCATCCACCCAGCCCAGCCGCCGTACCAGCATACCGACGCACAGCATCAGCAGGATGGGGGTCACGACCCGGATGGAGAGCAGAAATCCTTGCATTTTATTTATCCTTTCCCCTGCGGCCATCCACCAGCCGTGGAGTGTTTTTTCATTGTACCATAAGAATTTGGGGAGAATCGTGTCGGATTCTTCCTAAGTATAGCCGCTTTTCACCCACATGGCAAGCCCACTAAGGGCGACGCCCCTCTGTTTGCCGGATAGACGCCGCCCTTTTGTTTTTTAGCCGACCGGCCAGTAGCTGCCCTGCTCCACCCGATACAGCGTTTTGACCGGGGCCAGTGTCAGCAGGATATCCACCGGCTGGCGGCTGGAAAACCGCACCGCCGTGCCGGCCTCCAGCGCGCGGGGGCGTGGCATCATCCGGCTGGGGATGCCGCTGCGCGTAAGGGCCCGCGCGTATTCCATCGCCTGCAGCTGGTTGGGGAAGGTCGCGAGATACTCCATGGTACTGCCCCCTTTGGGCATATTGGGGCTGTGCCCCATACCATACTATGCAAAAAGCGCCCCGCTGCCCTGCCCGGCACCCGGATGGGCCATGCCGCATAGAATGCGGAAGTACTCTACTTGTTTTTGCCGGTGGGGAGTGGTACAATAACTGCGGATACACTATTCCCGCAAAAGGAGAACGGAGGCCTCTATGAAACAAATCTATCTGGATAACGGCGCGACCAGCTTCCCCAAGGCACCGGGGGTTGGCCAGGCCATGAAGGATTACATCGAGAAGGTGGGCGTCAATATCAATCGCTCCAGCTACCGGGCCACCGCGGAGGCGGCGCTTTCCACCCTGACGGTACGGGAGGACCTGTGCCGGCTGTTCGGCGCCGGGGAGGACCCCAGCTATGCCATCTTTACCAGCGGCGTGACCATGAGCCTGAATATGATCATGAAGGGGGCGCTGCACCCCGGTGATCATCTTATCATCAGCGGGATGGAGCATAACGCGGTGGCGCGCCCGGCCACACAGCTGGAGGCTGCGGGCGTGGCGGTTTCCATTGCCCCGTGCGATGGGGACGGTGTGCTGCGGCTGGAGGAATTTGAGAAGCTTATCACCCCTAAAACCCGGCTGGTGGTGATGCAATACGCCAGCAATGTCAGCGGGACCATTCAGCCCATGGGAGAGATCGGAGCCATCTGCCGGCGGCACGGGGTGCTTTTGGCGGTGGACAGCGCCCAGGCAGCCGGGCATTTTGCCTTTGATATGCGGAAGTTGCAGATAGACGCCCTGTGCTTTACCGGGCACAAGGGGCTGCTGGGGCCTTCCGGCATTGGCGGCTTTGTGATGAACGAGGAGATGAACAAGGCGCTGACCCCGCTCATTGCAGGGGGGACCGGCAGCATGTCGGCCTCGCTGGAGATGCCCCCTACCCTGCCCGACCGCTACGAGGCAGGGACCCCCAACCTGCCCGGCATTATGGGGCTGGGGGTGGCGCTGCGCTACCTGCAGGAGGTGGGGCTGGATGCCCTGCACCGGCGGGAGATGGCGCTGACCGAACGATTCCTCAGCGGGCTGCGCGGGAATGAACATATCCGTATCCCCGGCCCGGCCGATGCCAAGGGGCGGGTAGGCGTGATCTCGGTGGACTTTTTGCGGCAGGATAACGCCGAGGTGGCGTTCCAGCTGGAGGAGCAGTATGGCATCCTGACGCGGTGCGGGCTGCACTGTGCCCCTCTGGCACATAAGACACTGGGAACCTATCCCGAGGGGACGGTACGGTTTTCGGTGGGGTATGCCACCACCGAGGAGGAAGTGGATGCTGCCATCCGGGCGATCCATGACCTGGCGTAAGGTTTTCGAAAGGCAATGGGCGCCCCGCAGGGGCGGCGGCGGAGCCGCCGGGACGGGCGAAGCCCGTCACACCGCTCGCAGAGCGGTGCCCTGCGGGGCGCCTTTTTGCGGGCTTTCCGCTATAATAAAATCCGGGGCCTCCCTTCGCAGGGGCTCCGGATTTTTTGCTTATTTTACATAGATGGAACAATCCTGGTACTGCTCCACGCAGCCGATGATGGCAGTGCCCGGTACATTTTCGCACTGCAGGAGCTCTGCCAGCAGCTTTTCGGCATCGCGCGCATCCACGGCGATGAGCAGGCCGCCGGAGGTCTGCGGATCATACAGGATATCCTGCAGATACAGCGGGACGCTTTCGGCGAAGCGGGCGGTAGGCCCGGCAAACTGACGGTTGCGGTAGGCGCCCTCCGGGATGAGGCCCATTTCGGCCAGGGGCTGTACCCCGGGCAGTACCGGCACCTTGGCGCTATCGATGACGATGGTTAAGTCGCTGCCACGGGCCATTTCGGTGGCATGGCCCATCAGGGCAAAGCCGGTCACATCGGTCATGCTGTGGACACGGTATTTCTGTGCGATCTCACAGGCGTATTTATTGAGGGTAGCCATCTGCTTCACGGCACGCTGGTACAGCTCCGGCGGGGCCAGCTCGGCGCGGTTGGCGGTGGTGGTGATGCCAATGCCCAGGGGTTTGGTGAGGATGAGCACATCCCCTTCCAGTGGGGTGCAATTCATGCGGATCTCATCGGGACGGGCAAAGCCGGTCACGGAAAGGCCGTATTTCGGCTCCTGGTCATTGATGGTATGGCCGCCGGCGATGATGACGCCGGCCTCATAGGCTTTCTCGTAGCCGCCGCGCAGCACCTCGTGGATCATCTCCTTGGACATCTGCGGGGTCACGGTCATGATATTGAGCGCGATTTTGGGGGTGGCGCCCATGGCGTAAATATCGCTGATGGCGTTTGCTGCGGCGATCTGCCCGAACATGTAGGGATCATCCACAATGGGAGGGAAGAAATCCAGCGTCTGCACAATGGCCAAATCATCGCTTACCTTATAAACGGCGGCGTCGTCGCTGGTATCGTAGCCCACCAGCAGGTTTTCATCCTTTACCGTGGGGATGCCCTGCAAGATCTGGCTCAGCATTCCCGCGCCTACCTTGGCGCCACAGCCCCCGCAGGAGGCAAGTTTGCTCATTTTAATATCACCCTGCATTTTATTTTCCCTCCAGTAATTTGGTATAGTACAATACACCCTCCAGAATGCCACCCGCGATGGCGTTGGCCTTATCGGAGGGGGTAAAGCAGTTTTCGACCTTGCACCGGGCGTCAATATCGCCGGATTTGAGGCCCTTGGTCACGGGGGTTCCCTCCGGCAGCATGCCGCGGACGATGCCGCCCATATTGGCGTAGACAGGCTCCTCCCCGGCATAGGCCACCAGCTGACCCTTTTCCACCACATCGGTGATCTTGACCACCGGGTGCCAGATGCCATCGGCGGTGGCGCGGATAATGCGCTCGCCGCTGAACCCGCCCACATTGCCAGGGGTGGCGGTATCCGGTTCGGGCGAGCCCTCATACAGGGTGCGGCCCATATCATGCCCGCGGTTGCTCTCCACACAGAAGTGGCAATCCACACCGGAGGTAAAGCCGGGGCCGATGCCCACCACCAGCGGCGCATCAGTGATTTTTGTTCCGATATTTTTCTTGGCGATGATGGCATCCACCAGCACAGCCGGTTCCAGCTTTTTGGCCTCTTTATATTCGGGGTCAATGAGAATGGGGATCTCCCCTTCCCCGATAACGCGGCGGGCATCCTCGGCATCTTTGGCCAGGCGGGCCGTGACCCCTGTCACCGTTGCGGCGCCATCGTACACCGCACGGGAAAAGGCCACCGTGCAGCGCACCGTGGTGGGCTTTTCGATATCGGTGCAGACGATTTGAAACCCGCAGCGGTGCAGCCGGCAGGCAATACCGGTGGCGAGGTCCCCCGCGCCCTTAATGGCGATCAGCATATTTCTCTCCTCCTATCGCTTCCAAACCTCGTATTCTCCGGGCCGACGCTGCAGGGCCGCGGTTACGACCCGCTCCACGCCTTTTTGCAACAAAAGAGTGCCCAAGGCCGCTATTTCATCCGGCCGGGCCCGATCCGCCTGGTTGAGCAGAACGGCATATGGACGGCTGCCCACATCCTTGCGCTGCGCCAGCGGAGAGCTAAGCAGCATCGCCATCAGCTCCGGGGTTACAATTTGGTCCGGTTCTAGATCAAAACGCAGCTTTGCAAGCTCCGGGCGATGGCACACCTCACCGAGCGGGCGACCCAACGCGGAAAGCCCCGCCACAGCGATGACCGCATCGGCGAAGGGCGGAATGACCGGTTCGCGGTCATTGGGCACCTTCAGCGGCAGGCCCTTGGTGCCGTCCGCTTCTATTATAACACGGTCAGCAAGCTTCGGGAGCTGCTCCAGCAGCGGGGAGGGGCCGAATTTTCTTTCTTCACACATGGTACCTACCGTCATCAGGCGGCAGCTGGCCAAAAGGCTGCCTAAAACCGCGGCGTCATCGCCCATGTAGCCATTCTCCCTGGGCGGGCGGATGTGGGTGGTGGTGGTCATAATGACCGTTTCGCCCCGCCGGTGGTATTCTTTCCCCAGAGCAGCCATCAGGCTGCTTTTACCGCCGCCGCCTACGATTGCCGTTACATGGGAATTTTCTAGGCCAAAGGACGACATTGCCGAATGGTGTTCCATATTTATTCCCCCTCTCCGGTTTTCACCGATATACTGTTCAAAGAATAACACGCGGCACTTGAAAAGTCAATTGATATCAGTCATAATAAGGATATTAAGGAAGGATAAAGGAGGTTCCCCATGAGCAATAAACAAATGACTGCCAGCACCTCAGTGCGGATCCGTATGGACGATGTGAAGGTATTTGGGCCCGGCATAGCGGAGCTGCTGGAGCGTATTGACCGCTGTGAGTCCATCCGTACCGCCACCATGGAAATGAAAATAGCATACAGCAAGGCCTGGACCATGCTGCGCAGCTGCGAGGCTGCTCTCAGCTATCCGCTGATCCAGCGGAAGGTAGGCGGCGCCGGCGGCGGCGGCTCCACCCTGACGCCGGAGGGGCGTTCCCTGTTGGAGCGTTACCGCCGGTGGGAGGCCGACTGCAAGGCCTATGCCAAGGAGCATCTTGCGGAGATCTTCCCGGAGGCCGCCGAATGAATCTTTCGCTGGTTGTACTGGCGGCTGGGGCTTCCCGGCGCTTTGGGGCGGCCAATAAGCTGCTGCAGCTGCTAGATGGCAAGCCACTGTTATGCCACACGCTGGAGCTGGCGGCAGCGCTGCCCGTTATGCAGCGGACAGCTGTCTGCTCGGTGGAAACCGCTCCCCTAGCGGAAGCGGCAGGCTTTACCGTGCTGCTGAACCCGCAGCCGGAGCTGGGACAGAGCCACAGTCTGCGGCTGGGGCTGGCCGCCTGCCGGGAGAGCGACGGCTGCCTGTTCCTCACCGGGGACCAGCCTTTCCTTAGCGTGGAGACCCTGCACCGGCTGATTAACGCATGGGAGAAGGAACCCGGCGGCATATGGGGATGCGAGTTTGAGGGGCGCTTTTCCATCCCCTCTATCTTCCCTGCCGCTGTGTATGGGGAGCTGCTGGCGCAGGATGGCGATGGTCACAGCAATGGCAATGGCCTCGGGGATGCCGTGACTGCCCGCAAAGGGTGTGACGCTTTTCAGGCAGTAGAGGATCAGCATTCCGAAGATGGCGGCGGGAAGCACCCGGCCCAGATACTGTACCACCTCGGGCGGCTGCTGGTCCTTGGAGGAAAAAATCAAAAAGGGCAGAAAGCGGGTGAGCATGGTTGCCGCCGTGCACACCGCAATGGTCAGGCCCATCTGGAACGTGGTCATTGCGCTGCCTCCTTCTGCTTCTCCGTTTGGCCGGGGACGATGCCGTCGGCCTGCTCAATGGGCTTGCGCAAAACCAGCAGCAGCACCAGAATGCAGGCCATGGAGGGCAGCAGGAAGCTGCCGGAACCAAAGAGGACCAGGCAGACCAGCGGCACGGCCAGCCCGATGATGCCGCTGTAATGCTGCTTCTCCTTTTCCCACTGGTTGAGGAAGATGACCACGAACATGGCGGTCATGACAAAATCCACGCCCTCGGTGCTGAACGGCAGGATGGAGCCCACCGCTGCCCCCAGAAAAGCGCTGGCCACCCAATAGATCTGGTCCAGCAGGGTGATGAAGAACATGAACCACCCACGGTCTACCCCCTCGGGCGGCTCGGCCGAACAGGTGATGGAAAAGGTCTCGTCGCTCATGGCG
>OHJY01000941.1_pt1 | contig 10278 bp, 6 predicted proteins | sample 1568681 | NCBI WGS metagenome assembly OHJY01 (sample SAMEA3879540, study PRJEB24766) | human gut metagenome | biome: human-associated habitat; feature: feces | place: USA | collected 1985/1987
TGCGCAGAGTCTGGGATTAAAGGTGGCATTAAAGCCTACCGTGAATTGTGACAATGGTGTCTGGAGAGCAAGGATAAGCTTTTTTGATCATGATGTTCCCTGTGAACCGAAGTGGGGCAACTGGTTTGAAAGCCATATTGCTTTTCAGAAGCATTATGCACAGATCGCACAGCGGACAGGGTGTGAATTATTTCTTACAGGCTGCGAGATGACGATGACAGAGCACCGGGAGACGGATTGGAGAAAGCTGATCGCAGAGGTCCGCACAGTATATGACGGACCTGTCGGTTATAATTGTGACAAATACGGAGAAGATCATATTACATGGTGGGATGCAGTGGACGTGATCGCTTCCAGCGGATACTATCCCATCGATGATTGGGAGAATCAGTTGGATCGCATTGAAGAAGTAGTAAAAAAATACCAGAAGCCTTTTATTTTCTCGGAGGCTGGATGCATGAATATCCATGGTTCCGCGCTGGTGCCGAATAACTGGGAACTGCAGGGCAAAGAGGATGATGCGGAACAGGCAGACTGGTATCTGGCAATGTTTTCTGCCTGCGAAAAACGGGATTGGGTGAAAGGCTTCGGAATCTGGGACTGGCCGGGAAGTATGGAAAGGAAGAACCCTTATGCAGTCTGCGATCGCCCTGCGGAGGCTGTGATCGCCGAAGAATATAGCCGTTGTGCCAAGAATCGGTGATAAGAGAGCGAGACATCGAAAATCAGAACGACAGATAAAACAAAGCACAGGGAGGTATGGCAGAAAAATGGAGCAGCCAACAAAGATAGTCAGCGTAGCAGCATTGCCGCAGGTACGGGTGTTGGGACGCACCACGGGAACGGATGTGGTGAACTTATTCTGGACCGGCAGCGGAATAGAATTTATCTATACCGGCAGTGAAATTCAGGTGGAGGTAAATGCCGATTACGACGCTTATGAACCGTGGCTTGCGGTGGAACTGAACGGTGTGCAGATCGGTAGAGTTCCGTTAAATAAAGGGAAAAATGAAGTGTGCCTGTTCCGGGGGATGACGGTAGGAAAACCGAAGCATGTACGGATTCTGAAAGAAGTACAGGCAATGCATCAGGATCCCGGGCATCTGTTACAGATTGTGGGATTGCAATATGCAGACGGTGAATTCCAGCAGCTGCCGGAGCCGAAGTACCGGCTGGAATTTGTGGGAGACAGCATTACCAGCGGGGAAGGTACGGTGGGAGCCATCTATGAGGAAGATTGGATCAGTGCCTTTTTCTCTGCGGAAAATACGTATCCCCGTATGGTGGCAGATGCATTATCCGCAGAGTATCGTGTGGTATCTCAGAGCGGCTGGGGAATTGTCACCGGATGGGATGGAAATGTGGAGAATAAGATTCCTCCGTTTTACACACAGGTCTGTGGCTTACTCACCGGGGAGAGGAATGCTTCTTTGGGAGCGTTGCAAGACTATGATTTCGAGGCATGGCAGCCGGATGCGGTCATTATCAATCTGGGAACCAATGATGCCACAGCAATTCAGTCCGCAGTGGAACTAGGGCAGGAATGGGCAGGAACACGGGACGTAGAAGAAGTTAAAGAGATACTGACTACAGCCATCTGCGATTTCCTGAAAGTAGTGCGGAACAGCAACCCCACAGCACAGATCATCTGGGGTTACGGCATGCTGGGAGACAACTTTCTGTCCGCCATCCGGGAAGCTGTGGAAGGCTATGCGGAGCAGACTGCCGATTCCCGGATACACTTTTTGCAACTTCCCGACACTACACCGGATACCGTAGGCAGCCGCCTGCACCCCGGCATGAAAGCCCATCAAATTACCGCGAAAGAGATCGAAACATATCTGCAAGAACTGTTATAGGAGAAATTTATAATTTCTTAAGAAAAATGTGACGTAAAATGTGACAATTCCGCGTTATATTGAAACCCGTAGAAAGTAATTCATTCGGAGGGACTGGCAATATGATGCAGGAAAATCGTTCGGGCAGACAGGCAGAGATCCATATAACGCAGATGCGGAGAAATCCGTATCTGGTGGATTATCAAACCGGGAAAAATACGGGCAGACATACAGGAAGGCGCATAGAACAACGACATCATAGTGCAGTGCCCCAGCAGGAAAACAGAATCCGCCAACAGAAACAGAAAACTGCAGTTGCTGTATCTGATGGAAACGTATGCAGAGACAATACCTACAACACGCGCACAAGACAACGCCTGACGAGGGCGGAGAGACAGCGTCGCCGCAGACGGGTAAGAATCCGCAGATATATCCGGATGACTTTGCTTTGTGCAGGAATTCTGGTAGGAATCGTCGCATTGACAAAGCTTTTGAAGGTGCCTGCCAGTACTGCGGAAGCCAGCACACCGATGGAAGCAATAGATATGGCGCAGCAGGTGGGAAAAGGGACTGAGAATACCATGGGGACTAGGATCCAGGGACTGTCGGCGGAGACTTACGCAGCGCACCCTGACTGGACGGAGGATTTCCTCACGGTAAATGAATATTCCAGACCGGGAGATCCTTTGACGGAGGTGAATAATATTTTCGTGCATTATACTGCCAACCCCGGCACCAGTGCGGCACAGAACCGCAGTTATTTCGAACAGCTTAAGGACAATCATGAGCGCAGTGCCAGCGCGCATTTCATCATCGGCTATAACGGGGAGATCATCCAGTGTGTTCCTTTGGATGAGATCGCTTACGCGGTGCAGACCCGTAACGAGGATTCCATCTCTATCGAATGCTGCTATAAGGCGGACAACGGACAGTTCACTCAGGAGACCTACGATTCCCTGATCAGGCTGCTGAGTTGGCTGATCGATGCCTATGAACTGGAACCGGAGGATATTCTCCGCCACTATGACTGCGGTGGGAAAAAATGTCCCATATACTATACGGAGCATGAAGATGCCTGGGACCGGTTAAAAGAGGATGTCAAAAATCTATAGAGAATTACGTGATCACAAGACACGAAGAGAGGAACTTTTTCCAAAAGGAAAGGTTCCTTTTAGTTTATCTTGTTTTAAGAATACAAGTTTGTTAGAATAGACGCATACGGAATACGATTTCCTTTTCAAAGGGAAAAGTGTTGCAGACAAGGCCCTAAGGGGCAGAAATGAGGAACAAAATGAATTATTTATCACCTTCAATTCTTTCGGCGGATTTCTGGAAGCTGGGAGAGGATATCAAAGCTGTGGAAGGAGCCGGTGTGCCCTGGCTGCATGTGGATGTGATGGATGGGCTGTTCGTTCCGTCGATCTCTTACGGAATGCCTGTCTTGAAGGCAGTGAGACCCCACACAGACATGTTCCTGGATGTGCATCTGATGATCGAGAAGCCGGAGCGCTATGTGGAAGAGTTCGTTGCCTGCGGTGCGGATCTGGTGAATTTTCATCTGGAAGCCACAGAAGATGTGAAGGGATGCATTGATAAAATACGTGCCACCGGCAAAAAGGTTGGCATCACCATCAAACCCGCCACCCCGGCAGAGGCTGTGGAACCTTATCTGGAACTGGTGGATATGGTACTGGTGATGACCGTAGAACCCGGTTTCGGCGGACAGAAGCTGATCCCGGAATGCCTGGACAAGGTAGCGGTGATCCGCAAAATGATCACGGACAGAGGACTTACTACCGATCTGGAAGTAGACGGCGGCATTCATCTGGACAACGTAGCGCTGGCACTTGATGCGGGAGCCAATGTTATCGTGGCAGGCTCTGCTGTGTTCAAGGATGACATCGCAGCCAATGCGAAGGCTTTTCTTGCGAAGATGCAGTAACATAGCCATAGGCGGGAATGAGGTAGGGAACGTCTTACGGAAGGCGTAGACTGCCGACAGACGGTGACGGAAGGACAGACAGACGTCTGCGGAATGGAGAGTAATATGGAGTTACAGATACTACACGCAATACAGGGAATTCATCAGGAATGGCTGACAGAGATCTTACGTTTTTTTACCACGATCGGTGAAAGCGGTTTGGTATGGATCGTTATTGCAATCGTCCTGACATGTATACCGAAGACCAGAAAATGTGGTCTGACTATGATGATCGCAATGGCTATTACTTATCTGGTGGGAAATTTGTTCTTGAAAAATGTGATTGCCAGACCCCGGCCCTGCGCAGTCGACAACAGTGTCATATTGAAGATCCCGTTTCCCTCCGAATATTCTTTTCCTTCGGGACACAGCTCCAATGGATTCGCCGGTGCAGTGACGATCTTCTGCTATTATCGCAGAGCGGGACTCTTAAGTCTGCTCATGGCGGCACTTATTGCATTTTCCAGACTTTACTTCTTCGTTCATTACCCGACGGATATCCTGGGTGGAATCTTATTGGGAACGCTGGATGCACTATTGGCGGTCTGGCTTGTGAGGCACTTGGAGAACTGGGCGGATGCGCAGTCTGCATCGAACGCAGATAAATCTGAACACGTGCAGGAAAAATAAAATAACGGGACGAAACCGGGATCAGACGGAAAGGGCAAAAACGATGATGAACAGCAGAACGTTATGGAATGATAATTGGTATTTTGCCAAAACAGCATTAGGTGTGAACTGGGAAGACAGGCAGATCTGGGAAGCCAAAATGCAGCCGGTGGATCTGCCCCATGACTGGTTGATCTATGATACGAAGAATCTCTATGAAGACAGCATCGGCTGGTATCGGAAGAACTTTGCCTATGCCCCGGATAAAACAGGAAATGATGACCGTGTCATCCTCCGCTTTGAAGGTGTCTACATGGATTCTTCTATTTATGTAAACGGTGAGCACCTTGGTGACTGGAAATACGGCTATTCTACCTTTGACTGGGATATTACGGATGCTTTACATGAGGGAGAGAATGAAATCGTTCTGCGTGTTGTATTTCAGGCGCCCAACAGCAGATGGTACAGCGGTGCAGGAATCTACCGGAATGTGTGGATGATCCGGCTGCCGGAGACACATATTCCTCTGGACGGCATCTACACATCTTCTGTTGAGACAAAAAAGGGTTATGACCTGACCATCGACACAGAACTGGAATGGGGAACAGATAGTGGAAATTATGAACTGGAATACTGTCTGCGAGATACTGATAACAGCAAAAGTCCCATAGAAACAGAAACCTCGGAGCTCTTCCGGGTAAAACAGCCTCTCACCTGTGGACAGAACAAGATATCCATAACGATCCCTGTGGATAATCCTAGGAAATGGGACATTACGGATCCGTACTTGTATGATCTGCAGGTATGCCTGTGGAGAGAGCAGGAGACTAACAGCCGGGAACTATGTCAGCAGGAACATTTCCGTATCGGCTTTCGCACCATACAATTTGATCCTGACAGGGGCTTTTTATTAAATGGCAGGAAGATTCGCCTGAACGGTACCTGTGACCATCATGACCTCGGAGCGTTGGGAGCGGCTTTCCACAAGGAAGCCATGCGCCGTAAGTTCAAACTCATGCGCTCCATGGGTGTCAATGCCCTGCGGACTTCTCACAACATGCCGGCAGTGGAAGTGATGGAACTGGCGGACGAGATGGGCTTTCTGGTATTGTCCGAAGCCTTCGACATGTGGGAGATGGCCAAGAATCCATATGATTACGCCAGATTTTTCAAGGATTGGATGGAAAAGGATGTCCGCAGCTGGATCCGTAGGGATCGCAATCACCCTTGCATTATTATGTGGAGCATCGGTAACGAGATCCCAGACACCCATGCGGATGCCCACGGACAGGAGATCACCGGAAGCCTCATTGCCGCGGTCAGAAAGTGGGACTACCGTAATGTGGCACCTGTGACCATCGGTTCGAACTATATGCCATGGGAAAACGCACAGAAATGTGCAGATATCGTGAAGCTGGCGGGATATAATTACGCGGAAAAATATTATGAAGAGCACCATAAAAAGTATCCGGACTGGATCATTTACGGAAGTGAGACTTCTTCTGTCGTACAGAGCCGCGGCATCTATCATTTCCCGCTGGATCGGGCGACACTGATCGAAGCAGACGAACAGTGCTCCGCTCTGGGTAACAGTACTACCAGCTGGGCAGCCCAAAATACGGAATACTGTATCATTATGGACAGAGATACCCCCTATTCCTGTGGACAGTTCATCTGGACAGCTATTGACTACATCGGTGAGCCGACACCTTATCAGACGAAAAACAGCTATTTCGGGCAGATGGATACAGCGGGATTTCCGAAGGATTCCTACTATCTCTTCCGCGCAGAGTGGACAGATGTGAAAAAAGATCCTATGATTCATGTCTACCCTTATTGGGACTTCAATCCGGGGCAGCAGGTGGATGTGCGGATCACCAGCAATGCTCCGGAGGTGGAACTGTTCGTAAACGGCGTATCACAGGGAAGGCGGCAGATCGATCATGAAAAGGGAACGGTGTTGCAGCCTTCCTGGAAAGTACCTTATGTGCCCGGCAGTATCTGTGCTGTGGCTTACGATGAGACCGGCAGAGAGATTGCCAGACAGGAGAGACATTCCTTTGGCAACACCGATCATTATGTATTAAAAGCAAACAAAACCACTCTGCGTGCCGATGGCGAAGATATGATCTTCCTGGAGATCGCGGCAGAAGATAAGGACGGTTATCCCGTGGAAAATGCCTCCGATTATGTGAGAGTGACCGTGGAAGGTGCCGGAAGACTGATAGGACTGGATAACGGTGATAGTACTGACTACGATTCCTATAAGGGAACCGTCCGCAAGCTGTTCCAGGGGAAGCTTCTGGCGATGATCGCTGCGAAAACGATCCCCGGAGAGATTCGTGTGACCGTGGAGGACGCATGGACAGCCACGGCGAGCATGACCGATGAAACCGTCACCGGAACGGCCGCGGCAGTAGTCGAGACTTCGGACAATACGGCAGCTGCCGGGCACCGCACGGCGACAGTGACGCTTCATGCTATCGAAGCACAGATCCGTCCCGGTATCTGTGCAACGGAAGAAAACAGAGAATATCCGCCTGCCTTTGTGGAACCCGGATTCGTGCCGGTACGCAAGCTGGAACTGAGCGCAGCCGCAACGACGCTGACACCGGAAAACCCTTCTGTACTGCTGCATACCCGTATTTATCCTATGGAAGCCACTGACCGTAAGCTTCTGTGGAGCATTACGGATGCCACGGGTATTCCCAGCCCGATCGCAAAGCCGGAAGAGCTTCCGGACGGCGAAGGCATCCGTATCACAGGCATCAGTGACGGAAGTTTCCAGGTGAGATGTATGTCCTGCAACGGTACCCCTTCTGTGAAAATGATCTCACAGCTGGAGTTTCAGGTGGAGGGAATGGGACAGACGTTTCGGTCACCTTATGAACCGGTTACTGCTATTTCCTATGATACAAGCTTTGGCGGGGATGTGAGCCGCGGTGTGGAGAACAGTGCCGGAACGGATAAAGCACAGCCTACCGGTCTGGTTTATAGATCCGTAGATTTCGGCGAATTCGGAAGTGATGAGATCACGCTGGCTATTTTTGCGAATGATAATGACCCTCACAGAATTCAAATCTGGGAGGGAGAACCCGGGGAGAATGCATCCGGATTCGGAGAGACGGGAGAACTTGTCGGAGAAGTCACCTATCAGAAGCCCGGCATCTGGGAGGTCTTCCAACCGGAGACATTTACACTGTCCCGGAGACTGAAAGGCGTGGTAAATCTGACAATTGTGTCGGAAGATAAATTTTTCCTGAAGGAGTTTCATTTTACCAGACAGGAGAAAGCTTATGCGAGACTGTCTGCCCTCACAGACGGCGTTACTTATGGAGACAGCTTTGTGAGAACCGCGGATGCCATTGAACAGATCGGCAACAATGTTTCCCTTGAGTTCAGTGATATGGACTTTGGAACAGATGCTTCTGACAGTATCGTCATATGCGGAAGGACACCTCTGCAGCACAATACGATACAGTTGCGATTCAGTAATGGGGAGACGCAGGTACTACCCTTCCCGCATAGCGGGGAATATCGTGAGATGCGATTCCCGATACAGAAAGTGACCGGAGAACAGAAGGTGACATTTGTCTTCCTACCGGGCTGTAATTTTGATTTCAAATGGTTCCGGTTTGAAAAAAGTGGATTGGAGGAGTAAAAGAAAATGATGAGCAGATGGAACAGAAAATTATGGGCATTGATACTTGCAGCAGGGATGACAGTATCTCTGGCTGCCTGCGGAGGAAACGACCAGGCAGCAGGCGGTGCATCCGCGGGTACCCAGGATGGGACTGCCGCCCAACAGAACCAGAGCACGGGCAGCAATATCGACAACGCCGGCAGTACTGTAACGTTAGCGCAGGATGCCCGGGCACTGCAGATCATAGACGACAACTACCGCACCTACTACGAGCTTTTTGTTTATTCCTTCTATGACAGTGACGGTGACGGCATCGGTGACCTGCAGGGAGTCCTGGACAAGCTGGACTACCTGAATGATGGTGACGATACGACGGATACGGACTTAGGGATCAACGGCATCTGGCTCATGCCGGTAATGCCCTCCACGACCTATCATAAATACGACACTACGGATTATGAGAATATTGATCCGCAGTATGGTACCCTGGATGATTTCCAAAAGCTGCTGACAGCCTGCCATGACCGTGGGATCCGTGTGATCCTGGATCTGGCGATGAACCATTCTTCCAGTAGGCATCCATGGTTTTTACAGGCAACGGAGTATCTGAAAAATCTGCCGGAGGGAGCTGAGCCTGACTCCTCAGAATGTCCTTATATAGATTATTACCATTTTTCAAGGGAAGCCCAGAGCGGATATGCGCAGGTAAATGGGACAGACTGGTATTATGAAGCAAGATTTTGGGACGGCATGCCGGATCTGGATCTGCAGAATGAAGAGGTGCGCCGGGAATTTGAGCAGGTGGCGGACTTCTGGCTGGATATGGGCGTGGATGGTTTCCGCCTGGATGCGGTGAAGGAATACGTCACCGGCTCTGTGGAAGACAATGTCGAGATTTTAAGCTGGTTTGCCGATTATGTCCATGGCAAGGACCCGGAGAATTATCTGGTGTGTGAATGCTGGACAGATCAGAATACCTATGCGCAATATTACGCGAGCGGCGTGGACAGCATGTTTGATTTTACCTTCGCTGACAAGTCCGGAATCATCGCAAATGTGGTAAATGGCAAGGCATCCGCGGCATCCTATGCAAAGAATCTGGAAGCGGAGCAGGCTATGTATGCGCAATACAATCCGGATTACATCAATGCCCCTTTTTACACGAATCATGATATGGGGCGGAGCACAGGCTACTATGCCGGGGAAAACAGTGAGGCACAGACGAAGCTTGGCAATGCCCTGAATCTGTTGTCCGGTGGAAGTGTCTTCCTCTACTATGGGGAGGAACTGGGAATGAAGGGTTCCGGCAAGGATGAGAATAAGCGGGCTCCCATGTACTGGAGCAAGGATGACAAAGCGGAAGGCATGTGCAAGGGACCTGCGGATATGGAAGATTTTCAGATGAAATTCGACAGTCTGGAAGAACAGCAGGAGGATCCGGATTCCATTTACAATTATGTAAAACAGGTGATCCGTATCCGGAACCAGAATCCCGCTATTGCCAGAGGCACCACCACTTATCTGGAGCAGTATTCCGGCGAGCAATGCTTTGCACTGACAAGAAGCTATGAAGACAGTACTTTATTACTGTTGGGCAATACTTCTGCGGAGCCTGCAAGTGCGGACCTGTCCGGACTTACCGTTGGTAACACCGCAGCAGAGGATCTGGTACTGCTTGGAGAACTTTATACCGGAGAGGAGATCGCCGAACGCGAAGGAACTGCGGTCACACTTCCGGCATATTCTGTTTTGATACTGGGGGAAAAAGAGGAGCTGTAATGAGCAGTAATGAGACAAAACTGCATTGACAGTCCGGATTTCCTGTGCTACTGTAAGAATACGCAAATGCAATGAGGAAGAGAGTATTTATCATAGAAGTTTTACAGAGAACATTCCGCAAGGCTGAGAGGAATGGAACGGACAGATAGAGAAGATGGCTTCTGAGCGGCGCACCGAACGGATACCGGAACAGAATAGGAACGGTAGAAGCAAGGCTGCGACAGGATCCGCCTGTTACAGCGGATAGGGTTACGGACCCGAAGAGGTCTGTGCTGTGAGGTACAGACGAAGAGAAGTGGTAACACGAAAGTAGGATTCGTCTTCTCAGGGATGCAAGTCTCTGGGAGGGCGTTTTTTAATGTATTAGGTTCTTTCCTAATATATTAAAAACGCTCCGCTAGGGATGTTCCGGAAAATTCAGAAAAAAT
>OHJY01000947.1_pt1 | contig 10252 bp, 10 predicted proteins | sample 1568681 | NCBI WGS metagenome assembly OHJY01 (sample SAMEA3879540, study PRJEB24766) | human gut metagenome | biome: human-associated habitat; feature: feces | place: USA | collected 1985/1987
AAAAGCTCGAAAAAGTGGCGTTCAGCCACTTTTTCGACAGTCACAAAGTGGCTTTTAAGCCACTTTTTTCTTTCCTCTGCCTCCCATCTACATACTCTCCCCCTCTCCCCCTTGGCGGGACCGGGGATTTATCGCTTTGCCACATAAATGACATATTGACGAGCAACGCCGTCAATATTATAATAAATAAATACACAGTCGGTAAAAAATAATAACTCAGAAAGGAGGGAAGAATGTGACAAAATACATCATCAAGCGCCTCCTGCTTGCAATTCTCACCGTATTCATAATATGCGCAATCACATTTTTCCTTATGCACGCCATCCCGGGCGGCCCGTTCAACCGTGAAAAGGCTCTCGACCCGGCCACCATCGCCGCGCTAAACGCCAGATAACCTGGATAAACCCCTCTTGGTGCAGTTCGGCATCTATATCAAGGAACTTTTCAAGGGCGACTTCGGCGTATCCCTCAAGAACGGCCGCGAGATAAGCAGCATCATATCCGAATCCTTCCCCATATCCTGCAAGGTCGGCCTTCGCGCAATATCCATCGCTCTGATATGCGGAACGGTATTCGGCAGCATTGCCGCGCTCATGCGCAACAAATGGCCGGATCGCGTCATAGTATTCCTTTCTACTCTGTTTACGGCAGTACCGAGCTTTGTATTGGCAACCCTGTTGTTGCTTGTATTTTGTATAAAGCTGGGCTGGGTGCCCGTCTGGAGCCCTAACAACCCCAGCTATGTGCTCCCGGTAATAGCGCTTTCAGCGTACCCCATGGCTTACATCACCCGTCTTTCCAAGACCAGCATGCTGGACGCGCTGAGTCAGGACTATATCCGCACCGCAAAGGCAAAGGGCGTACACAAGTGGACCGTTATATTCAAGCACGCCCTGCGCAACTCCCTCATTCCCGTGATAACCTATGCGGGCCCGCAGATCGCCTACATCATCACCGGCTCCATGATAGTCGAGACCATATTCACCATAGGCGGCATAGGCAGCAAGTTCGTAAGCGCCATAACCAACCGGGATTACACCATGATAATGGCGACCACGATCTTCCTCGCAACGCTCATGGTAGCGGCGACGCTCATATGCGACCTGCTGTATAAGCTGGTGGATCCCCGCATCAATTACGACTAAAGAAAGGAGGCCGATACTCTTGGAACAGAACAACAGCTCACTTCCCAAAAAGAACCCGCTGAGCATGCAGATAGACCTTGATAAGTTTGCTCCCGCCACCGAAGAGGAAAAGCGGCAGCAGGACGTTATGAGCAAGAGCACTACCTTCTTCCGGGACGGTATGCGCAAGCTCTTCAAGAACCCGTTGGCCGTGGGCAGCCTTATAGTACTTTCTCTCATCATAATCACCATAATAGTTGCGCCCATGATCGTACCCTACAAGTATTCCGAGATACTTTCCGTAAACGGCAGGCGGGATAAGGGTGCGAAGAACCTGGCTCCCTTCACCTACAGCGAGATGGAGCAGGAGTACATAGCCCAGGGCGGCCAGCGCTTCCCCCATATTTTCGGCACAGACGAGCAGTGCCGCGACTATTTCGTCCGCGTAATATACGGCACCCGCGTATCCCTCTGCGTAGGCCTCTTCGCCAGCATCATAGTCATGATAATCGGCGTCATATACGGCAGTATATCCGGCTATTTAGGCGGTAAAGTGGACTTGATAATGATGCGCATAGTGGATATTATCTACTCCCTGCCCGATATGCTAATGGTAATATTGCTGGCGGTGGTATTCGACGAGTTGATACACTTCCCCACAGGTTCCCTTCTCAACAAGCTGGGAGCCAACATGATATCGCTGTTCCTGGTATTCGGCCTTCTGTATTGGGTAGGTATGGCCCGCCTTATCCGGGGCCAGATACTTTCCATAAAGGAGAACGACTACATACTGGCCGCGGAGTCCATAGGCGCAGGCTCCGGGCGCATAATCCGAAAGCACATTCTGCCCAACTGCATATCGGTCATAATCATAACCACCGCCCTGCAGATACCCTCGGCCATATTTACCGAGAGCTACCTCTCCTTTATAGGTATGGGCGTCCGTGCCCCTATGCCCTCGCTGGGCTCCCTCGCCAATTATGCCCGCGACGGTCTCCAGTCCTACCCCTATAAGCTGGTATTCCCCGCGCTTACCATCTGCCTTATAGTTCTCTCCATGAACCTTCTGGGCGACGGCCTGAGGGACGCCTTCGATCCCAAGCTGAAGAGGTGATAAACATGAGCGAAAATACTACACATCTTCTTAGCGTAAAAGACCTGCACACCTCCTTTACCACCGACCACGGCGAGGTGCAGGCGGTAAACGGCGTATCCTTCAATCTGGACGCCGGAAAGGTGCTGGGCATAGTGGGCGAATCCGGCTCCGGCAAGAGCGTCACCGCCTACTCCATCATGCAGATACTGGCCGACAACGGCCGTATAACCAGCGGCGAGATACTCTATAAAGGCGAGGATATATCCCGCTGGGGCGAATCCAAGATGCAGGATTTCCGGGGCAAGTGCTGCTCCATAATCTTCCAGGATCCCATGACCAGCCTCAACCCGGTATTCACCATAGGCAGCCAGATAGCCGAGGCGGTGCTGCTGCACACCAAAAGCAGCAAGCACGAGGCCATGGAAAAGGCCCTTGAGATGCTGAAGCTGGTCGGCATAAACGAACCCGAAAAGCGCCTCAAGCAGTACCCCTACGAGCTTTCCGGCGGTATGCGCCAGCGTGTCATGATAGCCATGGCGCTGGCCTGCGAACCGGATATACTTATAGCGGACGAACCCACCACCGCTCTGGACGTGACCATACAGGCACAGATACTGGAGCTCATGCAGAGTCTCCAGAAGAAGCTGGGCATGGCCATCATAATGGTCACCCACGACCTGGGCGTAATAGCGGAAATGTGCGACGAGATAGTGGTCATGTATGGCGGCCGCTTCTGCGAGCGGGGTACTGCCGACGAGATATTCTACAACCCCCGCCACGAGTACACCAGGGGCCTGCTCCGCAGCATACCCAACATAACCAACATGAAGGAGCGCCTGGTGCCCATATCCGGCACCCCCATAAACATGCTGAACATGCCCAAGGGCTGCGCCTTCTGCGCCCGCTGTGACAAGGCCATGAAGATATGCCTTGAACAGGTGCCCGAGGAACGCATAATCAACGAGTCCCACAGGGCGTCCTGCTGGATAAACACCCGCGATAATATCGGAACTGTTGAGGAGGCTGAATAATATGAGCGAATATCTCGTAGAAGTTGAACATCTGAAACAGTATTTCCAAGTGCGCTCCGGCTTCAAGAACATGACGCTCAAGGCCGTTGACGACGTATCCTTCTGCATAAAGCCCGGCGAGACACTGGGTCTTGTAGGCGAGTCCGGCTGCGGCAAGACCACCGTAGGCCGCTCCCTGCTTCACCTGTACGACCCCACCGGCGGCACAGTGCGCTTTGAAGGCGAGGAAGTCACAAAAAAGAACATTCAACGAATGCGCGCCAAGATGCAGATGGTGTTCCAGGACCCCTATTCCTCTCTGGATCCCCGCATGACTGCCGAGGATATAATCGGCGAACCTCTCGACGTACACCACCTCTGCGCCAACCGCAGGGAACGCCGGGAGAAGGTAATAAGCCTTATGGAGCTGGTAGGCCTTAACTCCGAGCATGCCACCCGCTACGCCCACGAATTTTCAGGCGGCCAGCGCCAACGTATAGGCATAGCCCGGGCCCTCGCCGTAGACCCCAAATTCATAGTATGCGACGAGCCCGTATCCGCGCTGGACGTATCCATTCAGGCGCAGGTCATCAACATGTTTGAGGATCTGCAGAACCAGCTGGGCGTGGCGTATCTCTTCATCGCACATGATCTGCTGGTCGTACAGCATATTTCCAACCGCATAGCGGTAATGTATCTGGGCCACGTAGTGGAGCTTGCGGATGCCAACGAGCTTATGTCCGATCCAAAGCACCCCTACACCCAGTCCCTGCTTTCCGCAGTGCCTATACCCGACCCCAAGACCGCCCGCAAAAAGAACCGCATAGTTCTCGAGGGCGACGTTCCCAGCCCCCTCAATATGCCCTCCGGCTGCCCCTTCCGCACCCGCTGCCGCTACGCTACGGAGCAGTGCGCCATGGAGCGTCCCGAGCTGACCGACCGGGGCGGCGGCCACATGGTAGCCTGCTGGAACAAATAACTTCAAAAGTATTTTACCCTTCCGGGTATTTACTAAATAAAAAAAATGGAGGAATAACCATGAAAAAAGTACTCGCACTGCTTCTCATCGCTGTGATGTGCTGCGGCGTATTTGCTGCCTGCTCCAGCCCTGCTGCTGAAACTCCCAGCGAGCCCACTACCACCGAGGAGACTCCCGCCACCACAGAAGATGCGGACGCTGCTTCTCTGGTAAGCGACGCCTTCATCAACCCCACTGCCGACTGGACCCAGTACAACGACCTGATCACCCAGATCAAGACCGAGACCGACTACGCAAAGCGTACCGAGCTCATGCATAAGGCCGAGGATATCCTCATGTCCAACTACTGCATACTGCCCTTCTACTATTACAACGACCTGTATATGCAGAAGGACTATGTGGACGGCATCTACGCCAACCTCTTCCAGACCAAGTTCTTCATGTACGCTACCATGAGCAACGGCTCCGACACCCTGCGTCTGAACCTGGCCTCCGAGCCTGACTTCCTGGATCCCGCCCTCAACAGCACCGTTGACGGCGCCTGCCTGGCAGCCAACTCCTTCTCCGGCCTTTACACCTACAACGCAGAGGGCCACACCGTTCCCGCCTGCGCCACCGGCTACACCGTATCCGATGACGGCCTGACCTACACTGTCACCCTGCGCGAGGGCCTGAAGTGGTCCGACGGCTCCGACCTGACCGCCGCCGACTTTGAGTATGCGTGGAAGCGCGCCGCCGCCACCGCCACCGCAGCTGACTATGGCTATATGTTCGCCGGCTTCGCGGGCTATCCCGATGAGCTGAACGTGACCGCCAAGGACGCCACCACCTTCGAGTTCGTCCTCACCGCGCCCTGCGCCTACATCGAGGACCTTATGGCGTTCCCCACCTTCTATCCCGTGAAGCAGGCTGCCGTTGAGGCCTATAAGGATTGGCAGACCTCCCCCGGCGGCTGGTGCCAGGATGCCGGCTTCGTTTCCAACGGCGCTTATGTCTGCACCGAGTGGAACCACGACACCTCCATGACCTATGAGAAGAACCCCTACTGGTACGATGCCGACAAGGTGACCGTCAACAAGCTCCAGTTCATGCTTTCCGCTGATGACACCGCCATCTACTCCGCCTACAACGCCGGCGACGTAGACTTCATCGATACCGTTCCCACCAACGAGATAGCCTCCCTGAAGGACGTCAACCCCGAGTTCCACATCATCGACGCTCTGGGCACCTACTATGCGGCTTTCAACTGCAAGAGCGCCCTCTTTGCCGATAAGACCCCCGAGCAGGCCGCCTGCATGCGCGAGGCCTTCTCCATCCTCATCGACCGCGACTACATCATCGAGAACGTAGCTCAGTGCGGCCAGAAGCCCGCTAACTCCTTCATCCCCTACGGCATGGCGGACGGCAACGGCGGCATCTTCAAGACCGACCTGGTAGAGCAGGGTTACTTTGATCCCTTTGCCATCAACAACGACTATGAGGGCACCGTTGAGAAGGCCCGCACCCTGCTGAAGGCTGCCGGCTATAAGTTCGGCGACGATGGCATGCTCTCCGCGGAGACCCCCATCTCCCTCGAGTATCTGACCAACGAAGCCACCAGCCATGTAAAGATCGGCGAGGCTATGCAGCAGGATCTGGCCGCCATCGGCATCGACATGACCATCAAGCAGTGCGACTGGAACGTATTCCTCCAGGAGCGCAAGAACGGCAACTTCGACTTCGCCCGCGAAGGCTGGATCGCCGACTTCAACGACCCCATCAACATGCTTGAGATGTGGATCACCGGTTCCGGCAACAACGACTGCCAGTACGGCCGTTAATCCGCGTCAACTATTCAACCATTCAACTGTTCAAGGCCGGGGCTATGCTCCGGCCTTCTCTATCGAAAAACCCCGGAAATTTTCTTTTGACAAGTAAACGATCGTTTATCATAATATATATAAACGATTGTTTACTTTATTTATAACATGACACGGAGGTTGCATGAGCGATACGAAGAAGAGCATTCTGCTGTCAGCTCTCGGCCTGTTCGCCAGAGACGGCTACGAGGCTGTGCCGGTGAGCGCCATAGCGGGCGAGCTGGGCATAACGAAAGGTGCGCTGTATAAGCACTATAAAAACAAGAGGGATATTTTTGACAGCATCGTAAGCCGCATGGAGCGGCATGACGCCGAGCGCGCAAATGAATTTCAAATGCCCACGGGGTCTGTTTCCAATATGGAGGAGGAATACCTCAGGGTCACTGTAGACCGGTTGGTGGAATACGGCAAGGCGCAGTTTCGGTATTGGACACAGGACAGCTTTGCTTCCTCCTTTCGCAGAATGCTGACGCTTGAGCAGTACCGCAGCCCGGAGATGGGCAGGCTGTACCAGCAGTATCTGGTCTCCGGTCCTTTAGGCTATGTGGCGGATATTTTCGGCAGTCTCGGATACGCCGACCCTATGGAAAAAGCCTTGGGCTTATATGGGCCTATGTTCCTAATGTACAGCGTATATGACGGGGCAGAGGCCAAGGACGGCATAATTGCCGCCGCGGACAGCTATCTGGAAAAAGCCGGGAACAGGCTGAGGGAGGAAAAGAACATATGAAGCTCACCCTTATACCTGCACAGTACCTGGAGCAAAGCATCCAATACCCTGAGCTTTCCCTCTGCCGGATAGTTTCCCAGGAAAAGGGCTTGTACCGCATCATAAGCGCCGAAGGGGATCAGCTGGCGTCGGTATCCGGTAAATTCCAGCATGAAGCAGCCTCCCCTTCGGATTACCCCGTTGTGGGCGACTATGTGATGGCAGCCCTAAACGGCGGAGCGGCCGTTATAAACCGTGTGCTGCCCCGTAAAAGCCTATTTCTCCGTAAATCGGCAGGCACAGCCAGGATGGAGCAGGCCGTTGCCGCTAATATTGACACCGTATTCATCTGCATGTCGCTGAACAGCGACTTTAACCTGCGCCGCCTGGAACGCTACTTATCCGTTGCGTGGGAAAGCGGTTCCCTGCCCGTAGTGGTGCTTACCAAGGCCGACCTTTGCGATAATCCCGCAGTAAAGGCCGCCCAGGCCGCCAGCATCGCTATCGGGGCAGATGTACTTGTCACTTCTTCCATGGCGCTGGACGGCTATAACCAGATACTGCCTTATATCTCCCAAGGAAAGACAGTTGCCTTCGTAGGTTCCTCCGGCGTAGGCAAGTCCACCCTCATCAACCGGCTGCTGGGCGAGGACAGGCAGGATACCGGCGGCCTCAGGAACGACGACAAGGGCCGCCACACCACCACCCACAGGGAGCTGCTGATGCTTCCCAACGGCGCAGCGGTGATAGACACTCCCGGCATGCGGGAGCTTGGCATATGGGACGCCTCCATTGGCCTCAGCACAGCCTTCAGCGATATAGAGGAGCTGGCCGCCCGATGCCGTTTCGGCGACTGCACCCATAAAAACGAGCCCGGCTGCGCAGTGCGTTCCGCGCTGCAAAGGGGCGAGCTGTCAGAGGAGCGCTTTTTGTCTTATGAAAAGCTGGCGTTAGAAAACGCCTATGCAGCCGGCCCCACAGGCAGCCGCGCCGCAAAGGAGCGTAAATTCAAGAGCATAGCAAAATTCAACAAAACTAAACCAAAGAGATAAGGTTATAGATATGAGTATAATAATACGCAACGAGACCCGGCCGACTACCGCGCCGTAGAAAACCTTACACGCGAATCCTTCTGGAACGTATACCGCCCCGGCTGCACAGAGCATTATGTTCTGCACTGCTATCGCAGCGCGCCAGACTTTGTGCCTGAGCTGGATTTTGTGATGGAAAAGGACGGTGAGCTGATAGGCCACGTCATGTACTCCCGTTCCGAGATAACGACCTCCGGCGGCAAGGCCATACCCATAATGACCTTCGGTCCCATCAGCATCGCCCCCGGGTACAAGCGGCAGGGCTACGGCAAGCGGCTTCTGGACTACTCAATGGAAAAGGCACGCGATATGGGTGCAAAGACGCTGGCCATCACAGGCAACATAGACTTCTACGGCAAGTCCGGCTTTGTCGTGGCCAGCACAAAAGGCATCCGTTATGCCGATGCCGATCCCGATGACACGGTAGTTCCATATTTCCTCATAAAGGAGCTGGAAACCGGCTTTCTCGATAGCATAACCGGCACCTATCACGACCCCGAAAGCTACTTTGTGGCTGAAAGGGATCCCGAAGGCTTTGAAGCATTCGAGGCGCGTTTCCCGCCAAAGGAGAAAAAGAAGCTGCCCGGCCAGATTTTCTGATACCGGGCAGGGGAAAACACGGTATGTTTATTCCCGCTCAAGTCTTGAGCGCAGAAGCGGCAATACTCTCCGATACATGGTGTATCCCTCCAGATAAATTCGTTTGTCAGCCCATATCGGCGGCAAGAGCCTGGTCGATGAGCTTTTGCAGCGTCTCCGCCTGCTTCTTTTCCGTGATGGCGCCTACGATGGGTTCACCCACGATATTGCCGCTGCGGTCGACCACATAGGTGGTGGGATAAGCAAAGATGTTGGTAGTAAACTTTCCCGCCTCACCATCTGAGTCAAAATACACATTCTGATAGGTGGCGCCCTTCTTGGCCAGCACGTCCTTCGCCTCGGAAATCGCTGCCTCGTCGCCGTCCAGCGTGAAGGTGTTGACGCCGATGAGGGAGCCGCCCTTCTCCGCAAGTTCCTTGTTCAGCGCGTCCAGCTCGGCAAGCTCTCCCACGCAGGGATTGCAGGTGGTGAACCAGAAATTCACTACGGTGACGGTGTTGCCGGAGAACAGCTCGTCGCTCTTCACCGTGTTGCCATCCAGGTCTTTCCCCTCAAAGGCGGGGAACTTCTGCATACTGCCGTCGTCGGGAGGGGTGCTCGTGTCGCTGCCCGCTGGCATACTCATATCGCCGTCCATGGATTTCTGCACGATCTCGGGATACTTCTCTTCCAACTCGGTCAGCTTGTTTTCAATATCGCTGATCTCCGTGGCCGACTCCTTCAGCCACGCATACTCCTTGTCGGTGAACTGCTCTTTAGCGGCCTCGACGGTATCCAGCAGGAAGTCGCCGTAGTTTTTGCCGTCCTCCTGCATGGTCATGCCCTTATCGGCCGCCATGAACACCTTCTCCCAGAGTTCGGCATTTTCCGACAGGAGCGCGTTTTCCCGCTCCAGCAGCTCCTTGTGCAGAGCGAGCGCCTCCTCGGCGGTTTTCGGCTCGCCGGTCATGGCGGAGCTGTCTCCGCTCATATCCGCCTGCTTGTCGTTGTCCTTTGCGCCGCAGGCTGCAAGGGAGAGCAGCATCATCGCGCACAGCATCAGAGCCAGTATCTTCTTTGCGTTCATATTCGTTTCTCCTTAAGCTTTGTTGTTGTTTTCTCGCAGTGTCGCTGCGTTTTCTTTCTCTTTTCCATCGCCGAAGCCGTAGCGGAAGCACACGGCGTTCGTCGGACAGGCACGGATACACATCCCGCAGCGGATGCACTCGGTATGGTTGGGCGTTTTCGTCACATCCACGTCCATCTTGCAGGCTCTGGCGCATTTCCCACAGGAGACGCACTTACTCTTGTCCACCTTCATCTGGAAGAGGGACACCCGGTTGAACAGCGCATAGAACGCGCCCAGCGGGCAGAGCCACTTGCAAAACGGCCGGTAGAACAGTACGCTCAGCACGATCACCGACAGCAGGATGCTGAACTTCCATGTAAACAGCTTGCCCAGCGCCGCCCGGATGCCGGAATTGGCAAGGGACAGCGGGATGGCTCCCTCCAGCACGCCCTGGGGGCAGAGGTATTTGCAGAAGAAGGGGTCGCCCATGCCAACGTCGTTCACAAGGAACGCCGGCAGCAGGAAAACCATCACCAGCAGTACAGCGTACTTGAGATAGGTCAGTGGTCTGAGCTTCTTTGTGGAGAGCTTCTTCGTCGGGATCTTATGCAGCAGCTCCTGAAACCAGCCGAAGGGACACAGAAAACCACAGATAAAGCGTCCCAGCAGGACTCCCAGCAAAATGAGAAAGCCTGTGATATAATAGGAGAAGCTGAACTTGGAAGACCCCACCACC
>OHJY01000952.1_pt1 | contig 10228 bp, 8 predicted proteins | sample 1568681 | NCBI WGS metagenome assembly OHJY01 (sample SAMEA3879540, study PRJEB24766) | human gut metagenome | biome: human-associated habitat; feature: feces | place: USA | collected 1985/1987
TTGGGTAGGACTTTTTTCATCGCGAGAAGTATGAAAGCTTTTATTATAGTGAGACGCGAAGGTAGAAGTCGATTATCAAAAGTGTCTTGCCGCATTATTACACGGATTTTTTGACCTCTATTCTGACTCTGCCCTTCTTTGTCTGCGTGAACTCTTCGCCGAGAATTGCTCTGCCCTTGCCACGCAGGACGATTTTGTCTTTTGGGGAGAGGCGACGGTCGGCTTTCAATACTTGCTCGTCGTTTACCGTCACCGCGCCCGAGGATATCGCCTGCGCCGCCGCCGAACGCGAGAGCGAGAATATCTCGCCCGCTACTGCGTCGAGCCGTGGTGATGCGACGGTGATGCTCGTTTCCTTTATATTTACCTGCGGCGCACGGACCTCGCCGAGCGGAATCAATTTCGCTTTCAGCGTCGCGCGTCCCGCGCCGGTCAGGTTCTGAACGATATATTTTGCGGCGTTGGGCAGGGCGACTATGTCGCAGCCGTCGGGCTGAACGCAGATGTCCCCGACGCTCTCGCGCGTAAGACCGAGACCCATTACCGCGCCGAGATAGTCCCTGTGACCGATGTCGGAAAATTTGTCCTTCTCTATTCTCACGGCGCTCAGCGGGCAGCCGTCCGTATAGACTGTGAAAATCTCGTTCGGGTCGTCGCTCTCAATATAATCGGGGATGCTGAGCATGACAACTCGCTCCGCTCCCTCGAAGCCGCCCCAGAAGATGAATCTGCCCGCAGTCGAGCGGGCGAGAGCAGACGCCGCAGAGAGAGACGCGGAGTCGAGAAATTTCGACATCGCCGACGGGATATTTTCTCTTTGAGCCTTTTCGATGTTCTCCGATATATATGCTCTGAGTATGCTGCCTTCCATTTTTTGCGCCGCCTTTTTCGCTTTCTCGGCTCATTATACCATAAAAATCGCGCGGATAAAAGCGCCTCAAACCCCATATGTGGAATTCTATGGACAAAATGACCAAAGATCAAATCCACTAAAAGCGAATTAAAAAAATTGTGGGAAATAGATAAAAACAGGCGCTTTTTTACCCGATTATGAAAAAAATCCTTTATTTTACACATTTTTTAGCCCGTTATGTATTGCAATTGAGCGCGCGATTGTGTAAAATGTCTATAGCGCAGTTGTCAAAATGTCTAAAACGGCAGAAGTTGAAATCATTCAGAATAGGGGTAGATATTATGTCAAACAGGCTTTTCCAGGGTGTCATCCATCAGATGCGCGACGCTGTTGACAGAACGATCGGCGTTATTGATGAGACCGGCACCATAATCTCCTGCAGTGAGCTCGGCAAAATAGGCGAGGTTATCTCGAATGCTTCGCAGATTTTTGCGGAGGACGGCGACCGCATCGTTAACGGCTGCACTTACCGCTCGTTCGGCTCTCACATGCAGGCCGAGTATGCTGTTTTCATCGACGGCGAAGATGAGCTTGCAGGCAAATATGCGGATATCTGCTGCGTGGCGCTGAGCAACATCAAGCAGTGCTACGACGAGAAATTCGACAGGGGCAACTTCGTCAAGAATGTCATTCTTGACAACATACTTCCCGGCGACATCGCTATCAAGGCGCGCGAACTCCGCTTCAACAGCGACGCAGTCCGCACCGTCCTTCTGATAAGGATCACCGAGCACAACGATTCCGCGGCGTTCGACGTTATCCAGAATCTGTTCCCGGACAAGACCAAGGATTTCGTTATCAACATAAACGAAAACGAGATAGCTCTCGTCAAGGAAGTCCGCAGCAACATCGAGACCAAGGATCTCGAGAAACTCGCGCGCTCCATTTCCGATTCTCTGACAACTGACCTTTATATCCACGCATATGTCGGCATCGGCACGACCGTCACCGGCGTCAAGGAGCTTGCCCGTTCGTTCAAGGAAGCTCAGATAGCCCTCGAGGTCGGCAAGGTGTTCGACACGGAAAAGACCATAGTCAGCTACGACAATCTCGGCATCGCAAGACTTATCTATCAGCTTCCCACGACCCTGTGCGATATGTTCATGCGCGAGGTGTTCAAGCGCGGCTCGATAGACAGCCTCGATCAGGAGACTCTGTTCACCATTCAGCGTTTCTTCGAGAACAACCTCAATGTTTCCGAGACCTCCCGCAAGCTCTTTGTCCACCGCAACACTCTTGTTTACAGACTCGAGAAGATCAAGAAGCTCACCGGCCTTGACCTGCGCGAGTTCGACGATGCTATCGTCTTCAAGGTGGCTCTTATGGTCAAGAAGTATCTCGATGCGAAGCCTGTCAAATACTGATCTGCGGCGTAATTTAGGATCGGTATAAAGTCAAGCGAGGGGGATACCGCTTTATATAGGAGTGAAAACTGTGATTGAATTCAGAGATGTTTCCAAGACCTACGAGAACGGAACACATGCTCTAAACCATGTCAATATCAAGATAAACAAGGGCGAATTCGTCTTTGTCGTCGGCGCGTCCGGCGCCGGAAAAAGTACCTTCCTCAAGCTCATGATGCGTGAGGAAGTGCCCTCGCATGGAAAAGTTATAATCAAAAATCAAGATTTGAGCACCCTTACCCGCAGCGAAATACCCTATTTTCGCCGCGGGTTGGGCATAGTATTCCAGGATTTTCGCCTGATCCCCAAGATGACCGTGTTCGACAACGTGGCGTTCGCCATGCGCGTCACCGGCTCTAAGGAGAACAAGATTCAAAAGCGCGTTCCGTTCGTGCTCGACATAGTCGGGCTGACGGACAAGATGAATTGCTATCCCACCGAGCTCTCCGGCGGCGAACAGCAGCGTGTGGCTCTTGCCCGCGCCCTTGCGAATAACGCCGATCTTATCATAGCGGACGAGCCGACGGGCAATGTTGACCCGCATATGAGCCTCGAGATAGTCGATCTGCTCATGCGCCTCAACCAGGAGGGCACGACTGTCATCATGGTTACCCATGAGCACAATCTCGTCCGTATGTATGACAAGCGCGTTATCCTGCTCGAAAACGGAACCGTTGCGGCGGACGGCAGAATGAAAAATTCCGCTCACCGCGAGCGCACGCTTGCAAAATCAAGCAGTCTCAACCGACCGGCGGACGGCTTCGCAACGAAGTATCTCGACGACGAGGAAGAAGTTCCGGAGGAGAAACCTGCCGCAAAGGAACCTGAAAAGATCCCGGAAAAGGCGGAGGAGATAGCAAACGAGACCGCCGCCGACGATATCTACAGGCAGGCTCTCGAGAGCATAAGAAAAGAACGCAAAAAAGAGACGACGGGATACGGAAGCGAGTATGACACAACATATTCTTCCGTCTTGGCGGATTATTCGATTTACCTCGAAGACGACGGAGAGGGGGACGAGAGCGATGAAAAATAACGGAAGCCTCGGCTACCTCACCCGCGAGGGAATGAGAAATCTCTATGTCAACCGCTTGATGAGCATAGCGTCGGTCTCCGTGCTGTTCAGCTGCATGGTGATGATTGGCGTTGCGTTCATGATAATGGTCAATATAAATATGTTCATCGGCAATGTCGAGGATCAGAATGTGATAATGGTCTTTGTCGATGACAGCGCGACGAAAGCGGAGGAGGACGAGCTCGGCGCGAGCCTCAGAGGGCTTTCAAATGTCCGCGAATGCACTTTCGTCGGCAAGGACAGCGGCTTTGCCCAGCTCAAGGACGAGATGGGGGACAGCTCCGTGCTCTTCGACGGGCTCGACGAAAACCCGCTTCCCGATGCATATGAAGTTTCGCTCAAGGATACGGATAAGTTTGACGACACGGTCAAGCGCATTTCCGAACTCCCGCATGTTCTCCACATCCGCGAGAACAGGCAGCTTGCAAAGCAGCTCGCGGGGCTGAGAAACACTGTTAGCTATGTGAGTGCGGGCATGATAGCGCTGCTGCTCATAGTCTCGCTTTTCATCGTCTCCAACACAATAAGAATAACGATGGACAGCCGCAGGCTCGAAATAAACATCATGAAGAGCGTCGGCGCGACAAGGTGGTTTATCCGATGGCCGTTCATGATCGAGGGCATGATGCTCGGACTTATCTCCGGAGTGCTCGCCCTGCTTGCCGTCTGGGGCATATATGAAATTGCGGGCAGGTCGCTCGTCAAGACTCTCTCCGGCATCGGAATGTCGGGAATCGCTCCGTTCGGCAAATATGCTCTGATACTGCTCGCCGCATTTATCGTGCTCGGCGTTCTCTCCGGCGCGCTCGGCAGTGCGGTGTCGATAACAAAATATCTCAAGGAAAAGGAGTTCGCGATAGTCGATGAAGAATAAGCGTAACACATGGCTCAGAAGAGCGGCGGCGTTTGTTCTTTGCGCGGCGCTCGTGCTGATGACCGGAATTTTCCCGACAAGGGTTCAGGCGAAGAGCCTCGAGGATCTCAAGCAGGAGTATAATGAACTCGAAAAAGAGATTGAGGCAAACAAGAAAAAGCTTGAAAGCATAAAAAATCAGCAGACCTCGAATGAGATTGCTTTGGCGGAAACGCCCGAACATATAAAAATCAAAACTGACAGAATGGAGATAAAACCATGGAAAGAATCAAGACCCTCGAGACCCGCAACCTCTGTGAGAGCGCAAAGAACGGCGGCTGCGGCGAATGCCAGACCTCGTGCCAGTCTGCCTGTAAGACCAGCTGCGGCGTGGCCAACCAGAAGTGTGAGAATAAGAATAACTAAACTTGGCAATAAAAGTTGCCGCCTGTTTCCAGGCGGCAGTTTTTATGTTGCAGCCTAATAGGAGAGGCGATAATGGTTCATCAGTATAAGCTAAACGGTTACAATATAGTGCTGGATTCCTGCTCCGGCTCCATACATGTGGTAGACGATGTGGCGTATGACATAATAGCTATGTATCAGGATAACAGCCCGGAGGAAATAGTGAAGGCCGTATCCGAAAAATACGCCGGCCGCCAGGATGTAAAGGAGAAGGACATACTGGACTGCATCGAGGACATAAAGGCCCTGATAGCAGCCGGAAAGCTGTTTACACCGGATACATTCTCGGAGATGGCGGGAACCTTCAAGCAGCGCTCGGGCGACGTTATAAAGGCGCTGTGCCTGCACGTCGCCCATACCTGCAATCTCAACTGCGCATACTGCTTCGCCAGCCAGGGCAAGTATCACGGCGAGCGCGCGCTGATGAGCTATGAGGTGGGCAAGCGCGCGCTGGACTTCCTGATTGAGAATTCAGGCAGCCGCACCAATCTCGAGGTGGACTTCTTCGGCGGTGAGCCGCTGATGAACTGGGACGTGGTAAAGCGGCTTGTGAAGTATGCCCGCAGCGTAGAGAAGGAACGGGGCAAGAACTTCCGCTTCACCCTCACTACCAACGGCATGCTCATCGACGACGAGGTCATAGAGTTCTGCAATAGGGAGATGAGCAATGTGGTGCTGTCCCTGGACGGCCGCAAGGAGATAAATGACGCCACCCGTGTAGATTATGCGGGTAATGGCAGCTATGACCGCATAGTGCCCAAGTTCCGTAAGCTTGTGGAGGCGAGGGGCGGCAAGAACTACTATATGCGCGGCACCTTCACCCACGCTAATCCCGACTTTACCAACGACGTATTCCATATGGCGGATCTGGGCTTTACTGAGCTTAGCATGGAGCCCGTGGTCTGCGCGCCGGACGACCCGGCTGCTCTGACCTCCGACGACCTTGAGATAGTAAAGGAGCAGTACGAGATACTTGCAAAGGATATGCTGCGCCGCGAAAAAGAGGGCAAGCCTATAACCTTCTATCATTACATGCTGGATCTTACGGGCGGCCCCTGCATATATAAGCGCATATCCGGATGCGGCTCCGGCACAGAGTACATGGCGGTCACACCATGGGGCGATCTGTATCCCTGCCACCAGTTCGTAGGCGAGGAAAAGTTCAAGCTGGGCGACATATGGAACGGCGTTACAAACGAGGCAGTGCGAAGCGAGTTCCGCTCCTGCAACGCATATGCCCGCAGGGAATGCGAGAACTGCTGGGCTAAGCTTTATTGCTCCGGTGGCTGTGCCGCCAATGCTTATCACGCTACGGGCAGCATACGCGGCGTATATGCTGCGGGATGCGAGCTGTTCAAGAAGAGGATAGAGTGCGCGATAATGATGAAGGTCGCACAAGAGGATATGTGATGGACACTCCCATACTCGACTTTCTCAGGCAGTACTCGGAACATGACTGGGTGCGCTTCCATATGCCCGGCCATAAGGGCAAGGGCATGCTGGGTTGCGAAAAATGGGATATAACCGAGGTGTACGGCGCAGACGCGCTGTACGAGGCTGACGGCATTATTGCCGGTAGCGAGCGCAATGCGGCGGAGCTGTTCGGCACGCAGCGTACCTGCTACTCTACCGAGGGCTCCAGCCAGTGCATACGGGCAATGCTGTATCTCGCCCTCAACAACAGGCCGAAGGGCAATTCCAACGTTATCGTGGCTGCCCGCAACGTACATAAGACCTTTGTATATGCCGCGGCTCTCCTTGATATAGAGCCGGTATGGCTGTGGCCGGAGAGCAGCAGTTCTCTCTGCGGCTGTCCGGTGACGCCGGCAATACTGAAGAAAACACTTAATAAGCTTGATGCTCCGCCTGCCGCCGTGTATGTAACCAGCCCCGATTATCTGGGCGAAATGGCGGATATGGGAAACCTTGCCAAAGTGTGCCACGACAGCGGCACGATACTTCTCGTTGACAATGCCCACGGAGCATATCTGAAGTTTCTGCCAAAATCGCTGGACCCGCTGGACCTCGGCGCAGACATGTGCTGCGCGTCGGCCCACAAAACGCTTCCTGTGCTGACAGGCGGCGCGTACCTGCATATAAGCAGGCGCCTGCCTGCACGCTATGCCGATCAGGCAAAGTCCGCATTGGCCCTCTTCGGCTCCACCAGCCCGTCATACCTTATAATGGCCTCGCTGGACGCCTGCAACAGCCTTCTGGCGGGAGATTACCCAAAGAGGATAGCGGAATGGGCAGGGAATATGGAATGCCTTAAACGGCGGCTCGGGAGCCGTGGGTGGAAAGTGCCCCAAAGCGACCCCCTTCGGCTGACCGTACGGGCTACGGAGAGCATGAGAGGCACGGACATAGCGAAGCTGCTGCGCGGCGGGGATATAGAGTGCGAGCATGCGGACGCCGGCTACGCGGTACTCATGACTACGCCCAACAATACTTTAGAAGAGCTGTACAGGCTGGAAAAAGTGCTTGGCGAGTGCCGCAGCAGACCAGCAGAGCAAGAGCTGCTGCCCATTGCCAAGGCGGAAAGGGCTATGTCGGTCCGGGAGGCGTTTTTCCGGCCCCACGAGGTGATACCGGTAAGCGGGGCATTGGGCCGTATATGCGGCGCTCCTGCCGTGTCTTGCCCGCCTGCGATACCCATTGCGGTGTCCGGCGAGAGGATAGGCAGGGAGGCCATTGAACTGTTTGAATATTACGGCATAAATGAAGTAGACGTAGTTAAATAATGAAAAATGCGGCACAGTTTGAAATGTGCCGCACTTTTGCTATTTCTTGTCAGATAAAAAATTTTCGTTTCACGCTTTCCCTAAGAGGCGGGCAGCAGGCGATGATGATGAGAGTGAGCCCAAGGATCAGGCAGCACGCCAGGGGATATATGGACCATATCAGGCTGTCGTGGAGGCCAAAGGTGTAATTGAGCAGGTATTCCACCAGCACCATGAAGCCGCCTGTAGCTATGAGAGTGCCGGCGATTATATATAGATACCCGCGGCGCAGATAGTACATCAGCGCCACCGCGCCTACGGCGATTATCATCAGTCCCCCGGTGACGGGGAACGCGAAGGACAGGAACCAATGGCCGCCTGTGGCGAAGTTTATATAGAGCAGGTATAGGCCTGCGGCGATAAAGTCCGCCGCTACGAACACCACAGGTATGGGGCGCCTGAACCACATTGGCAGTACGACTATCACATAAAACACCGTCAGCGCGCCGCCTACGTAGCCGGACCAGAGTATTCTGCCGTTGATCTTCCAGTCGCACAGCAGCGACGTAGCGAGGGGCAGCAGAAACAGCATGGTAAGTATGAACAGCAGGCCGGACCGGCTGGCGGTCTCCTGAGGTTTCCGGTCAACGGGGTACGGCTTTTCGCCGTCCGGACGCTTTATATACGGGTGAAACACCACAGTGCCGCAAAGCGGGCACTTTTCCTCGCTGTCGCTCAGCTCAACTCCACATTTTATACAATACAAAGCTCACGCCTTCCTTTCCTTGAACTATGGCTGGTTGCTTTCGGCCTTTACGTGAAGGCCCTGATCCTGAAGCACCCGGAAAAAGTGCAGTTCCAGCTCAGGCTCCGTTATGTTGCGTATCATGTTGATATACATGGTGCCGTTATATGACAGCACGCCGCAGTTGTGGGGCGCCCGGGCCTGCACGCCTATTATGAAGTCCATGCGGCTTATGTAGGGGCGCATAGCTTCGGGTACGGTAACATTGCCCAGGTTCGACAGGCAAAGGCAAGACTTGCATTCACCTACCGCGTCAAATACGGCCTTCATGGCAGCGTTTTTTATGAACAGCGGCATCACCTTTAAGATAAAAGCCTTTTCACTGCTGACGTTGGCGGCTATACGAGTACCCATGAGCTTTGCGGTGCAGTCCAGCCCCATGCGGTGATGGACTACGGAGCATATCTCCTTAAAACTGTAATCGCCAAGCTGAGGGTCTATTTCGGGGGTGACGTACAGGGCGAAGTTGCGCAGGGTTCTGCTCGGGAAAAGCTTTCGGAGGTTTACGGGTATAAGCACCTTTACGGGGCGCCTGTGCCTACGGAAATGTACCTTTTCCGCCTGCAGGTCGAGTATGGCTTTCATCATAGCAGCGCAAAGAAACTCCGTAACGGTGACCCCGTACTCCTTTGCCTTGCCGCGCACGGACTCCGCATCCAGCATGAACGTCACAAGATTCAAAAATCCGTCGGGCTCCGGGGTGCCTGAGAGGTGATACGCTGTTTTTTCCCGTCGGCTTGCCCGCACGTCCCCGGCAAACCTGAGAAAGCTGTCCTCCAGCTCCTCTTCGGAGGGCTCCTCCAGCCTGCCCAGAACACCGTCCTCCTTAGGTACATTGAGGCCGTGCTTCTGGTATAGGTATTCGGCCAGCAGTGTCTTGAGGAATACCAGCGCGCCGTTGCCGTCGGTTATGGCGTGGAAAAACTCCACGGCTATGCGGTTCTTGTATACTATAACCCTGAAAGCGCACTCGCGAACTTCTTTAAAGGGCACGTGGGCCAGCGGACAGGCTTTTTCGTCGCGTATGGCGGGGGCCTTGGAAAGCTCCTCGAGGTAGTACCAAAATGTACCCCTGCGCAGCCGCACCGCCATGGAGGGGAAGCGGCGCACAGTCACATCGAGGGCGGATTGCAGCACCGGCCTGTCTACGGGCTCGCTCAGGGTGGCCGAGAGCCGGAAAAAGTTGTTCCAGTTCCTGCGCCGGGCGGCGGGGTATATCTTTGCCGCGTTGTCCAGACGCATCCAGCGTAGCTTGCGTTCAGGACAGAGGCGTTTGTTCAAAAACTCGTTTATCGTGACAAAATCGTCCTGATTTTCCTTTAACTGGTACAGCACATAGGCATGCCAGCGTTCCGGGGCGATATGCAGACTGCTCCTGCAGCCGCATTGCAGCAGCCTTGAATGGAGCCGCCGGGAGTCGTCCAGCAATATCTCGTCGCCGCCTGCGAAAATGAGAGAGGGCGGCATGCCTGTAAGGTCGCCGAATAGAGGGGACAGCAGCGGGTCCAGCCTGTCGCGGCCGGCTGCGTAGCACTGGGCGTAAAACTCAAGAACCTCAGCTGTGAGAGAGGGATCGTTGTCCCGGTTCGTTTCGTAGCTTTCGCCGGAAGCTGTGAGGTCTGTCCAGGGGGAAATGGCAATGATCCCGCAGGGCATGGCCATTTTAAGCTCCTTGAGCTTTAAGCAGAGGGCGTAGCAAAGGCCGCCGCCTGCACTCTCGCCGCAGAGCATTATGTGATCCCCACCGTAGCCCTTGCTAATGAGGTATCTGTATGCCTCCAGCGCGTCGTCGAGTGCGGCGGGGAAGGGGTGTTCAGGAGCGAGCCTGTAGGCGGCACAGAACACGCGCACGCCCTCTTCATCTGCAAGCGTTGCGGCGAAGCCCTTGGCGTAGTCGAGATCGCCGCAGGTATAGCCGCCCCCGTGCAGGTAAAGTATGACTCCCTGACGGCGCTCGTCCTGCGGTATGACCCATGCGCCCTCGAAGAGGTCGA
>OHJY01000954.1_pt1 | contig 10223 bp, 9 predicted proteins | sample 1568681 | NCBI WGS metagenome assembly OHJY01 (sample SAMEA3879540, study PRJEB24766) | human gut metagenome | biome: human-associated habitat; feature: feces | place: USA | collected 1985/1987
CTGTTTGGGGAATGATGTTCCGAAAATCAATGATATAATAAAAGGGCTATCTCAAGATGATTAAAAAAATCATCCGAGATAGCCCCTCTTTTTTTCTTGAATGAAATAACAGTATCAGAACTTGATATCAACGGGCTTGCGGTCAAAGATGGTGTTGACCTGCTTGTATACCCAGCCCAGAAGCTTCTGGTCGAGGTTCCAGAAATAGACGACAAACAGGGCAGCGACAGTGATGACGAGCACCTTTATAAGATTCTTAAAAAATTTGCACATGTAAGAATATGCCCCTTTCCTAAATCGGTTTGGTCGAGGAAATTACTTCTTGGCCATGCCCTTCTGGCGGGCATACTCAGCAGCGCCGAGAGCACCCATGAGCTCGCCCGCCGCATCCGTGCAAGCCAGATCGTCATGATCCCCGGCGGCTTCTCGGGCGGCGACGAGCCCGACGGCTCTGCCAAGTTCATCACGGCGTTCTTCCGTGCTCCCGAGGTCACCGAGGCAGTCCGCGACCTGCTCAAGGCCCGCGACGGCCTGATGCTGGGCATCTGCAACGGCTTCCAGGCTCTGGTCAAGCTCGGCCTGGTGCCCTACGGTGACATCGTCGACGCCACGCCCGATGCGCCCACGCTGACGTTCAACACCATCGGTCGCCATCAGAGCCGCCTGGTGCGCACCCGCATCTCGTCCAACCTGTCCCCATGGCTGTCGCAGTGCAGCCTGGACGACCCCTACACCGTCGCCATCAGCCACGGCGAGGGCCGCTTTGTCGCCAATGACGAAGTACTCGCCCAGCTGATCGCCAACGGCCAGGTCGCCACGCAGTACGTGGGCGAGGACGGCAAGCCCAGCATGGATCTTTCCGTCAACCCCAACGGCTCCGCACTCGCCATTGAGGGCATCACGAGCCCCGACGGCCGCGTCCTAGGCAAGATGGGCCATGCCGAGCGTCGCGGCGACAACCTGTACCGCAACGTGCCCGAGCATGTCCCCGGCGACAAGTTCATGCCGATCTTTGAGAGCGGCGTAGCCTACTTCGCTTAATACGTTCCCATCGGGTACAATCCCCTCGGGTAACAACACCCGCCACCGACGCATCCGGTGGCGGGTTCTTTTTTGCTTCGCGCATGTAGAAAGGACATCATGAAAAGCCGCAAGCCGTATCTCGCCACCCTGCCCGGACTCATCCTGGGCTGTCTCGTTTGCTGCGCGCTCTGGGGCTCTGCCTTCCCCTGCATCAAGATCGGCTACGGCCTCTTTGGCATCCCGGCGCACGACAGCGCCTCGCAGCTGCTCTTCGCCGGTCTGCGCTTCACCCTTGCCGGCATGCTGGTCATTGTTGGCATGAGCGTGGCCCAGCGCCGACCGCTCGTTCCGCAAGCGCGTGATATCAAGCCCATCTGCATCTTGTCGCTCTTCCAGACCATCGGCCAGTACTTCTTTTTCTACCTTGGTCTCTCCCGTGCAAGCGCTATGTCAAGCTCCATCATCGAGGCCAGCGCCAACTTCTTGGCTATCCTCTTTGCCGTCCTGGCGTTTCGCACCGAAAAGCTCGATGCGGCCAAGGTGCTCGGCTGCGTACTGGGCTTTGCCGGTGTCGCGCTCGTCAACCTTTCGGGCGCGGACGGCACCTTTGGCTTTACGCTCGACGGCGAGGGCTTCATCCTGGCCTCCACCGTCGCGGGTGCCCTTTCGACCTGCCTGATCGGCATCTTCTCGCGCGAGCACGACGGCGTCTTGCTTGCCGGGTGGCAGTTCTTGGTCGGCGGCCTGGTCCTCACCGCCATCGGCTTTATGATGGGTGGCGCGCTCTCCCCCACGGCGATTGCCCCCGCCATCGCGCTCATCATCTACATGGCGCTTATCTCCGCGGTCGCCTACTCGCTGTGGTCGCGCCTGCTTGCCGTCAACCCCGTCAGCCGCGTCTCGGTCTTTGGGTTTATGAACCCCGTCTTTGGTGTGCTGCTGAGCGCGCTGCTGCTCGGCGAGGGTGCTGGCACGAGCCCCGTTACCGTCATCGTTGCCCTGCTGTTGGTCTGCAGCGGCATCATCATCGTCAACAAACCCAAAAAAGCTTAACGAACTGCCCTTATTTAGCAGAGGGGATTCACATACTTTAGTTTAATGGAGTACATCGGTGAACCGAGGGCCGCCACGCCCGCCAGCGTGCGTCCCTTTTTTCTAGCGTATCTGGACGCCGGCTTTCTTTTTCTCGGCCTTGACGCGGTAGAGCTCCGCATCGGCAGCGCGAAGTAAGTCTTGCCAGGTATCAACACTATCGCCGACCCGCGCGTAACCGATGGACATCCGCAATGCATACGGCACCTCGGCACGAGCGAGCTCGTCGTTAATCGCCGAACACAGGTCCATGATGTCCTGTTCCGCCGCAGCCTTCTGGAGCACCACGAACTCATCGCCGCCATAACGTGCGATAAAACCACCAGACGCCGAGCAGACCTCTTTGAGCGTAGCAGATATGACCTGGAGGGCATGATCGCCCTCAACATGTCCATACCGGTCGTTAATTTGCTTAAAGCCGTCGGCATCCATCATAAGCAGATACACATCATCGGCCTGATCAGCACCCGAGAACAGCGACAGCATATAGGTCTCAAAACGGTTGCGATTGTTAAGGCCAGTCAACGGGTCGGTCGAGATCAGCTGCTCCTGACAAACAATGTAGAGCTGCAACATACTTAACATGATGCCGACACTAAGGCAGGGACCCGAATAAAAGACCTGAAAGACACCGGCCACCAAGGCCGGAATGGCGAAAAATGCCAAGGTTTGATAGATGGCCTTCTTTTGTAGGCTCTCGACCTTGCAAGATTGTATAAACGCATGCAGGGACGTATATATAACGTAGCAGTAGCTGACGATGGGCTGGATCATATAGACAAAACCGCGACGATACGCGCCCTGCGCATCGATATAGAACAGGGCGTGCGTCCAGTAGCTAGTAAACGCCAGTACGACTACCAGCACCGCAGGCAGCGTTACAAACGCCATCCTATAGCGCGCGGTCAAAAGGCGAGAACCCTGCACCGTCTCGGAATAGATAAACCAAATGAGGCACGCGGCGGCAAAGAGCGAAAACGAAACCGCGTTGGAAATCCAGTTGGCAGCAATGCCCAGCGTGCCGCCCACACCGTCCGAAAGCGTCCAGATTATATCGAATAGCATGTACGCGGCAGAGGTGTAACCGAGCGTACTAAACAATAACTGCTGGGTACTCGAGAACAAGGAGTGGCGACTTCGCGCGGCAAGCCCGATAAGAACAATCATGCATAGCAGGAATATCTCAATCTTGAGTGCCTTAACCACTAGACGCCATCCCTTCAATATCCAAGTGGTCAGAATCGCCCGATTCGTGTCTGGGCAATAAACACCCCTACTCCGCAGGGGCAAGGGGAATAATAGCAGAGCGCCCGAACGTCACTGCAAGACAGCTTTCGTTCGGGCGCTCAAACGGCGCGAATTGCACGCCGGCTTGATTGACTCGCGTCGACGATTACTCGCCATCGATGTCGGTCGCGACGGCCTCCTCGATGGCCTCGACACCGGCAGGCGACAGATCCTCTTTGCCGTGGCAGAACTTCTTATCGACCCAGCCGGTCAGAATCGGAGCCATGATTGCCGTGATGATGACGGCAGTGGCGATCTGCGCATACGCAGTGGGCGCAAGCTCGGCATAGCGCGGGGCGACCTCGGCGAGGGCGACCGGCGTGGTCATAGCCGTGCCGGCGATAGTGGAGCAGGCAACGGCCGCCTTGCCGTTACCACCGCACAGGCGCTCGAACGCAAAGGTAATGGGACCGACGATAAAGAGCGTGATGAGGCCCAGCAGGATGCCCGAAATACCGCCGGTGATAAAGCTCGAAAGGCTCATGGACGCACCGAGCTGAAAGCCGATAACGGCGATCGCGGGATTGGCGCCGGGGACCAGCAGATTCTTGATAAACGGGAACAAGTTGCCCAGGACCATGCCGATAACAAGCGGCAGGATGGATCCGATGATGGTGCCGACGGGGATGTTGGCGAGACCCGAGACACCGAGGATGATCATCGTGACGGCGGGGCCGGCCGTAAAGAACAGGATACCGACAGCGCCCTGCTCGGACTCATCGCCGAACTCGCCCATGATGCCCGTATAGAGCGCCATGTTGCAAAACGTGATGCCGCCGATGATAGACACGGAGCTCAGGCCCAGGAAGTTATCGTTAAAGAAGTACGCGACGCCCAGACCCAGCGCGGCTGCCACTACAAGCTTAGGAATCAGCACGACGATGCCGGTCTTGATGGCGCCCGGCGTGGACTTAAAGCTGATGCCGGCGCCCACGAACAGCAAGATCGCGGCAACGATGGTGTTGGAGCCGCCGCGGCAGGCAGCCGTAAAGAAGCCGCCGACCTCAAAGACCTGCGGGCAGAAGGTATTGAGCAAAAGGCCGACGATCATCGGATAGATCATGATGTCGCCCGGGATGCGCGGTACCTTGAATTTCTTTTGCTCGCTGGCGGTCGCTTCCTGTGCCATGAAACCCCCATTTCCGCTGACGCAGAACAAAAGCCCACGTCACGCTTTGCTACAGTAAAGTTTGACCATGGTACCAGAAGAAGCAGACCGCCTCGGTGAGAAATTCGATTCGTTAGGCCGGGACGATAACGCGTCCTGCTCCTATACGAGGCTCAAAACGATATAGAACACGATGCCCGAAACGCAGCACCACAACATCGACTTTGTCTTGATTGCCACCGCCACGACGCCGGTGGCCGCAATCCAGGGAACCAAGGCAGGCCAGAGTCCCGCGTCGAACGCGCCGGGGTTCACCAAGTCGTTGGCGACCAGCGCGGCAAAGGCAGCGGGCGGGATATAGCCCAGGGCCTCGGTAATGCGGGGCGACAGGGTCCGCCCGCGCAAGGCGAACGCCGGCGCGATGCGAAAGAACGCGATAGCAGCCCACGACGACAGCCACAGAACCAAGAACTCGTTAGCGGGCATCGCGGGCACCTCTTCCGTCAAATACAGCATCGCACGCCAACGCAATGGCAATGCCGGCCACGACGCTTGCCGGCACGGCAATATTCGCGAGGCCCAAGAACTTGCATACGGCGACGGACACCGCGCCCGAAACCGCCGCGACAACGTTGCCGCGCGACAGCCGCTGCGAAAAGAGCAGGCAGATAAAGAGCGAGGTGCAGACAAAGGCTGCAATGGCGGTGGGAACATCGACAACGGCGCCGACGATGGCGCCCATCGTACACGAAACGCCCCATGTTGCGATGAGGATCACGTTGAGCACAAAGGACTCGCGCGGGCCCCAATCCTCCCCTTCAACCAACTTGGCAAGCGAGATGCCATATGCCTCCTCGGTAAGTGTCGCGGCAACAGCCAGCGTCTGACGCTTCGAGGCACCCCTCAGATGCGGTGCGATCGATGCCGAGTAAAGCGCAAAACGCGAGGAGATGGCGGCAACGCTCGCGACGATCGATGCTGCAGGCACACCCGCCAGCCACAGGTTGAAGATCATAAACTGCCCGCTGCCCGTCACAAACGTGCTGCTCAGGGCAAAGACCATCCAGGGCTCCATTCCCGTCTGCCCCATGATCATTCCGCACGGCGCGCCTATTGCCACATAGGTAAGCATCACTGGCCAGACGGTTCTAACGATTTTGAGCACCATACGCTTCTCATCCTGACAAGGTCTCCGAGCCGCATGTAGCGATACGGCAGAATCATCATCCGGCAGCAACCGAGTTCACCTACAATTGCCACCGGATCGAAAGACACAACTTTTTAGGAAGTCATTATGACAGTTATCGATCGAGACCGGGCGCGCGCGGCCTTCAAAAGCTACACCGATGCCTACGACGCCACCAACCCACGCATCGCGCTCAAAATCGAGCATACGTACCACGTGGCCGAGGCATGCGATGCCGTAGCGCGCGAGCAGGGCTGGTCGTCAGAAGATATTGACCTGGCATGGCTTTGCGGCCTGCTACACGATATGGGCCGCTTTGAGCAGCTGCGACGCTGGGACACCTTTAAGGACGCCGAGAGCATGAGCCATGCGGCGCTGGGCATCGAGGTCCTCTTTGGCGAGAATCCCGCCGATGCACCCGCCGTAACGAGCATCCGCGACTTTATCGATGACCCGGCAGAAGATGAACTCATCCGAGCGAGCATTGCCTATCACAGCGATTTCCGCCTACCCGCGCAGCTCGACGTGCGCACGCGGAGCTTCTGCGATATCGTGCGCGATGGTGACAAGATCGACATTATGCGCACCATCGCCGACAGCACCGTCGACACTATCCTCAAGGTGGACGAGAAGACGTTTCTCGGCAGCCGTTTCTCGTCGCCGACACTTGCCGCCTTTGACGAGCACCGCTGCGTCGCACGCGATGAGCGCGATGAGCCCGCCGACTTCTTGGTGGGGCTTATCTGCTTTATGTTTGAGCTCGTCTATCCAGCAAGCCGCGCGCTGGCGCGCGAACAGGGCGATATCCACCGCCTGCTCGACGCGCCCTTTGGCATTACGCGGCCCTTTACCGACCCCGCCACGCAGGCAACTTGGAGCCGCCTAAAGGACGAGATGCGCGACTGGCTGGCGCGCGCCTAGCGCTCAAGCTGGGCCAGCAGCTCCTCGACGACCTCGACGGCATCACCGACAACCTTGTACTGGGCAGCACCAAAGATGGGGGCATCCGGATCCTCGTTGATGGCGATAATGCACTCCGCCCCACCGATGCCGGCAAGATGCTGGATGGCGCCCGAAACACCGATACTCACGAGAAGCCTGGGCGAAACCGATACGCCCGTCTGGCCAATCTGATGGCGATACTCCAACCAGCCGGCCTCCACGACAGGTCGCGTGCAGCCAAGCTCGGCTCCCAGGGCCTCGGCGAGCTTTCGCATCAGCGGCAGGTTTTTCTTGGAACCAATGCCGCGACCCACCACGACAAGGCGCTCGGCATCGGCAATCGAAGCCTGCTGCCCCCACTCCTCGGCGGGAATCGAGATCTCGACACGAGCCTTAGCATCATCCGCAAGTGATATCTGGGTGATCGTGCCGGAGCGGCCGTAGTCAAAGTCGGGCGCCTTAAAGATGCCGGGACGAACCGTTGCCATCTGCGGACGGTGGTTGGGGCAAATGATGGTGGCCATCAAGTTGCCGCCAAACGCCGGGCGCGTCTGCTGCAGTAGGCCCGACTCCGCATCCATCGAAAGCACGGTGCAGTCGGCCGTAAGACCCGTCTGCAAACGCACGGCAACGCCAGGTGCCAGTTCGCGACCAAAAGCGGTCGCACCATATAGGATGGCCTCGGGTTTGCGTTCGGCTACCAAATCGCAGATCAAGCGGGCGTAGACCTCCGCATCGTTTTGGCGCAGACGCTCGTCGCGACAGGCCAGGACTTCGTCGGCGCCCGCGCAAACCAGATGCTCCAGGTCCCCAAGCGAGCCCTCGGGGCTTATGCCGACCAGTGCCACCAGACGGCAGCCGCGAGCATCGGCAAGCTCGCGGCCCTTGCCCATAAGCTCATAGGCAACGGGAGTCACCGTATCGTGCTCGTCGGTCTGCGCGAATACCCAAATGTCTCGATATGCATCAAGGTCCACCGTACCAGCGGCCTCGTCACGCTCGATCGAGATAGCGTTGACGGGGCAGGCGTCGACGCACCCACCGCATAGGATGCAGCCGTCGGTTACGCGGGCGCATCGGCTGGGTCGCTCGCCTTCCACTACGATGCCGCCCGAGGCACAGGCGCGAACGCAGCGACCGCAGCCGATACAGGCTTCGCTATCGATAATCAGTCCGCCCATCTATGCCATCCCCTCGATAATCTTGGCAAGCTTTGCCGCCTGCTCGGACGCCGTCCCCTCAACGGTCTCGCACGTTTGGTCACGGTCGGGCACAAACGAGCGCACGACCTGTGTCGGCGACCCGGCAAGGCCGCAACGCGCGGGGTCGGCGTTCACGTCGGCGGCACTGACCACGCGCACGTCCGCCTCCTCCGCCGCGCGAATACCGGCAATACTCGGCATACGCAACTGGCCAATCTCCTTGGCAGTCGTCATCGCGCACGGCATCTCAAGGTACACCGTCTCCTCGCCGGCATCGCATCCGTGAACGAGCGCCAGCGAGTCACACGTCGTAAAGCCCGCGCTTTGCACGCAGCTCACGTCGGTCACGCAGGGAATCTCAAAGGCACCGGCAAGCTCGGGACCAATCTGGGCCGTATCGCCATCCACCGCCATCTTGCCGCAGATGAGCAGGTCGAAGTCCTCGTCGAGCGCCTCGATGCCGCACTTGAGGGCATAGGTGGTTGCCAGGGTATCGGCGCCCGCAAAGGCTCGGTCGGTCAGCAGCAGCGCGTCGTCGGCGCCTCGAGCGATGCAGTCGCGCAGCAGCGATTCGGTCGCGGGGATGCCCATCGACACCACCGTTACGCGCACGTCCATGCCAAAGCCGATAAAGTCGTCCTTCAGCGCCAGCGCGCATTCCAAAGCGCTCGCATCAAAGGGATTAATGACCGCCTGCTTGCCATCGCGCACGATGGTATTGGTCTTGGGGTCCATCTTGACCTCGGTGCTGCCCGGCACCGCCTTGACGCACACCACCATATGGAAATTGCTCATCTTCACGCGCCCCCTTTCTGGACGAGCTCATCCAAGAGCTTCTCCGAAAACAAGTTGCCACGGCCCAGCTGCCCGGCAGGATCGAGCTGGAGCTTGAGCCGCGCCGACTCGACCATGGCCTCGTGACCGTACATCGTCTCCAAGAAGCCCGCCTTGATCTTGCCGACGCCGTGCTCGGCAGAAACGGCACCGCCCATAGCCGTTACCTCCGCAGCCCACTGGGCAAACAGCTCGCCACCGCGACGGTAGTCCTGCGCATCGCGCGGCAGGATGTTCACATGCAGATGGTTGTTACCGATGTGCCCCCAGGCGGCAGATTCAAGCCCACTTTCCGCCAGCGTGCGGCGATAGAGGGCGATAACATCGGCCAAGTGCGCGTTGGGCACCGACATGTCCGAACCCAGTTTGGTGATGGTGGGATCCGTGCGGCGACGCTCGTCGATGAGCATGTTGACGCTCTCGGGCACCGCATGGCGGAAGAATCGCTGACACTCGCGATCGACCTCGGTGCGCGCAACCCATGTCGCATCGTCGCTGCCGCCCGCAAGTTCCAGTACCCACCCCAAGTGATACAGTTCCTCAGTCGCCTGGGCTTCGTCGTCGCAGTCGAGCTCCACGTAGACACAGACCTTGGCGTCTTTGTCGAGCGCCGGCAGCGAGGCGAACGCGGTCGACTGCTCACGCTGACGACGCAGGATATCCAGGGCGCCAGCATCGAAGTACTCGATGGCAGCCGCATGGGACAGGACTGGGCGCACGGAATCGGTGAAGGACACGGCCTTGTCTTCGCTGTCGAAGAAGCAGCTCACGCCCCAAACGACCGCAGGCGCCGCCTGCAGGGCAATCTCGAGCTCGGTGATGACGCCGAGTGTGCCACACGCACCGATAAACAGATCGATGGCATCCATATCGTCAGCAACGAAATAGCCCGAAGCATTTTTTGTCTTGGGCATGGTATAGCCGGGAAGATCGAGCTCGAGCGTACGGCCCACTGCCGTCACGAGCGACAGGTGGCGGCCCTGGGCAAAAGCCTCGCCGCGCCGAAGCTCAAGCAAATCGCCATCAGCCAGCACGACGTGGAGTCCCGTGATATGTGGGCGCATGGGACCGTAGGCGTAGCTGCGGGCACCAGAGGCGTTGCATGCCGCCATGCCGCCCAGACAGGCAGATGCCTCGGTGGGATCGGTGGGAAAGAACTGCTCGGGGGCCTCTTGGAACTCCTCGTAGGCCTCAAGCGATGCCTGGTCCCAACCAGCGGTCGGCAGCACCTTCTTGCTCAGCTGCTTGCGCAGCTCCGAGAGCACAACGCCCGGCTCCACGCGCAGCAGAAATTGGCCTTGTTCATCGCGGCGAAGGCCCAAATAGCGATTCATACGGGAAGTATTGAGGATATGCCCGCCGTGGGGCACGGCGCCGGCGGCAAGGCCGGTTCGGGCGCCCTGAACCGTTACCGGGACACGCTCGGCATGGAGCTTTTCCAAAATGGCACGGACCTCGTCTTCCGTTGTCGGAAACGAGATGCTCGAGGCCTCGCCCGATGTGCGAGACTCATCGCGGCCATACTCTTCGAACTCGTCGGTGAAGGGTT
>OHJY01000963.1_pt1 | contig 10160 bp, 7 predicted proteins | sample 1568681 | NCBI WGS metagenome assembly OHJY01 (sample SAMEA3879540, study PRJEB24766) | human gut metagenome | biome: human-associated habitat; feature: feces | place: USA | collected 1985/1987
TATTTTGGGTATTTTTATTACTTTTGCAGCCTAAATTTTACAAACTCTTGACTAGATAATGAAGAAAAAGATACTTTTCATCATGAATCCGATTTCAGGAACAGCCAGCAAGGCGGCAGTTCCCAGTCTGATAGATTCTGTTTTGGACAAAGAGCTTTTTGAGTACGAGATAAGAATGACTGAAAGAGCTGGGCACGCTTCGGAGATTGCTACCGAAGCGAAGAACAACCATGTAGATGTGGTTGTGGCGGTTGGTGGTGACGGAACCGTCAACGAGGTGGCCCGCTCACTGGTTCACTCCGATACAGCCCTCGGCATTCTGCCTTGCGGTTCGGGCAACGGACTGGCAAGACATCTGCTGCTCCCGATGAACCTGAAGAAATGCATAGAGGTCATCAACCAGTGCGAGATTCGCGATCTGGATTATGGTGTCATCAACGACCACCCGTTCTTCTGCACCTGCGGCATGGGCTTTGACGCTTTCGTCAGCATGAAGTTTGCCGAGAGCGGCAAGCGTGGTCCTATCACTTATGCCGAAAATATCCTGCGCGAGGGATTGAAGTATAAGCCTGAGACTTACACGCTGGAGGACGAGACGGGCACCAAGCAGTATAAGGCGTTCCTCATTTCCTGTGCCAACGCATCTCAGTATGGCAACAATGCCTATATTGCCCCTCAAGCATCCATGAGCGATGGTTTGATGGATGTCGTCATCATGGAACCATTCGATGTCATCGAGGCGCCTCAGGTAAGTTTCGACATGTTCAACAAGACGTTGGACAAGAACTCGAAGATCAAGTCGTTCCGCTGCAAGAAGCTCCATATCACCCGCAGTCAGCCAGGCGTAATCCATTATGATGGCGACCCTGTGATGACGGGTGCAGAGATTGATGTTCACCTGGAAGAAAAGGGAATCAAGATGCTGGTGAACCCATTTGCCAACAAGAACGACCGCAAGCCGAACATGATTCAGTCTGCCTTTGCCGATTTCTTCAACGACTTCAATGCCGTGCGCGATGATATTCATAAAGACATCCAGCGCCAGAGCAAAAGAGTAGAAGCTATCAGCAAACTGGTACAGAAGAAGCTGAACCTTTGAGGGAATGTTGAATGTTGAGTGTTGAATGTTGAATGTTGAATGTTGAGTGTTGACTCCTAGAAAAGGTAAAATTCTTCCGTTATTTTCCTATACCATTCCGAGCGGTTTCCCTGCGAATCCATCATCGTTTCAACATGCTCTTCATAAGGCGAAATACGATGCTTGGCAAAACTCAGCATAAAGCGCTTGGGCTGCTTGCGCTCTACCGTCTTTACGCCACACTTCCGTATAAGATAAAAACCTAATATACAAGACTCTGCAACAAACTGCTCCACTACTTCTACGGGAACAATTGCAGAGAAAATACCGTCATCAGAAAGCAGCCGTTTTACACCCGCAAACAAATCGCGGAACGGAAGACTGTCCGTATGTCTCGCCATCGTCCTCTTACTGTCCGGATTTTTCAAGCTATCTACAAAGAACGGAGGATTGCTCACTATCGCATCAAAAACACCGGCAGCCTTCAAACCTTCAGCAGCTTCCAAAGCCTCAGCAGTTTCCAAAGCCTCAGCAGTTTTCGAAACACCGGCTCCCCCGAAATCCTGCAGTCTGCAGCATTCTATTTCCACCCTGTCGCAAAACGGACTTGCCATCACATTCTCCCTCGCCTGTCCGCAGGCATCAGCATCCATATCAATCCCTACGACCTCAGCTTCAGGAAAACGCTGCGCCATCATGAGCGAAATCAGTCCCGTTCCGGAACCAATGTCCAGAATCCGCCTGCCACCTTGCGCCCATGCACCCAGCAAAACGCCGTCAGTTCCCACTTTCATGGCACAACGGTCTTGCTCTATCTCAAACTGTTTAAATCGAAAATTACCCATAAATTCTTCTGTCTCTTTACAGAAGAAAACGAATGCGCCGCCGATTTATTTTATCGCAAGCAGCAGAAATTGCCACTTCCACCTGCAAAAGCAGCTACTTACATCTATAAAAACGGGTACTAATATATAGAAAAAGCAACTTTATTATTAAATAATCTATCATCTTCCACGATATTTCATAAAAAATGAGTACCTTTGCACGGAAAATAGAAATCATAACAAAATGGATAATAGAAGAACAAGTACCCGAATACAAATGATTGCAGACTACGAGGGCGACCCGAAAACCCTGATCGAAGACCAGGAAGAAGGTTTGTACCCTACCCTCTGCATGCGAGATATTGTAGTTTTCCCTACCAACATGACCCCTATCGTTGTGGGCAGAAAGGAAAGTCTGAATCTCGTCCGGATGCTGGAAAAGAAACCAGACACCATATTCTGCGTATTCTGTCAGAAGAACAAAGATACAGAATCGCCCTACGAAGAAGACCTCTACCCTGTAGGTGTCTTCGCCAAACTCATCAAGGTGATCAAGATGCCTGGCACAGAGCAGATGAGCATCATCATCCAGGGTCTGGGCAGATGTCAGATGAAACATCTCGTTCAAAAAGAGCCTTACACAGTAATTGACGTAAAAAGTCTTCCGGAGAAATGGCCTGACGAGAACAACGATGAACTCTTCAGAATGCTCTACGAGAACTTCCATTACGAAGCGACAGACTATATCAAATCAAACGCCAACTATACAGATGAGGCCATCCAGGCCATCAACGAACTCTCGAGCATTCACATGCAGTGCAACTTCATGTGCTCCCTCCTCCCTTTCTCCATCGAGGATAAAATCAAGATGCTGAAAGAGGAAAATCTCAGCGAGCGCATCATGATTGCCATCAGATCCCTGAACAAGGTGCGCCATCTGCTACGCATCCAGACTGAGATTGAGAACAAAACCCACTACGACCTCGATGAACAGCAGAAGGAATACTTCCTCAAGCAGCAGATTAAGAACATCAGGGAAGAACTGGGAGAAGGCAACGCCAGTCCGGAGAAGAAGGAGATTCTGGAGAAGGCGAAAAAGAAGAACTGGAGCGAAGAGACAGCCAAGATTTTCAAGAAAGAAATTGCCAAGCTCGACACCCTGAACCCACAGAGTCCTGACTATTCGATACAGATAGGATTCCTGCAGACCATGGTAGATTTGCCTTGGAACTCCTACACCCTGGACGACCTCAGTCTGACCCGTGCCAAGCGCATTCTGAACCACGACCACTACGGCATGGAGAATGTGAAGGAGCGCATCCTGGAATTCCTCGCCGTAAGAGCACTGAACGGCGGCGGCAAGAGTCCTATCCTCTGCCTCTACGGTCCTCCAGGCGTAGGAAAGACCAGTCTGGGCAAGAGCATCGCAGCAGCCATGAAGCGCAAGTATGTACGCATGTCGCTGGGCGGTCTGCACGATGAAGCCGAAATCCGCGGTCACCGCCGCACCTATGTGGGAGCCATGCCGGGCCGCATCATCAAGAACATGCTGAAGGCAGGCAGCAGCAATCCGGTCTTCATCCTCGACGAGATTGACAAGGTGGCGCAGAGCAATTTCAACGGCGACCCAGCATCAGCCCTGCTCGAAGTGCTGGACCCGGAACAGAACAATGCCTTCCACGACAACTATCTCGATATGGATTACGACCTCTCCAAGGTGCTCTTCATCGCCACAGCCAATGACCTGAGCGTCATTCCGCGTCCGCTCCTCGACCGTATGGAGCTGATAGAAGTAGGCGGTTACATCACCGAAGAGAAGACAGAGATTGCCAAGCGCCACCTCGTACCGGAAGAGCTGGAAAGCACCGGACTCGACAAGGTTTCGCCGAAGGTAAGCTTCAACAAGAATGCCCTCGAGTTCATCATCGAGCACTATACCCGTGAGAGCGGCGTAAGACAGCTGAAGAAGCAGATAGACAAGAGTCTGCGAAAGATGGCTTACAAACTTGCCTGCAACCAGGAGCTGAAGAACTACACCATCACCCCTGCCGAAGTAAAAGACCTGCTGGGCAATCCGCCGTTTAACCGCGACATCTACCAGGGCAACGACTATGCAGGAGTGGTAACCGGACTTGCCTGGACCTCAGTGGGCGGCGAAATCCTCTACATCGAAACCTCGCTCAGCAAGGGCAAGGCTGGCAAGCTCACCCTGACAGGAAATCTGGGCGACGTGATGAAGGAATCAGCCATTATCGCACTGGAATACGTCAAGTCGCACATCGACCTGCTGCAGGTAGACTACCGCATCTTCGAGCAGTGGAACATCCACATCCACGTGCCTGAGGGAGCCACCCCGAAAGACGGTCCTTCTGCCGGAATCACCATTGCCACCAGCATCGCCTCAGCCATCACCCAGCGCAAGGTGCGTGCCAACACAGCCATGACCGGCGAGATTACCCTCCGCGGCAAAGTGCTCCCGGTAGGCGGAATCAAGGAGAAGATTCTGGCAGCCAAGCGGGCAGGAATCAAGCACATCGTGATGTGCAGGGAGAACCAGAAGAACGTAGAGGAAATACCGGAGAAATATCTCAAGGGCGTAGAGTTCCACTATGTAGAGAACGTGGCTGATGTCTGGCAGTTTGCGCTGACCGACGAGAAGGTGAAAAACCCTACAGACTTCAGCATTCAGGAAAATGATAAAAAAGAATAGAAATGAAATTTGAATTACAAGTAACAGATAAAGCAAGCGATGCGCGTACAGGCATCATCACCACCGACCACGGACAGATCAAGACCCCAATCTTCATGCCCGTAGGAACCGTAGGAAGCGTGAAGGGCGTCCACTTCGAGGAACTCAAGAAGCAGGTCATGGCACAGATTATCCTAGGAAACACCTATCACCTCTATCTGCGCCCAGGTCTTGACGTCATCAGGGCAGCAGGCGGCTTGCACAAGTTCAACGGCTGGGATCGTCCTATCCTCACCGACAGCGGCGGTTTCCAGGTCTTCTCGCTCACCGGCATCCGCAAGCTCAAGGAAGAAGGCTGCGAGTTCCGCTCCCACATCGACGGCAGCAAGCACTTCTTCACACCGGAGAATGTGATGGACACCGAGCGCATCATCGGAGCCGACATCATGATGGCCTTCGATGAATGTCCACCGGGACAGAGCGATTACCAGTACGCCAAGAACAGCCTTATGCTCACCCAGCGCTGGCTAGACCGCTGCATCAAACGGTTCAACGAAACCGAGCCCCTCTACGGCTATCAGCAGAGTCTCTTCCCTATCGTTCAGGGCTGCACCTTCCCGGACCTGCGCCGCGAAGCAGCCAAATACATTGCCGACAAGGGAGCCGACGGAAATGCCATCGGTGGACTTGCCGTAGGAGAGCCTACCGAGGTGATGTATGAGATGATAGAAGTAGTGAACGAAATCCTGCCGAAAGACAAGCCGAGATATCTGATGGGCGTAGGAACCCCGCAGAACATCCTCGAAGCCATCGAGCGCGGCGTAGACATGTTCGACTGCGTAATGCCGACCCGCAACGGCCGCAACGCCATGCTCTTCACCTATCAGGGCACGATGAACATGCGCAACAAGAAGTGGGAGAAAGACTTCAGTCCGGTAGATCCAGACGGCTGCGACATCGACCTCGTAACCACAAAGGCCTACCTCCACCACCTCTTCAAGGCCCAGGAGCTGCTGGCGATGCAGATAGCCAGCATCCACAACCTCTCTTTCTATCTGCGCCTCGTGACCGATGCCCGCCATCATATCGAGCAGGGCGATTTCGTGGCATGGAAGAATTCCATCATCGACCAGCTTGGCCGAAGAATTTAAGTAAGCAAGCATCATGAAAGATTTTAAGAAAATAAGAAAACACCGCCGGCTCTACCGCACCGGCCGATGGGCTTCCCGCAAGTTCGGGTGGCTCATCAGGGCTGTGCGCTGGCTGGCTCACAAGCTCCGGTTCCTGCGCATATTCAGGTTTCTCAACCCGTTCAGGTACATCAAGAAGCTCGACTGGTACATTATCAAGAAGTTTCTGGGCTACTATTTCTTCTCCATCGCCCTGATCATCTCCATCGCCATCGTCTTCGACTTCAACGAGAACCTGTCAAAATTCACAGAGCACCATGCACCGGCGCGCGCAATCATCTTCGATTACTACGCCAACTTCGTGCCCTATTTTGCCAACCTCTTCAGTGCGCTGTTCGTGTTCGTGGCGGTCATTCTCTTCACCAGCAAGCTGGCAAGCAATTCCGAAATCATCGCTATCCTGGCGTCGGGAGTATCCTTCAAGCGTCTCCTTCGCCCATACATGATTACCTGCGTGCTGCTCTCAGCCCTCTCCTTCGGGCTCTCAGCCTACGTCATTCCCCACGGAACCGTCATCAGGCAGAACTTCGAGACGATGTACAAGAACAAGAAGAAGAATACCAGTGCCGAGAATGTACAGCTGCAGGTAGACAAGGGAGTGATTGCCTATATGCAGCATTACGACAACAGCATGAAACGCGGCTACGGATTCTGTCTCGACAAGTTCCAGGACAAGAAACTCGTAAGCCACCTTACAGCGATGGACATCCAGTACGACACCATTTCCGACAGCAAGTATCACTGGCAACTGAGCAACTGGAAAGTCCGCAAGCTCCAGGGCATGAAGGAGCATATTACGAGCGGAGCCCAGAAGGACACCATCATCATGATGGAACCTACCGACCTGGTCTATTCCAAGGGTCAGCAGGAAACCTTCACCAGTCCTGAGCTCCGCGATTACATCTCCAAGCAGATCAACCGCGGTTCGGGCAACGTAGTGCAGTACGAGGTAGAATACCACAAGCGCATCGCCTCATCCTTCGCCTCGTTCATCCTCACCATCATCGGTGTCTCCCTCTCAGCCCGCAAGCGCAAGGGCGGCATGGGAGCAGCATTGGGCGTTGGTCTTGCGCTGAGTTTCGGCTACATCATGCTGCAGACGGTTTCTGCCACCTTCGCCATCCAGGCCAATTTCCCGCCTGTTCTGGCAGCGTGGCTTCCAAACTTCCTCTTCGCCATCGTAGCCTACTTCTGCTACCGCAAGGCACCGAGGTAAAAAGTCAACATTCAACATTCAACATTCAACATTAAAAAAAAATGTATTTCGACGAATTAGATTTAAACGACAACGTGCTCGACGCATTATACGACATGCGCTTCGACACATGCACTCCTGTACAGGAAAAGTGCATTCCAGAGATATTAGAAGGTCACGATGTATTGGGCGTAGCCCAGACCGGAACCGGCAAAACCGCAGCCTATCTGCTGCCAGTATTGAGCAAGCTCGATGACGGCGGTTATCCTAAAGACGCCATCAACTGCGTCATCATGTCACCAACCCGCGAGCTCGCCCAGCAGATAGACCAGGCGATGCAAGGCTTCGGCTATTACCTGCAGGGCGTGAGCAGCGTAGCCGTATACGGCGGCAACGACGGCAACCGTTACGATCAGGAGTTGCGCAGCCTCCGCATGGGCGCAGATGTAGTCATCGCCACCCCGGGCCGCCTCATCTCCCATATCTCTCTGGGCAATGTAGACCTCAGCAAGGTAAGCTTCTTCATTCTCGACGAGGCCGACCGCATGCTCGACATGGGTTTCTCAGAAGACATCAAGACCATCGCGGCAAAACTGCCAAAGACCTGCCAGACCATCATGTTCTCGGCAACCATGCCTGAGAAGATAGAAGAACTGGCTAAGACCCTGCTCAAGAATCCGGTAGAAATCAAACTTGCCGTCAGCAAGCCAGCCGAGAAAATCAAGCAGGAAGCATACGTATGCTACGAAACCCAGAAGATGACTATCATCAAGGACATCTTCAAGGCAGGCGACCTGAAGCGCGTCATCGTCTTCAGCGGCAGCAAATTCAAGGTGAAGCAACTCGCAGCTTCCCTCCAGCAGATTGGAGTAAACTGCGGAGCCATGCACAGCGACCTGGAACAGGCTGAACGCGACGATGTGATGTTCAAGTTCAAGAGCGGACAGTATGATGTGCTCGTAGCTACCGATATTGTGGCGCGCGGAATCGACATCGATGATATTGAGATGGTCATCAATTACGATGTTCCTCACGATACAGAAGATTACGTTCACCGCATTGGCCGTACAGCCCGTGCCAACCGCGATGGTAGAGCCATCACCTTCGTAAGCGAAGAAGACCAGTACTGGTTCCAGCAGATAGAGAAGTTCCTGGAGAAGGTGGTAGACAAAATGCCTCTCCCTGAGGGATGCGGCGAAGGTCCTGAATACATCAAGCTCAACAAGCCGAAGAAGAAAGGCGCAAACGGAAGAAACAACAGACGCGGTAACGGAGGAAACGGCGAGGCCGGAAAGAACAGCGCCAAGAACCGCCGACAGAAAGACCGCGACCAGACTTCTCACAAGCGCAAGCCAAACAAGCCAAACGAGCGTCAGGAAAAAGCGCCACGCAACAACGAGCAGCAGCCACAGCAGGGCAATAAGCAGCAGAACGCAAAGCAGCAGCCACAGCAAGGCAACAGGCAGCAGAACGCAAAGCAGCAGCCACAGCAGGGCAACAGGCAGCAGAACGCAAAGCAGCAGAACAGAAAGCCAGCCCAGCCAGGCGAGCAGCCAAAGAACAGCAACAGCCAGAAGCGCCGCAATAACAGCAACCAGCAGCGCCCAGGCACCGAGAACAACGTTCGCCCAGGCAGCAACGGCCGTGGCAGAGGCGTAGCCCAGAAAAAGGGCGACAAGCCGGCTGCACGCAAGCACACTCCTATCGTAAATCCACAGAAGCAAGAAAACGCTGTGAAGAAATTCATCAAGCGCATCTTCGGATTCAAGAAATAGGAAATAAATTATCTTTTAAAAGGAAAGAGGAATGATGAAAGAGCTACCCCTCACCCCGCTCATGACCATCAGCCTCACACTGACGATCGGAATCATCATAGCCAAATGGGGCTATGATGATTTCAATATGCCCTTCTGGCTCATCATCTCCATCATTTCATGCGCCCTTGCCAGCATCATCTTTTTCCTTACTGAGTTCTTAAGCCAAAAAGCTTACTTCAGCAGGAACCACCAGTTTCTCATCTTCTCCCAATGCGTGATGATTCATTTATGCATCCTGAGCCTTGGGGCTTTTCTTACCTGTAAGCAAATAGCTGATTCCCAAACCTCTACACAACTGAAAAACTGGCAGGAACTGTCTTACCTCACACGGGCAAAAATCAATACCGAACGCTATAAAAGCAATATTGAAAGCAAACTGGTTTCCCTTCACGTAAAACAGCAAGACTATGCAGTCATCGCAGCCATGGCGCTGGGCGACAAGAGCGCACTCGACTCGAACACCCGAAACAGTTACTCCATTTCCGGAGCCAGTCACATCCTGGCAGTAAGCGGACTTCATATAGGCATTATCTTCCAGCTTTTCATCTTTCTGCTAGGCGGCAGAAAGTACTCAGTTTACACCATCATCCTGTCCCTCATCTCCATCTGGACCTACGTTTTTCTCATCGGATTGCCGGCAAGTGCAGTCCGTGCAGCCATCATGCTTTCAGCCTACAGCTTAAGTTTAGCATTCCATCGTACCGGTCTGCCGCTCAACACCTTAGCCTCGGCTTATATATTTATGCTTTTCATCAGTCCGCTCTATCTTTTCGAGTTGAGTTTCCAGCTATCGTTCCTGGCAGTAGCCTCCATTCTGCTGTTCTTCACACCCCTTTACACCCTCCTCCCCATCCGCAGCCGTTTCCTCCGTTGGGCATGGGGACTCCTTTGCGTTTCACTGGCAGCCCAGATAGGAACCCTTCCGGTCATCGTCTACACCTTCGGCAGAATATCGTGCTATTCCCTTCTCACCAATTACATCGCCATTCCCGCAGCAACCCTCATTCTATATCTTGGAGCAGCATTAATTCTGTTCTCCCCACTCACGTTATGGGCGCCCATAGCACCGGTTGTCGCCCCACTCATCAGCCTTACATCAGGCGCCCTGACCAGCATCACCCAGTTTTTGAATACAGCCATAAAACTGATCAGCATGCTGCCTGGAGCAAGCATCGAAAACGTAAAAATCAGTCTGCCTCAGGTAATCGGTCTCTACGCCATCATCCTGCTCATCTATGCCCTATGGCGCAGGATAGATAAACAGAAGTCGTCAGAATGCAAGATTCCCTGAAACGGAGATAAAGGCTTAAACCCCGAAAAACGTCTCTTATATAATAAGGTGTGCGTACACAAAAGCGCTACAAATC
>OHJY01000966.1_pt1 | contig 10149 bp, 9 predicted proteins | sample 1568681 | NCBI WGS metagenome assembly OHJY01 (sample SAMEA3879540, study PRJEB24766) | human gut metagenome | biome: human-associated habitat; feature: feces | place: USA | collected 1985/1987
GCCCTGGGAGCGGAGCTGGCCTAACGAAGCAGTCAGAAAGTCGCAAGGCAACTGACAGCCGAGTACCGTACAACAACAGTCGCTCATGCCCAAACAAAAACGGGGACCGGATATTCACATCCGATCCCCGTTTGTTATATCGATAACCTCGACGCGCCGCTACGAGATATTGCCCAAGAACGCCTTGGTGCGCTCACTCTTGGGGTGGTCGAAGACCTCGCTCGGCGTACCCTCCTCCACGATAACGCAGCCGTCCATAAAGACCACGCGGTCGGCGACGTCGCGGGCGAAGCCCATCTCGTGCGTCACCACGATCATGGTCATACCGTCACGCGCAAGATCGCGCATAACGCCAAGGACGTCGCGGACGAGCTCGGGGTCGAGCGCCGACGTGGCCTCGTCAAAGAGCATCACGTGCGGATTCATTGACAGGGCGCGGGCGATGGCCACGCGCTGCTGCTGACCGCCCGAAAGCTGACTCGGCATAAAATCGATGCGCTCGGCCAGGCCGACCTTGGTCAGTTCCTCGATGGCAATCTTCTCGGCCTCTTCCTTGCTGCGCTTAAGCACCTTTTGCTGCGCAAGCATGACGTTCTTTTTGACCGACAGGTGCGGGAACAGGTTGAACTGCTGAAACACCATGGAACTATACTTGCGAGCCATCTCCAGGTGATTCTTTTTGGTGAGCGGCGTACCGTCGATGACAACCTCGCCCGACGTGGGCTCCTCCAGATAATCGACGCAACGGATGAGCGTCGATTTACCCGAGCCGGAAGGCCCGATCATTACGAGCTTCTCGCCGCGCTTGACGGTGAGGTTGATATCTTTGAGCACATGCAGGTCGCCAAAGTACTTGTTGAGATGCTTGATCTCGATCATGTCTGCCATGAATGTCCCTTCCCTGCGTTTACACGAGTTGAACTATTGTACGGAAAGAATCACGTTTCCGCAGCCCACACTACATTCCCGTAAAGAACCCGCAACCTTCCACCTAGTCATTGGGGACAGACTTAAATGAGTACCTGCTCATTGGGCACTCATTTAAGCCTGTCCCCAATGAGTGCCCAGCCCAGCAAAAAGGGGCGCGACCATGACGGCCACGCCCCCTCAGCCTCAACTGTGTGCCACTCGGCCCCTACGCGAGGCGGGCTCCGACGATCTTTGCTGCGGCCGGCTTATCGAAGTTGCCACCGGTGGCCTTGCCGAGTGCGCCCATAACCTGGCCCATCTGCTTCTTGGACGTGGCGCCCAGCTCGGCGATAACCTGCTCGATCAGGGCCTCGAGCTCCTCGCCCGAAACCTGCGCGGGCAGCAGGCTCTCCAGAATCTTGACCTGCTCGGTCAGGTTGTCGGTACGCTCCTGGTCGGTGCCGGCCTTGATGGACATCTCCAGCGTCTCGCTCGTCTGCTTGATCAGACGCTTGATCATGCTGTTGACGTCTTCCTCGGTCACATCGCGGCGCTCATTGACCTCGATATTCTTCACCTCGGCCTTAACCTGGCGAATGATGGACAGGCGAACCTTGTCCTTGGCCTTCATGGCCGCAATCATTTCCTTCTGCAGCTCTTCGTTGGTCATCTGCAAATCCTCCTCAATAGTGTGGGCGGCACTCGCGCGAGCACCGCCCCATGATTACTCAGTCGTCGACGAATCGTCGGTCGAACTCTTGGTGACACCCTTCAGACTCACGTTATAGGGTACGTCTTTGGGCATGGGGTTGACGGTGATGTCGGCATCCTTCTTGTACTGCTCCAGCCACTCGCTGTACGCGGTGCTGGCCGCTTGCGTCTTCACCACGTTGGAGACGTACTTCTTGATGTCCTTGGGCACCTGCTTAATGTCATCGACCTGATTATCGACATGAAAGTAGTCGGTGCACTTGATGATGTGGTAGCCATAGGTCGACTCGACCACGTCGCTCACGTCGCCCTTGTTGAGTCCCTCGAGCGCCGTCTGGTAGCTGTCGACAAAGGTGGTGAGCTTATCCCAGCCCACATCGCCCTTCTTCTCCTTGGAACCGGTGTCCTCGGAGTACTGCTCAACGGCGTCCTCAAAGCTCAGCTCACCGGAGTTGATCTTGTCCAGGCACTCCTGCGCCTTGGCCTTGGCGGCGGCCTTGTCCTCGTCAGATGCGTCGGAATCGACCTTGATCAGGATATTCGACGAACGACGGGCATCGTTGTAGTTGGACAGGTTCTCGTTGATGTAATCGACAATCTCGCTGTCCTTGGGCTTGCTCGTGGGCGCGACGGCATCCTTGAGTTTCTGTTGCGCCAGACTCTCCTTGAGCGAGTCCTTGTAGGTGTCCTCGGTATAGCCGTAGGTCTTGAGGGTCTTCTTAAAGGCCTTGGCTCCGCCCGCGCTCTTGCACGCGTCCTTCCAAGCCTTCTCGACCTCCTCGTCCGACACCGTCACGCCGTTCTCCTTCTGTGCCTGTTGAAGCAGAATCTGCTGCGTGTAGGAGTCGATGAGTTGCTTGCGGTACTTCTTGGGCGTGAGGTCGTTGTCAACCAGATACTGCGCCCAATCCTCATCCTTGGTGTAGCCGTAGGACGTGCGCATGCTCATGATCTGCTTGGTCACGGTGTCCTCGGTGAGGTTGGTGCCGTTGATAGTAGCAGCAACACCGCCGGTCAGCTTGTAGCCCGAGGTATCCTCGGCCTGCGACATAAGGCCGGAGCACGCCATCGCCGAGACGGAAAGTAGCATTGCCAGCACGCCAATAACCACCAGGACAATCTTGACGGTCTTAGACACGTACGTCTTGCGCTGCTTCTTGCGAGAACTGGAGGCGGCGCGAGCCTGCTGCTCGGGCGTCGGCTCGGGCGCGGGGTTCTTTTTCTTATTTGCCATAGTTGGCCTTTCGCATAACGAATCGAACAAACGCCATTGTGTCACAACGCAGCCCCCGCGGCACGCTTGGTGCATTGGGGACAGGTTAATCTGCACCATTTTGGTGCAAAGGGGACAGCTCTGGCAGCCGGCAGTTAGGGACAGTCCCCAAGTGCCGACTCAGCCCCATCTTAGAAGTGGCGGCGGATGGCGTCGACCATGCCCTGGGGCGTGGTCTGGCCGAGCACGTCGGCTGCGGCATCGGCGTCCATAAAGATGTTCATGAGCGCCTGCAGGGCCTCGACCTGGCCGCCCGGCTCGGCAATACCCAGATTGATGATGATCTGCGCCGGCACGGGGGCGCCCATGCCTGCCATTGCGCTGAACGTCACAGGTGTGGCGGGCTTTACCACCGCGATATAGGGCTTGGCCACAAACCCCGGATCGGTATGCGGAATGGCAATGTTTGCCGCCGGCATGGCAAGACCCGTGGGATAGGCATCCTCGCGCGTGCGAACGGCGTCGAGCCAACCGGATGCAATGTAGCCACGTGGTGCAAGCTCGCCCTCAAGCCGCGCGAACATCTCATCCGGCGTCGCACACTCCCAATCAAAAAACACCAGCTCAGGCGTAAACAGCGCTTCGCTATCCACCATGCGCTCACCTCTCTCACCTAGTCATCGGAGGCGTTCTTGAATGACTAGTCGTTAAAGACCATCCCCGATGACTACCCAAAACAAAGGGTGGCCACGTGCGCCTTGGCGCCAATGACCACCCTGACTACTCGGCTAAATTGTACTGTGCGCCGCTAGCCGCGAGGCGCGTCAATTGCGACCTTGCCGCTCTCAAGCACGTGGACGCGGCCGTCGGCGAGCATTTGCACGACCTCGGGATACAGCACATGCTCGATCGCGTGGATGTGCTCCTCGAGCGTGTCGACGTCCCAGCCCTCCTCGACAGCCAGCGCACGCTGGGCGATGATGGGGCCGTTGTCGTAGATCTCGTTGGCAAAGTGCACGGTCACACCGGTTACCTTGACGCCGCGCGCAAAGGCATCGTCGATCGCATGCGCGCCGTTAAAGCTCGGCAGCAGTGCCGGATGCAAGTTGACCACGCGGTTGGGAAACGCCGCCAGCAGCGGCGTGTGCACCATGCGCATGTAACCGGCCATGACCACATATTCGCAGCCGCGCTCGAGCAGCTCGTGCGCGATGATCTCGTCGGCGGCGATGGGGTCGGCATAGACATCCTTGGACAGCGTAAGCGTCTGGATGCCCGCGCGCTCAGCGCGCTGCAAACCCTTAGCCGAAGGACGGCTCGACACCACAAGTTCAATCGAAGCGTTGAGTTTGCCGGCAGCGATCAGATCGATCAGCGCCTGCAGATTGGTACCCGAACCGCTGATGAGCACACCGATCTTGAGCGGCTCGGCCGTATCGGTGCCGGTCGGACGGGTGTAGGGCACAAAGCCCAGGCTCGCGGCAGCAGCCATCTGCTCGTTAGCGCTCATCGGAGTACACGACCTTACCGGAGCCCTCGACGCACTCGCCCACGCGGAACGGCTTCTCGCCCAGCGCGACCAGGGCCTCGGTCACGGCAGCCTCGTCCTCGGGGGCGACAATCAGGCACAGGCCGACGCCCATGTTGAAGGTCTTGCATGCCTCGTTGGGCGCGAGCTCGGCCTGGCGCGACACGTAGGTGATGACGGGCGGAACATCCCAGCCCATCTCGGCACCGTTGCGGGTGACCACGGCGTCGACGTCGTCGGCAAGCGCGCGGTTGAGGTTCTCGGTAATACCGCCGCCGGTGATATGGGCAATGGCATGAACGTTGGCGCCACCGTGGAGCAGCTCCAGAATCGGCTTCACATAAATGCGCGTGGGAGCCAGCAGGGCGTCGGCCAGCGAAGCACCGCCGAGCTCCTCGAGCGGACGGCTCAGCTCCTCCGCCTTAGCGGCGGCCTCGGGCGTGCCCGGCTTAATGCCGTCGACGCCGATGACCTTGCGCACGAGCGAGTAGCCGTTGGAGTGCACGCCAGTGGAAGGCAGGCCCAGGATCACATCGCCCGGGCGGACGTTTGCGGGGTCGAGCATCTTGGGACGGTCGACGACGCCCACGGTAAAGCCGGCAAGGTCGTAGTCGGCCGGAGCCATGACGCCGGGGTGCTCGGCCATCTCACCGCCCACGAGCGCGCAGCCCGCGAGCTTACAGCCATCGGCCACGCCCTTGATGATCTTTGCCATGTGCCCGGCCTCGATGTGACCGATGGCAACGTAGTCCAGGAAGAACAGCGGCTCGGCGCCCGAAGCCAAAATGTCGTTGACGCACATAGCAACCAGGTCCTGGCCCACCGTCTCGTGACGGTCCATAATCTGGGCGAGCACGAGCTTGGTGCCCACGCCGTCGGTGCCGCTGATCAGGATCGGGTCTTCCATATCCTTAAGCGCGGCGGCCGAGAACAGGCCACCGAAGCCACCGATACCGCCGATGACCTCGGGACGGTTGGTGTCCTTAACCATCTGCTTAATAGCGTCAACGGCGCGGCCGCCCTCGGCGGTATCGACGCCGGCATCCTCATATGTCACATGCTTGCTGTCGCTCATCTGAGCCTTCCTCTCCCACTACCGTCCGCCGCGCGGGCGCCAAACGGTGCTCATAGTTGCGTTCATTTCGGCGTGTGCCATAACAGCACACGCCGTCATATCAACAAAACAGCAGGTAAAACCTACCAGAATAAACCTGTCCCTACATGGCAGGCTTTAGGCCTCGCCGTGCTCCTCTTCCCAGCTGCGGTCGTCGTATTTCTCGACCACGGCGTCGTCGTCAAAGTGCAGCGGCTTATCCAGGTTGCGGGGCTTAAAGCCCTCCATAAACTTATCGCGGCCAAAGCTCTCGGGAATCGCCACGGGGTAGCGTCCGGTAAAGCACGCATCGCAGTAACCGCCCTTGGGCATGACCTTAAGCAGGCCCTCGACCGAAAGGAAGGCCAGCGAATCGGCGCCGATATACTCGCAAATCTCGTCGACCGTCTTGTTGGCGCTGATAAGCTGCGACTGCACGTCGGTATCGATACCGTAGAAGCACGGCCAGATGACCTCGGGCGAGTTGATGCGGATATGAATCTCCTTGGCGCCGGCGTTGCGCAGCATCTTGACGAGCTGCACCATAGTGGTGCCACGCACGATGGAGTCGTCGATCACGACGAGGCGCTTGCCCTCGATGTTGTCGCGCAGCGGGTTAAGCTTCATGCGCACGCCCATGGCGCGCAACTCCTGCGTAGGCTCGATAAACGTACGGCCCACGTAGCGGTTCTTGATAAGACCCTCGCCAAAGGGAATACCGCTCTCGTGCGAATACCCCTCCGCGGGCGGCAGGCCGGAGTCGGGCACGCCGATGACCAGGTCGGCCTCGACGGGCTCCTCATGTGCCAGCTGACGACCCATGTCATAACGGCAAGCGTAGACACTCTTGCCGTTCATGATGGAGTCGGGGCGAGCGAAGTAGACCTGCTCAAAGATGCAGTTAGCAGGCTCTTCGGCGGCAGGCACGCCCTGCTCGGACACAAGGCCCTCGGCGCTGATGCGCAAAATCTCACCGGGACGGACGTCACGGACGTACTCGGCGCCCACGATGTCGAGTGCGCAGGTCTCGGAAGCAACGACCCAGCCGCCGGCGCGCGTGACATGGACGGCGGGGTCGACCGTCGCGGCGCCGTCTTGCGAGGGCAGCTGCGAAACGGATGCGGCATCGGCCTGGTCCAGACCCTCGTCCACCAGCTTGCCCAGCACGAGCGGGCGAATGCCGTGCGGATCGCGGAATGCGTAGAGCGCCTGCTCGTTGATGAGCGTCATGGCGTAGCCGCCGCGCACGAGCTCCATGGTCTTGCGAATGCCCTCACGCAGATGACCCGTACGCTGGGTAAAGTAGCCGATAAGCTTGGTCGCGACCTCGGAATCCGAATTGGAGAGAAACGGCACGCCCAGCTCGATCAGCTGGCGGCGCAGCTCGTCGGTGTTGACCAGAGTGCCGTTGTGAGCAAGCGCGATAATGACGCTGTTGATGGTAGAAAGATGCGGCTGCGAGGCTTCCCAGCTCTTGGCACCGGCGGTGCCATAGCGCACGTGGCCCACGGCCAGTTGGCCGGAGAGTGTCGACAGGTCGGCGTTGGAGAACACGCGGTCGAGCAGGCCCAGATCCTTGCGGACCATAACCGTGCCGCCATCACCCACGGCGATTCCCGCCGATTCCTGGCCGCGATGCTGCAGCGCGCGCAGACCAAAGTACGTCAGTCGGGCCACATCGCGATCGGGTGCCCACACACCAAAAATGCCGCATTCCTCATGCAGCTGGTCGGAGTCCGGATCATACGTCGACATGGCGTTCACCTGTCCCGCGGCACGCTCGGCCGCGCGGATGGTTTCTTGAGACATGGCATCCCCTCAGAGCCTCGTTATTTGGCGTTACCTGCCCTATTATACGCACGGCAAGACAAGCACTCCCGCGCATGAACAGCGCTTTTTAAAAGCCCACCGAGCTTATAATCCGTTTTGCAGCCAAACATTTTATTGGGCAGGCGCCTCGGGACCGACGATCCCGCATACTTCCGTTGCGACGCGTCTCGCCCGCCGTTGGGGTTTGCATTGTTGCAATTGGGACGTTCGTCCTGTCTTTTGGCAGGTCGGCGGCGTATCCTTGTACCTACAGCAAAACGAGAAAGGTTATGTATGGATCGAAACGAACTCGACCCCAGCGTCCCCAGCGCCACGGAGGTCAAGAAGATCCCCCTCATCATTAAGGTGTACGCCGTCCTGTGCATCCTGTCCGGCGTGGGTACGCTCCCGTCGGTCGGCGCCTTTATGTGGCAGGTCATCACCGCGCTCATCAACGGCAACGCCGCCGCCAAGCTCGGCGACAACGCGCTCGTCGCGGTCGGCCTTATCGTCGCCGGCATCATGCTCTCTGCGGCAAGCGCCGTCATCCTGATCATCTTTGGCCTGGACCTCATCAAGAACCAGCGCCGCAATGCCGCCCGTCTGTCCTATATCCTTATCGCATTGACCGTCGTCGAGCTTTTGGTTGACGTGATGCTCCAGGGCATCGGGCCTTTCTTGCTGCGCCCTGCCATCCAGCTCGGCATCCTTGTCGCGCTTTCGGCCACCGTCGACCCCACGCTGCGCCAGGAGCGCGAGCTGCAGCGCCGCCTGCAAGAGATGCTCGATCGCGACGCCGCCGCCGAGGGTATGCTCGGGCGCGATGAAACCGGCGAAGGCTACATCAAGCTCAACTACTTCAACCTGTTCTGGGTGTTCTTTGTCTGCTGCGTGCTCGGCCTGATCGCCGAGGACATCTGGCACATGACGGTCGACGACCCTGGCGTCTACCAGAACCGCGCCGGCATGCTGTTTGGCCCCTTCAGCCCCATCTACGGATTTGGCGCCGTGCTCATGACCATGGTGCTCAACCGCTTCTACAAAAAGAACCCCATCATTATCTTTTTGGTGAGCGCGCTGCTCGGCGCAAGCTTTGAGGTGTTCGTGGGCTGGTTTATGCAGACCTCGTTTGGCGTGGTCTCGTGGAGCTACTCGCATATGAAGCTCTTTGGCATGCCCGATCCGCTCGCCGTCCTTACCGGCGGACGTACCTGCACGGGCTTCGCCTGCCTGTGGGGCCTGGGTGGCCTCATCTGGATCAAGCTGCTGTTGCCGAGGCTGCTCAAGCTCATCAACATGATTCCGTGGAAGAGCCGCTACTCCGCTACCGTCATCTTCACCATCATTATGCTGGTCGATGGCGTTATGACACTGCAGTCGCTCGACTACTGGTACCAGCGCGTCAACGGCACGGAGCCGGATATTCCCGTTGCGCAGTTCTACGGCAAGTACTTCGATAATGACTTTATGGAGAATCGCTTCCAGAGCATGACCATGAGCCCCAAGGATGCGACGCGCGTGTAGCGTCACGCAATGCCGAGATTTTCCAACGCACAGAAAAGCCCGCTGGCAGACTGATTGAACTGCCAGTGGCCTTTTTGTTGGTGAGTGCTGCTGCCGGCCTTACGCCTCGCGCTCGACCTCGCTCACACACTCATTTTTGATGGTACCGATGAGCGCCTGCAGTGCGTCGACCACATGCGGGCGAATGTCCCCGCCAATGAGTACGAGCATGATGTCGTCGCCCACGGCGAGATCGCCACTCGCCAGCCACACGCGCACATAGCCGATACCCGGCATCGTGCGCGTTGCCTCGATGGCGGCCTGCACCTTATCGGCATCAAAGCCGAACACCATGCCGCCCACCTTATGTCCAGGCGCCACACCATCCGTCTCGACCCCACGCACCTCGGACTTAGGCGTCGCGCGCACCACGCCGTTGTGTGTCAGGTACATCCCGCAATCAGCCGCCGAAACATCGGCCTTGGCTTCGCGCAGCCAAGCATCAACCGAAGGCATCGTTTTGCCATTCTCGAGCATCATTTCCCCTTTCACCGTCATTGAGTAGCCCATTATCTATTCCTCGACCGGCGTGAGCACCATGACGGCACGTGTGTTGCTCAGCGATAACGAACGACAGGTCACAAGCGTTACGACCTTGGTTGCCGAGGCGGCGCGGTCGCCTGCATCACTCGCCACTGCCGAAGCACCGTCGAGCATCTCGGACAGGTAGTTCTTGAGCCCGTCGTCGCCCTCAAAATTGGTCGTGCGCGCCTTGGCATACGTGTCCTCGACCACCTTGGTCGCCAGCGGTCGCAGCTTATACGTTACATCGCGCGTGATGTAATACACGTACTCGATGCTATCGAACGTCGCTTGGTCGGTGGTGTCCGAAATCACGTTGAACATCGACCCATCGTTCATATGGTGGCCGTAAATCGTGGTCTGCTGGTCAACCATTCCCGGCGCGGTGTCGTCGCTGTCCAAGAAGATCGCACCCGATGCATTGGACGTACCGTCAAACAGCGTGTTGAGGTATTTGGAGTTGTTATTGGTCTGCACCACGGGATAGTTGATGTTGGTTCCCGGCGCGTAAATCCAACCCACAACCTCGGGATTTGTCTGGGCAAGTGCATCGAAGTCGATAATCGGCACGCCGCTGGCGTCCTTATCGCTTACATATTGCTTCTCGATTTTCTGGTACGAATCGCTTGCCTGCTTATAGCCAATCTGAGCGTTGATAAAGATGGCGGCAGCGGCAACGATTAGACCGATGCCGATAATGATGAGCAAGATGGGGATAACGGAGCGGCGCTTTTTGCGCGGCGGCTCGGTATAGCTCGATGGCGCGGCATGCGCCGAAGAGCGAGGTGACTTCTTGGCCGT
>OHJY01000972.1_pt1 | contig 10129 bp, 3 predicted proteins | sample 1568681 | NCBI WGS metagenome assembly OHJY01 (sample SAMEA3879540, study PRJEB24766) | human gut metagenome | biome: human-associated habitat; feature: feces | place: USA | collected 1985/1987
AAATTTTGCGTTTTGGGTGAGAGTTTTTTCGATTTTTTGTACCTATATAAGTGAAGGGGTTTTTAAGCCGCATTTCAAAAAATCCAGAGAGGAGGTTCAAACGATATGTACGATACCGCAAGACGGGTCGCACTCGTCAAGCAGCGGGTGCGGGAAAACACCCGCCGGAGGCAGCGGCGCGAGGCAATAAGCCTCTCCGCAGCGTGTATGCTGCTGTTCATGGTGCTGATGCAGGCGGCGGGCACGGTCGTCGGGCCGGGGCAGACAGCCGCATGGGGCGTGTTCGGCGCGATGCTGCTGCGGGAGAACGCGGGCGGCTATGTGCTGGTGGCTGTCGTCTCCTTTGCCGCGGCGGCGGCGATCACCGCGCTGTGTTTCCGGCTCAGAATCAGGGAAAACCAGAAAAAAGGCGGGACAGGCAAGCCCGCGCAACACGAACAGGAGGGAGCGATATCATGAAGAAACGAATCCTCAGCATCCTGCTGCTATGCTGCATGGTGCTGACCATGCTGCCGACGGCGGCCTTTGCTGCGGGCGGCGCAGTCCGTCCCGCTGCCACCCAATACACCTATACGCTGCATTACGATGCCAACGGCGGCAGCGGCGCGCCGCCAAGTCAGAGCGTGACCAGCTCGGAATTTCATGTATGGGTTCCCATATCAGAAATAATTCCAACCCGTGACGGATATACCTTCATGGGTTGGGCAAATTCTCGGACAGGTCGGCCGATATATGGCGGAAACGGCGGTTATACCAGTTGCCTGGTAGTACATGGGTATGATATGAGCACAACCATCTACGCCATATGGGAGGTGCACAATCATAGCTGGGGCGAATGGACCTCCAACGGCAACGGAACGCACACACGCACCTGTGCCACGGACAGCAGCCATACCGAAACAGGCAGCTGCTCCGGCGGCAAGGCCACCGGCACAGAGAAGGCCATTTGCGAAACCTGTCATACGGCCTACGGAGAACTTTTGCAGCTCACCAAAACGGCCATCACCACCCCGCCCACGCTGCCCTCTGAGGGGTACGTCGGCGATCAGTACTTTGATGGAGATCTTGAAGACGGCGAAGCAAAGGTCGAGGGGACGGACATCGTTGTTCCCGGCTCGTTCCGCTTCAAGCACAATTGGGGGGGCGTAGTAGGCCCGGGCGAAAACCACATGGAAATCCTCTTTACCCCCGACGATGCGGAGACATATGCCACGGCGGAATGTATCGTCACCGTGACGGGGCTTAAGCACACGATCACAGGTGTCATTGAGGAAGTCCTCCCCGGCGTGCCGTTGGGTACGGCGTTTGAGTATCTGGGACTTCCTTTCGGCGTCGATGTAATAACCAACACCGGCGCGACCTTCTATGTCCCCGTGACATGGGACGGCTCCTCCTATGACCCGAACGCTCGTGGCGAGCAGATCATTACCGGCCATCTGGATGTTGAATGGAGCATCTACGAGGAGGAACTGGAACCGACAAGCACGGTCAAGGCCATCGCCAGAATCACACTCATTGGCGACGGGGGCATTGTGCCAACGCTGAAGCCGCCCACCTACTCCAGGCAGATATACAGCGGCGATTTTTGCCAGCTTGCCTTTTCCGACGAGTATCTTTCCGGCGGAACGGCCACCACGGCAGATGACGAAACGGTTGACGGCAGGTTCACTCTGAACGAGGAGCAGGAAAAATACGGCTACTGGAACAGAGGCGGCGGGCTTGTTCAGGTGGGGCCGCTGGCGCTCCAGGTCACCTTCACCCCCTATGACCGGATGAGGTTCAGCACGGCGGAATGTACCGTCAACGTGGACGTCATTCCCCGCAAATTCAGGCAAGCCAATACATCGTATATTGACAATAAAAAGATCGGAACAGCCTTTGAAGATCTCGGTCTGCCGAACGCGTTCTATTTCTTCGCGGAGGCCGATGAACCAAACCACGAAGGAAGCGGGCTGAACGCCAATGTGCCCGGCATCATCAAGTGGGATGGTTCAAACTACGACCCCAATTCGTATGAGGAGCAAACCATCTACGGCGAGGTCAACCGCGCCGAATTTGAGAAGTATTACATCGTACCCGAGGGCGCCGACCTCAGAGGCGTGGTAAAGGTCACGCTGCAGGCTGACCCGGTGGATACGGAGATCGCGCAGCCGCCCGTCTTCCGGTGGAAAAACGGCGATTTTACGCTGCCCGACAATACCATGTTCGTCAATCGGATCTTCGAGATGGGAGCCACAGGCGGGGAAAGCGCCAATCTTGCGGACGGCGTGGCAAGGGTCAAGGGAACGGATACCGTCGTCCCCGGCACGTTCTCCTTCAAGGAGGGTACGCCCGGATGGTTTGACGAGCTGGGCGAGAACGTTGTGACGGTGGTATTCACGCCGACTGACCAGCACGGCTACAGGACGGCGGAGACCACGATCAAGATCAACGTCATCAAAAATACCTTCAAGCGTTGCGAGGAGCCGGATCCCATTACGGAGAAGAAACTCGGCACGACCTTTGCAGGGCTTAACCTGCCGCAAATTGTGGTCGTCGAGGCGATCGACGGTCTCAGGGTTGGCATGGAGGTTTCGTGGGATGAATCGTCCTATGACGCGCAGTCCACGGCTTGGCAGATCATCCCCGGTACGCTGGTATTCGACGCTAACGACGAGCACAGCTATCAGCAGCCGGAGCCTGCGGTAACAGCCGCGATCCGGGTGAAGCTCCTAGGTTCGGAGGATGCGCCGGCGATTACTACCATGACGCTGCCCGGCGGCGCGGTCGGCACGCCGTACCACCATCAGCTTCATGCAAATGGGGGAGGCTTCATTCTGTGGGAGCTTTTCAGCGGCGAGCTGCCCGATGGCTTGACGCTGAAACAAACCACCGGCGAGATCAGCGGCACACCTACTGCGGTTGGCACCGCCACCTTCACCGTCAAGGCCACCAACAGCGTGGGCAACGATAAGAAGGAACTGTCTATTACGATAGCCAAAGCTCCTGCAGCCGAGCATACCATCACCGTGACCACAGAGGGCGGCGGAACGGCTTCCGCCTCTCATGCAAAGGCTGCGGCCGGAACGCCGATCACCTTGACCGCCACGCCTGACGAAGACCACCACTTCAAGGAGTGGCAGGTCGTATCGCCGACGGGACTTGTAATCACCAACAACAAGTTCACCATGCCGCACAGCGATGTGGAGGTAAAGGCCATCTTCGAGGAGGACGCACCGCCTGCACCTACTGATCCCGCCAAGCCCAGCATCAGTGTCACCGGAACCTACACCTACAATGGCTCCGAGCATACCGCAACCGTGAGCGGCTATGATCCCACCACTATGGACATCTCCGGCAACACCGCCACGGACGCAGGCGATTACACCGTTCGCGTCACATCCAAGACCGGCAGATGGGCGGACGGCAGCACCGACGCCGTGACCGCGGCGTGGAGCATCGGCAGAGCCACGCAGGAAGCGCCTAACGGCTTGATCGGTGTCGCGCCCACTACCGAGGGCGGCAGCGACGGCAAGATCACCGGCGTGGATGCAACGATGGAATACCGTGCGGAGAGCGAGATTACCTACACCGCCTGCACCGGTATCGAGATTGAAAACCTGCCTGCCGGCAATTACTTCGTCCGCTATGCGGAGGATCACAACCACTTTGCCAGCTCCGATACTGTGGTCACTGTGGGTGAGGGTACGCCGCTTGCGGATTGCACAATCACCTTCAACGCAGGCGACGGCAGCGGCAGTATGGATTCCGTGACCGTCAAGGCAGGGACAAATTATATCCTGCCAGACTGCGGCTTCACCGCTCCTGACGATCAGGAGTTCAAGGCTTGGGAGATCGGCGGCACGGAGTGCAAGGTAGGAGATTCCTACACAGTGAATGAGCATACCGAGATCAAGGCGCTGTGGGAAAACAGCGTTATTACCCCCACCACCTACAACGTCACCGTGACCAGCGGCGGCAACGGCTCCGCTTCTGCGGACTACGCCACCGCCGTGGCCGGCACAGAGATCACCCTGACTGCCACGCCCAACAAGGGCTACCACTTTAAGGAATGGCAGGTCATTAGCGGCGACGTGACCATCACCAACGATAAGTTCCTCATGCCGAACGGTAATGTGGAGGTCAAGGCAATCTTCGAGAAGAACACCTCCACCGGCGGCGGCACCGGTACCGGCGCGACCACCTATCCCATCACCGTGAAGAGCGCCAAGAACGGCGATGTGACCGCCAGCCACAGATCCGCTGCCAAGGGGGTCACCGTCACTCTGACGGTCGATCCCGACAAGGGCTATGTGCTCGATACCCTCACCGTTCTGGACGGCAAGGACAAGGAACTCAAGCTGACCGAGAAGAACGGCAAGTTCACCTTCACCATGCCCGCCAGCAAGGTCACCGTGGAGGCCAGCTTTAAGGAAGAGTTTCCTGACCTCCCCAATTCCTTTTCCGATCTGGCCCCCAGCGACTTCTGCTACGATGCCGTGATGTGGGCAGTCGGAAGGGATATCACCGGCGGCATCGGCAACTATACATTCGGCCCCAACCTGCCCTGCACCCGCGCGCAGGCCGTCACCTTCCTGTGGCGTGCAGCCGGCAGTCCCGAGCCTGAAACCCGCGCCATGCCGTTTACCGACGTCCCCGTGGGCAGCTATTATTACAACGCTGTGCTGTGGGCGATAGAAAACGGCATCACCGAAGGCACCAGCGACACCATGTTCAGCCCCGACGCCACCTGCTCCCGCGCGCAGATCGTGACCTTCTTGTGGCGCGCAGGCGGCAGCCTCGCTGCCAGCGGCAATTCTGCCTTCACCGACGTGGCCTCTGACGCTTACTACGCGGCCGCGGTCATCTGGGCAGAGAAGAACGATATCACCGGCGGTATCGGCGGCGGCCTGTTCGGCTCCAGCAACGATTGTACCCGCGGTCAGATCGTCACCTTCCTCTATCGCGCAGCGAGCGCCAGGTAAGCAACCACTGACCTATTGAAAAAAGAGAGAACGGTTTTTCCGTTCTCTCTCTCTTTTTTCTTTGTTGAAAACAGGCAGCCACGGGCTATGCCCGTGGAATAAAAAGGCTAAGCCTATGACGCATTTTCCCCTGCGCGGGCGCATCTGCCCCGTATCGTACAATACTTTTGCGAGCAAGCTAAGAAAAACGATACGGAGGAGCAACGCCATGAACGAACTGCAAGCCTTTGAAGCCCACCTGCGCCAAAATGAGAAAAGCCCCGCCACGATAGAAAAGTATCTGCGGGATGTCCGTGCCTTCCTGCGCTGGCTGGACGGGCGCGGGATCACCAAGGAGCGGACGGTATGCTACAAGGAAGCGCTGACCGAGAGATACAAGGCCGCCAGCGTCAACGCCATGCTTTCCGGGGTCAACAGCTATCTCAGCTTCCTTGGCCATGCCGATTGCCGTGTGAAGCCCCTGCCCGTGCAGCGCAGCTTCTTTGCCGACGAGGGACGGGAGCTTTCCCGCGAGGAATATGCCCGCCTTGTGGCAGCGGCCAGGGGGACGCAGCTTTTCTATGTGCTGCAAACCATCTGCGGCACCGGCATCCGCGTGAGCGAGCTGCGGCACATCACCGCCGAAGCGGTGGACACGGGACGGGCGACGGTGCGCAGCAAGGGCAAGACCCGTGTGATCCTTCTGTCGGATGCGCTGCGAAAGCTCCTGCGGCAATATATGAAAACATCCGGCGTTTCCACCGGATGTCTCTTTCTCAATGCCCACGGAGGGCCGCTGGATCGCTTCGCCGTCTGGCGGCAGATGAAGCGCCTGTGCAGGCGGGCGGGAGTGGATGCGGGCAAGGTCTTTCCCCACGCGCTGCGGCACCTGTTTGCCCGTGTTTTTTACGCCATGGAAAAGGATCTCCTGCGCCTTGCCGACCTGTTGGGGCACAGCTCCATCAATACCACCCGCATTTACACGCTGGACGGCGGCAGACGCCATGCGCAGGCCGTGGAACGGGTCTGCCGACAACTGCTCACGGAATGTTGATTCTGTGCGTTGCTGACTATAAAAAGTCCATATTACCGCTTACATAATATCATACAGTTTGGAGATTTACAATCGGATTTTGCCAAAAAGCCCGTCAAAAACCGAGAAAAAGCGAACCCGAACATACAGAATTGGCCGGAAGATTTTAATGCATCTTCTCCCGGCCTTATTCTGATGCCCTTTTTTGCTTTATCCGGGTGGAATATCTGGGAAAGCCGTAGTAATTTCTGCTCCGCCTGTCACAGAATCAACATTCTGTGCGGCAAAGGGGGTGATGGAGATGGCACAAGATCATATACGGGGGTTTTTGTGCTTCCCACTCCCCCGCACACAGGCGCGGGATCGTGAGAGCGACGGCGAGGGAAAGCCGTCCATGCCCCGGGCGGCGGCCAACAGAGCGCCGCCCGGCGGCCACGGCGCGAAGGGCACGGCCTTCGCCGTGGCTCCGCCTTAGGAGGTTTACCCGGCGGCCGCGAGCCGGGGACAAAAACGCGGCGCACAACAAATTCTTTCGATGAAGGAGGAAGAAAAAACATGAGAAAACGAATGACCAGCCTGCTTCTGACGCTGGTGATGCTGCTCTCCCTCGTGCCCGCCATGGGCGTGACGGCGAGCGCGGCGGAGCCGTGGGTCACCGTCAATTCCTTTAAGGAATTGCAGGACGCAGTCAAAGGGAAAACGGAATACATCAAGCTGGGGCAGGACATTGATACCGCCAGCTACAATGAGGGCATTGGTCTGCTCAAAAGAGATGAACTGACCTTTGACGATGTTTATTATTACTGCACCCTTGACCTGAACGGAAAGACCTTGGCTTTGGTGAGTAATGATACTAATATATCGCAGGGCATTTATATTGGCGGCCATTCCCATCTGACAATCAAGGACACCAGTCATGCGAAAACCGGTAAGATTTCCGGCGCATTTTCTAATGTTTTCGGAGGTCAAAAAGCCAAACTGATTCGCGTGAATGGAAGTACGCTGACCCTGGAAGGGGGTACATTCACCGTTACTTCCCTTCCATACAAAGATAATGCCATTGTAATCGACAGTCTTGAGAGTTTTATTACGATCAAGAATGACGTGAAAATCATCCAACCGGAGTTTAATGATTTAGGTTACGGCAGAGATCTGGATGGCAGCGGCTATACTCTGAAGGCAGAAAACAGCAAAGATCGTGGAGGCCGTGTCATCATTGAGGGCGGCGAGTTTGACGGCTGTGTAAAGCTGACCGGAAGTCAGGCCGAAAACGGCTCTGTTCAAATCAGCGGAGGCACCTTCAAGAAGGATGTGCAGGTGCTGTATGAAGCAGAGGAGAATAACTCTGATCCTGCTGTCACAGTGAGCGGCGGCACCTTTGAGGGCAATGTTTATTTGCAGTACTGGCCTTGGAAGGAAAGTCTTTATATGCCGTACCGGTTGAATGGCGGCACCTTTAAGGGCAAATTAAACCTTCATGCAGATTCCACAATGACTGCTTACGATAAACCGGAAGGCAACCCCAATATTGCTTTTGGATTGGATCAATGCTTTGGCTACAGCGCAGTTGTTACGCCTGACGGCACCTTTGCCGGTCCCGATGCAAAAACTGCTGTTTTGGAAAAGACAGATGATTATGATTATGAAATGTGGTTGAAGGGCACTGCTTCCGACCCCGTCCGAATCATCCCCAACGCATGGGGCATGACCGATGTCACGCTGGACGGCGACCCCATCGACTACGCCAAGGACTGGAACGGCGTGGCTGTGGAGATTACCAACGACACGGCGCATACCCTCAAGTTCGAGTGGAATCGTCTGGCGCAGGAGCTGAAAGACGCAGGCTATAGCTACGACGCCAATTTCGATTGCTATACCGTCGGCTCTAACACCCCCACCAGCGTTCCCATCAGCGCCACTGCCATCGAATATAGCCATACCATTCTTGCAGGCGCAGCCCCGTCGGTCTATCCCTTTGATTTGCAGCTGAATCTGGATAAGAACGGCAGCTCCGTCGGCATCATAGGCAACCAGCATATCGTCAAGCTGGTGGTGAGCGAAGCGCCGGTAGCTCCTCCGAGCTTGACCGGTCAGGTGTACTACACCAGCGGCATCGTCTTCGGCAGCCCCATCTCCACCGCTGCCAGCGTGACACCCGCAGAAGCTACCAAGTCGTACCAGTGGCAGCGCAGCACGGACGACGGCGAATGGACGGATATTGACGGCGCGAACACGGGCAGCTATACCCCCGTGGCGGCTGACATGGGCGCGAATGTCCGCATCCGCGTGAAGATCACGGCGAATGGCTATCTCGGCGAGATCGTCGGCGCGCCGCTGACGGTCAACAAGGCTGCCAACAATGAATATCCCGAGGTTATTAAGCTTGAGGCCGTACAGGATGAAGCTGGCAATTACACCGGCTTCAAAATCGAGAACTACGACCCCGACTGCGAGTATGTTTACAGCGAGACCTCTGAGCCGGATTGGAGCGAAAATCAGATCGGTTCTGATACCGTAACCGGCTTGACGAGCGATAAAACCTATTATGTTTTCGCCCGTTTCGAGGAGACCAAGACCCATACGGCAGGCTCTATTGTGAGCAAAAACAGCATCAAGCTGTATGGCTATGTTCCTTTGCAGTACGTGTCGCTGGAAGGCTACGACAGCGGCAACACGATCTACATCAAGGAAGGCGAGAGCGTAGAGCTGAAGGTCAGCGCAGACCCCAGCAACGCCAATTATTGGAACAAGATCACCTTTAAGGATGATAGTAACACGACACCAAGCCACATCACGATTGAAAATCCTGAAATTGCCGCAAGTGGCGAGAATGCCGCATCGTTCCCCGATGACTACACCATCACGATCAAAGGCGTTTCTACGGGCAGCGCAACACTGAGCGCCAGTTACCCCAGTTACCCACCAAACGCCTACGGCACATGGCATGTTGTTGTATACGATGATCCGGCCGATGCTTTGAGGCTTGAGAATGTTTACACATACGCGGACATTACCCTGAGCGAAAAAGACACGGCAGAGCTTCCCACCGATCTTCCGAAGCTGCTGCCCGAGGGCAGCGGCTATCATCTGGAATGGCGCATTGTCCAGACCGGCGTTGGAACCGGCGGTGCTTTGTATCTGACGAGCGATGAAAACATTACGCTGGAGGACGGCAAGATCATTAAGCCGAAAGCGGCTCATGCCGGATCGGCACGCACCAGACTGGATCTGGTTGCCGTCAAGGATAAAAGCGACACATACAAAACGCTTCCTAATGCTCCCCTCTTCTATGTCACCGTGACCGAGGCTCCCACGATTGATCTTATCGACCTTACCGTTGCCCCGAGGCAGGTAAATCTGGCGAATGTCGGCGACACCTATCAGCTCTCCGCCGTGAAGCAGCCCGCCAACGCACCGGGCGACCTGACTTGGGCGAGCGACAATACCGCAGTCGCGGAGGTTGATACCACCACCGGCGAGGTGACCGCTAAGGGACAGGGTACGGCAAAGATTACGGTCACCTGCAAAGGCAAATCCGCCACCTGCACCGTGCTGGTCGCCCATACGCACAATACCGACGAGCAGGATTGGGTGTACATGGACCCCGGTACGCATATCAAGACCTGCACAGCAGGTGATGATTTCAAGACCGAACAGCACAAATTCTCCGAATGGAAGGAGAACAACGACGGCGAGACCCACACCGGCACCTGCACCGAATGCGGCTATGAAAAGACCGAGAACCACAGCTGGGTAGTCGATCACGAGGATGCACCTACCGCTAACGCTGAGGGCACTCGTTATTACAAGTGCTCCGCAACCGGCTGCACGGCCACCAAGACCGAGAGTATCCCCATGCTCACTGAGTACAGCGTTACGGTCAACACCGATGGCAACGGTACGGCTTCCGCCTCTCCCGCAAAGGCTGTCGCCGGGACGGAGATCACCCTGAGCGCCAAGGCCAAGAGCGGCTACCACTTCAAAGAGTGGCAGGTCGTCACGGGCGGCATGACCATCACCAACAACAAGTTCACCATGCCTGCTGATGATGTCGAAGTCAAGGCGATCTTCGAGAAGAACGCCTCCACCGGCACCGGCACCGGCGCGACCACCTATCCCATCACCGTGAAGAGCGCCAAGAACGGCGATGTGA
>OHJY01000995.1_pt1 | contig 9981 bp, 9 predicted proteins | sample 1568681 | NCBI WGS metagenome assembly OHJY01 (sample SAMEA3879540, study PRJEB24766) | human gut metagenome | biome: human-associated habitat; feature: feces | place: USA | collected 1985/1987
GCAAATATTTGCCCGGCGCCTTATTTATTATTATTATATTTCTTCCAGAATCTGACCGTCGGTGCTGATGGTGACGACCTGCCAGGGGATGATTTTACCGCTTTGCTGCAGCGCTGTTCTGACCGCCTGTTCCATACCGCCGCAGCAGGGTACTTCCATGCGGACGACGGTAACGCTTTTGATATCGTTTGCAAGCAGGATCTCAGTCAGCTTGCGGCTGTAATCTTCGTTGTCCAGCTTGGGACAGCCGATAAGCGTGATATGGTTTTTTATGAATTTACGGTGGAAATCGCCGTAGGCGAAGGCGGTACAGTCGGCGGCAACCAGCAGCCTTCTGTTTTGCAGGTAGGGTGCGTGCGGGTTGACCAGCTTGATCTGGACAGGCCATTGCTGCAGCTCGCTGTTTTGGGGCGTGGCTGCCTGCTGCGCCGGTGCAGGTTCCTGCTGATGCAGTAAACGTGCCTGTGTGCCGGGGCAGCCGCAGGGAAGTTCAGCTTCCTGGCTGGCTTTATTGGCCAAAACGGCAGCTTCGTCATAGGCTGCGGCTTCACGTACTTCAAAGGTTATGGCATTGGTAGGGCAAACGGGCAGGCAGTCGCCCAGGCCGTCGCAGTAATCGTCTCGCAGCAGGGCTGCCTTGCCGTCCACCATGCCTATGGCCTGTTCGTGGCAGGCCTGGGCGCAGAGACCGCAGCCGTTACATTTTTCCTGATCTATAGTGATTATTTTGCGTAACATGATGAACCTCCTGTTGTCTTTCTGTTTTTATTATAGTACGATAGTAGGAAGAAAGCTGTTGTTTTTACAACGGAGGTAAAGAAGAATGGATAAATATTTGCAGATCATAGCGTCGGCATCTTTGTTCCGCGGTATTGCGAAAACAGAGATCGCGGCAGTGCTGCAGAATCTGGATGCGCAGCTGAGGGTCTATCCTCGGAACAGCTTTATCTGGCAGCTGGGCGAGCAGGTAACGACAGCTGGTTTTGTCGTTGCCGGCAGCGTGCATATCCTGCGCGAGGATTACTGGGGGCGGCAGAATATTCTGGCGCAGCTGGGCTGCGGGCATCTGTTCGGCGAGGTCTATGCCTGTCTGCGGCAGGTGCCGCTGACGGTGAGTGTGGCCGCGCCTAATGGAGCTACGGTGATCTTTCTGGACATTAAACGTCTGCTGGCGGGTTCGGCTCGCAGCGAAGCTGAAAACAGGCTGCTGCATAATCTGCTCCTGCTGATGGCGGAGCGCAATCTGTTTCTGACTCAGAAAATGGAATATCTGACGAAGCGGACGACGCGGGAAAAGCTGCTGGCGTACCTTTCAGAACAGGCGCGCCTGCAGCAGAGCAATAAGCTGACGATACCCTTTAACAGGCAGCAGCTGGCCGATTTTCTGGCGGTAGACCGCAGCGCGATGTCAGGTGAGCTCAGTAAGATGCAGGCGGACGGACTGATCAGGTATAAAAAGAATAATTTTGAGCTTTTACAAAAATAAAACCAGCCGCTTGAAGCGGCTGGTTTTGCTTATACTGTTATTACATATAAAGGAATTGCAGACAGGTGGCAAATAAAGCTGCCGTTAAAACCTTGATGACTGCGCCGATAATGGCTGCCGTCATGGCCTCGCGTTCGGTAAGGTCGGTACAGCCGCTCCAGATAGCGGGGATCTGCCCGAAGATGACCTGCAGCGGGAAGCCGGAGGAAGCCAGGATATACGAGCCGACGACCAGCGGCGGGGCGATTGTGGCGGCAATTTCCTTCAGCTGGGCCATTGCCAGCGACCCGCCGACTAAAATAGAAACGGAACCGGTTTCGGCATGGATGTTGAAGGCATTGAGCATGGTATTGATACCGGCCTGAATGCCGGTCCACAGACCGAAATGGTCTAAAGCGCCGATTGCCGCAAAAACTACGGCGCAGGAGGGAATGATGAGCAAAAACAACAGCTCGGCGCCTTCCTTGGCCGCGTTGAAGATGGTCGGCAGAAAACCGGTTTCAGGTGTGAAGCGGGGCAAGTCTTCAAGCGAGACAGCTTTGGTGTCGCGCCAGATAGTGAGACGCAGAAGCAGCGGCGTCAAAAGCACCGGCAGGAACACCGCCAGAAAAACGACGACCCAGACGGAAACCTTGGCGGCGTTCAAAGCAATCAAGCCGAAAACGAAGATCGCAAAGGAGGACTGCGACTGCATCATGGTAGCGATAGCGATTTTCTGCTCGTCTTTGGTGGCTTTGGATTTTTTGAGGATCGGGCCGCCAATACGGCCGGCAGCGTTGATATCGCCGAGGATATTATATACGGACGGTACGGCTACAGCGGCGTTGACACCGATGACCTTCATCAGGGGCACGAAAATACGCATCAGGGCGTCGGTAAAGCCAAGGCGTTCCAGCAGGCGCCCCATGGTAACGCTGATGATGATCGCGATACCGATGGAACCTGTGATATAGACCTTGATGATAATAGGGGCGGCATGGTTGAACATATTGTTGAACAGGTTCCCGATACCGCCGGGGTTAACTACCAGCATCAAAAAGGAAAAGGCGACTAAAAACAGGCCTACGTATTCGATCAGTTCGATCTTTCTTTTTCCACCATTCATCATAAACCCCTCCGTTATTCTGTTTTTGGCTTAGGCAGATAATTGCGCGCCATGGTTTCGCCGTAGTTTTCGATGTGGGTGCAGCCGCAGTGGTCCAGCGGCAGGCTTACCATACGTTCGCGGAAGATGTGGATATCCAGCTCGGGGATCTGCAGACGCAGGGCCCAGGCCAGGGGGATTCCGTTTTCTAAGATCTCCAGCGCGTGAGAGTTGCCTGCGATCAGGTTCAGGCCCAGTTCTTCGGCTTTTTTGACCAGCGGGTCGCCGGGCAGCGGTCTGCTGATCGTGCAGACTACGGTGTTGGCTTCGGGGTATTCGGCGTAGGCTTTTTCCAGGTCCTCGGCCGAGAAACCGGTATGCGGGAAAACAGTGATGGTTTTGCCCAGCTTGTTGTCGGGGCTGCCGACAAAGATTTTGGCGCGGGCTGCGATCGAGGTTTCGTGGATCTCGGTACAGCCGCGGATCTGACGTTCAGAGGTGAGCACGCGTGATTCGATATCAGTGCCCATGATCGTGTCAATACGGTTGAGCAGGTCGCCCAGTGTTTCTACTTCCGGCAGGGCGTTGCCATACCAGACGATCTTACCGGGGACACCGCCAAAGCGGATGTTGACGTGTTTGGCGCAGCTGCCGTGGATCCAGGCGATACCGGGATGCAGGCCGTGAAAGGCTTCGTGCAGCTCAAAAACAGCCAGATGATACAGATTAAAGTAATCTCTGGCGGTAACGCCGCCGGTATTGGAGCCTTCCGCGATTGGGTGATGGGCGATAAGGCAGTCGATGCCTGTTGCGCCGGCCAGTTCAATGGCGCTTTCAGTCAGGGTCATCATAACCGCTACTTTTTTGACGGGCATATCTGGATCGCCCCAGACGAGACCGGGCAGTTCGGTCACAGCTTTGCCGGGGATACCGGAGGTCTTGGTAACTACGAAGGGGTTAGCGCCGCCGTAACCGAAGGAGTCGGTGATGACGCGGCCGCCGGTAATAACGTCGAGGGCTTTGAGGATATCGCGTACAGTTGCCATCAGATTATCACATCTTTCTTATAAGTTTGAGAAAATATTGGTGCAGCCTGCCGCTTCGACACGGGCCTTGATAGCGTCATCGTCGGTGCTGTAAAGATTTTTGGCCTGCATCCGTTCAAAATAAACTGAGCCGGAGAAGGTGTATTTTTTATTGCGTGTCTCGGCGTCCAGCATTTGCTTGACAACGTAGCCGATAAATTCGCCGATAGCTGTGGTTTCAGGCAGGATGACTGGCTCCAGACCGTTGGCGGCTCTGGCGGCGTTATGCCCGGCCAGCGAGCCGCTGACGATAGCTTCCGTATGGCCTACCATTGCTCCGGCACGTTCGCCGCCGCAGAAAAGGTTGGTTTTGCCGTCAGCCTTTAAGGAAGCATCGACATGGGCGAAATTAAAGTAACGCATAGAGTTGCCTTTGCCGCCGGACAGTGGGTCTTCGAAGCGGGCCCGTTCAAAGCCGGGGATCATACGCAGCTCTTCCAGCGGATAATAAGGCGTCATCAGCTTGGCTGAGCCGGTGTCCAGCAGAACGATGTTGTCGGCATAAGCGTCGAGCGCATACTGCTGGCAGGCTTTCATAGCCAGCTTTTCTTTATGTTTTTTGATTGCTTCGGGAATCGGAACGACGCAGCAGCCTGTCTTTTCCAGCTCGGTAACGATCTCGGGGGCCAGTGATTCTTTGAAGAGCTTACAGGAGCCGCTCATGGCGCCGAGACCGGTAGGCTTTTCTGCTGTCCATTCTTCCACGCCGGACTGTGTGGTGACGCTGACGCGGGGGCCGAAGCTGTGGCAGCGCAGGATACACATGGCGCAGCCGTTGCCGTGTTTATTGCAGTTGAGCGGCATAGCCGAAGAACCGCTGACATCTACGAAAGCGTCGGCAGTAAGGCGCAGGCCGCTTTTGGTAATAACGGCGGTGATCGTGTCGCCTTCGTATTCCGTTTTAACGGCCGGATCAGCCATCAGCAGCTTGATGCCGCGGCTCAGGAGCAGTTTTTTGACCGCGGGCTCGATTTTATAGATATTGTAAAGAGTAGCGTGTTTATGACCGGGAAAATCCATGTTTTTGTGAGTTGCAACGGCTTCCATAACTGTAAACAGGTCGCCTGCGCCCATGGCGATACATTCTTCGGCGGCAGTATAGCGGCCGTTGTTGCGGAAAATCCCGCCGACCAGCCCTGTGCCTAAAAGCATATCGGTACGCTCGAGCAGAGTTACGTCGGCACCGGCTTTTTCAGCAGTAAGAGCTGCGGCACAGCCGGCCCAGCCTCCGCCGATAACGACGATTTTTTTCTTGGTCATCCTGATTCCTCCAAACGGGGTAGATTTTTATTTAATTATACCCCTTTAGTATAACAAATTAATAATTAAAGAGTAAAGCACATAAAGTATGTATACATATAAAAAAATGCATGCTGTACTGTCGCGGCCGGTTGTGGTAAAATAAACGAATAAAAACAGTTCTTGCTGGTGGAGGGATCAAGGTGACCAAGTATAAGAAAAATGGTAAAAAACTGGGTGTGCTGGGAGGAATGGGGCCTGCGGCGGCGGCAGAGTTCCTGCGGCAGCTGGCGGCAAAGTGTCCTGCGGCAACAGATCAGGAGCACCCTGTGGTATATATGATCGGGGATTGTGAGATACCTGACCGCAGCACAGCGATCTTCGGCAAAGGCGAAAGTCCGGCGCCGGTTCTGGAAGCGCGGCTGCGCCAGCTGTGCGATATGGGGGCAGAGGTACTGGCGGTGCCCTGCAATACGGCCCATTATTTTATTGATGATTTTAAAGCTGCTCTGCCGCAGCCGTTAGTGCATATCATCGAAGAAACTGTCCTGGCGGCCCAGCGGCTCAATCCTGAAGGTGCCTGGATGCTGTCGACGCATGGTACGCGCGCCAGCGGTCTGTATCAGAAATATGCCGATAAACACGGTTATACCTTATATCTGCCCAATGAGGAGCAGGCTGAAAAAGCGCAGCAGGCTATCTTTTATGTCAAAGCCGGCGAGCTTGACCGGGCAGGCGCTGTGACTAAAGCTCTCGTAGAAGAACTGTGGCGCGAGCGTGACCTTCCGGTGATGACGGCCTGTACCGAGCTGCCGTTAGGATACGCGGCTTCCGGCCTGCCGCTGGACAGAGAGGTTTCCAGTATCGGGGCTCTGGTCGATGCCTGCATCAGGATGCTGTATGATGAAGTAAAATAAGCATAAAGAAAAGGACTATCTCGATGAGATAGTCCTTTATTTTTGTTTTACCAGCGCCTGCTGGAACCGCCGCCGCCGCCGGAGCCTCCTCCGAAACCGCCGCCACCGCCTCCGCGTCCTCCGCCGCGCAAAAGTGCGAGCAGGATGAACTGAGTGATGATGCCGCCGAAGAACATATGGTCAACGATGACGAGTACGATCAGGCCGACTGCGATCAGTGCCTTCATCCAGCCAGGCATCGGCGTATCGCCTGTGCCCTGCTGGGCGCCGCCGTTATAACGCACACCTTCCAGCTTGACATCATAACTTTTGGCTACGGTAGTTGCGACAGTCAGATAGCCCTGCACGATGCCTTTTTCGTACTGGCCCTGTTTAAAGTAGGGCAGCATCTGCTGGTCCTGGATCCGTCCCGTCAGGCCGTCGGGCAGAACGCCTTCCAAACCGTAACCGACTTCGATCCGCGATTGTCTGTCATCGACAGCTACTAAGATCAGCGCGCCGTTATTCTTTTCTTTATTACCAAGTCCCCATTGCCGCAGCAGTGTCAGTCCATATTCGTCAATGGGCTGGCCGTCAAGTGTTTTTACCGTAACTACGGCGACCTGTGCGGTGGTTTTATTATCCAGATCCTGTCCGATGGCATTAAGGGCCTGACGGGTCTGTGGTGATAAAACACCGGCATAGTCCTGCACGTAGATGCCGGAGGACACGCTTGGCTTAGGTGGTACCTGGATCGCCGCTTCTGCCCCGACGGCAAAGACCGCCTGGATCAGAAGCATCAAAAGGACGAGCCAACGTTTCATAATCAGTGAGCTCCGTTATCGGTTAAAATTGTACTTGCGGAACAGTTTTTGCGCTTTCGTCTGCTTTAAAGTAATCACGGGCGTCAAAACCTAACATACCGGCATAAAGAACAGTCGGGAAGGATTTGATCTTGGCGTTGAAGCCCTGAACTGCGCCGTTGTAATCCATACGGGCTACGGCAATGCGGTTTTCCGTACCGGCCAGCTCGTCCTGCAGCTGCAGGAAGTTGGTGTTGGCTTTCAGGTCAGGATAGTTTTCTGCGATCATCAGCAGGCGGGAAAGAGCGCTGCTCAATTCGCCGTTGGCCTGGCTGGTTTCGGCAACCGTCTTGGCGCCGCCTAATTTAGCGCGGGCATCGGATACAGCTTTAAAAACGTCGCTTTCGTGGGCAGCGTAGCCTTTAACGGTATTGACCAGATTGGGGATCAGGTCGTTACGGCGCTGGAGCTGGTTTTCGACCTGCGACCATTTGCCGTTGACGTTTTCATTCATGGAAACAAGGCTGTTGTAGCCGCTCATAATAATGCCGGCGAAAATAACAACGACGGCGATAATAATCATTAAAGTTTTGTTCATTTTTTATTCTACCTCCAAAGATTTTTTTACTTAATGCTTATCTTCCATTGTAACTAAAGCGGGGGCTGCTGTCAAATGGAGCAGCGCCTGAAAATGTAAAATATCTGTGTTATTATGTATTTGTTTTATAATATTGCTGTGAGCTTAATTAAAGCAGAGCGTTTGCCAGCAGATTCCTTGTGGTATAATGTTGTTAGAAGATTATAAAGAAGGCGGTGTCGACGTGGGTGCACTTGACGGTATCAGGGTTCTGGATTTGTCGCGGCTTTTGCCGGGACCGTATTGCAGTATGCTTTTGGCGGACTTCGGAGCGGAAGTAATAAAAATCGAAGAACCGGGGCGCGGCGATTATTCGCGCAGCTTCCCGCCATTTCAAAACGGGTTCGGGTACTGGCATTTGCAGCTGAACCGCAATAAAAAAAGCGTTGTGCTGGATTTAAAAAGCGACGCCGGCAGAGCGGCCTTTTTAAAATTGGCGCAGACGGCGGACGTAGTCTTGGAAAGCTATCGACCCGGCGTTTTAAAGCGTTTAGGTATTGATTATGAGACCGTGAGCAGGCTGAATCCGAAAATAGTTTATTGCGCGATCACAGGCTATGGCAAGCGGGGACCATTGGTCGACCAGGCTGACCACGATATCGGCTATGTGAGCCTGGCGGGCATCACGTCGATGAGCGGCGAACCAGGAGGCAGGCCGGCGATACCTGGTATTCTGATGGCGGATATGAATGCGGCGCTGATGGCGGGCATGAGTATCCTGATGGCTGTGCGCCATGCTGAGCAGACCGGGATCGGACAGGAAATAGACATCTCGCTGTATAATACGGCGCTGACCCTGATGCCGGGCGCTGCCAGTTTATATTTCGGCAGCGGTTTCGTTGCCGAACGCGGCAATAACTGGCTGACCGGTGCATATGCCAACTATAATATTTACGAAACGCGGGACGGCCGTTATGTTTCGGTAGGGTGCCTGGAGAAAAAATTCTGGAGCAACCTTTGCCTGGCCTTAGACCGCGCCGACCTTATCGATGCTCTGGATGATGAATCGCAGCATGAGCGCGTTAAGGACGAGCTGACCGAGATTTTCAGGACTAAAACCATGCATGAGTGGACGGCTTGTTTGAAGGGGAAGGACACCTGCGTAACGCCGGTGCTGAATTTTGACGAAGCTTTGGCTGCGGAGCAGACCCGTGCTAATGCAATGGTGCTGACGGTCGAAGATGAAGAGATCGGCACTTATAAGCAGCTGGGCTTTGCCATGAAAATGTCGGCAACGCCGGGAACGCTGCAAAAACGTGCTCCCAGACTGGGTGAGGATACGGAAGCAGTTCTGCGCGGCTGCGGTTTGAGCGAGGCTGAGCTGGACCTGCTGACAAAAGAATAAAGGCAGAAAAACTAATTTTTTATTTATGAAGGATTTATGTTCTAGTGGCTTTTATTTTTGTTCACCAAAAGACAGTCTTTGTAATTATTTTGGTGCCATGATCAAAGCGGAGCGGGGATCAGACTTCGTATATGTATGGCAGTCAGGTCACTAAGGAGCTGAGCTAAAATGCCCTGGAAAAGGTCTTTAAACAGTTTGGCAATGCTGATGCTTATGAGCAGCAGCATTGCCAACGCGCAAAGTGCCGACAGTTTTAAAACAGCTGAATATAATGAGATGGGCTATAATGTGCTGGATGCAGTGAATGCGGCGTCGGCTTATGCCAATGGCTATACAGGAAAAGGCGTTATTGTGGGTGTCTGTGATGATCCTATTAATTTTTTGGTTCCTGAATTTGATTTAAAACAAAATTCTGAGATGATCAATGTTGCTGGTGCCGGAGTATATAATTGGGCGAATTTTACTCATGGTACTCATGTGGCTGGTGTCGTGGCCGCATCTAAAAACGGCCTGGGTATGCATGGCATTGCTTTTGATGCCGAGATCAAGGGCTCTACTGCCGGTAGGATTTATTACAGTGACGGTTCGTTTGAGAGCCGCAAGGACCTTTATGTTTATTATGTGCAGCATCCGGAAATCAAGGTTATCAATAATTCCTGGGGAACTGGGTGCTATTTGACGAACATCGATGATAATCAGGCTTATGAGCTGGTGCAGAGTGGCGTTCTTACTCCTACAGGCAACCCGGAATGGCAGGATTATCTTTATAATAATACCATACAGTTCAGAGAAGCGGTTGCCCATGATAAGCTTTTAGTATGGGCTGCTGGCAACAACGGTCACACTATGGCGAGTATAGAAAATACCAGCCCTGTTTTTGACCGAAGCCTGAGCAACAATTTTATTACTGTTACCGCAGGCGATGCTGCGGCGCTGCACCGTAATAAGACGGGCGGTTTTGACGCAGACTGCAACGCTATCGCAATTTTCTCTGATCTGGCTCAATATAGAGAGGACTGTGTTTTAAACGCACCGGGTGTTGCGATTGTTTCCGCTAATGCTGACTTTGCGGCTGCTGGTCAAATGGATGTGATTAGGTATGGTACGTCTCAGGCCGCTCCGCTGGTAACAGGTGTGGGAGCTTTAGTCCAGCAGGCGTTTCCCTATCTTGGCGGCAAACAGATAGGGGATGTGCTGTTGAGCACGGCAAATAATCAGATTGTGGCGACGGATGGTTTTTTCATAAATGTACAGGAGGATCCAGGAGAAGGAGATAATAAGTCAGAGCTCAAAATAAATATTTTTGTTCCTCCTGGTGGAGCCGCGCCGGATATTGCTGAAGCATTAGATACAGCCTACAAAAAAAACGAAGATCTTTTTTGGGGATTTTATGGTATAAAATTATC
>OHJY01001008.1_pt1 | contig 9921 bp, 8 predicted proteins | sample 1568681 | NCBI WGS metagenome assembly OHJY01 (sample SAMEA3879540, study PRJEB24766) | human gut metagenome | biome: human-associated habitat; feature: feces | place: USA | collected 1985/1987
TAGACGGCACTCTCGTTGATTTCGGCAAGAGCACCATGAGCCCATCAACCGCTGATGCTCTAATAAACGCAAAACAAAACGGTCACATGATTTTTCTTTGCACAGGACGTAGTTACAATCAGATTTATCCATCATTAAAAGCCTTTGATTTTGACGGCGTGGTGGCTGCTGCCGGCGGCTATGTCACTGTGGGTGATAAGGTAATTGCACATCATGTCTATGGGCAGAATCTGTTACAGAAGGTTCTTGACACTGTTGGTGACAACGACACAGGACTTATCTTCCAGACAAAGGATAAAAGCATCACCAACCACAAGTGGGCCGACAAATTCATATCAGCATTCTCAAAGCAGTTTGACATGCATGTGATACAGGACAACCCGACATTTAAGGATATCGTGATTGATGATGAATTATCAAGCTTTTCTAATCGATACGCTGATGTTGAAAGCACCATCTACTGCAATTGCAACTACCACATTGATGATTTAAGAAAGCTCCTCGGCGATGAATTCGTAGTAACCCTGAGCAGCTTTAAAGAGCCTGAACCTTACAGCGGTGAGATTACATTGCGCGGTGTCAACAAGGCAACAGGCATACGTGATGTGGTAGAGTTTCTTCACATGAGTCAGGCTGATACAATAGGCTTTGGCGATGGCCAGAATGATTTTGATATGCTGCGCTACTGTAATGTCGGTGTTGCCATGGGCAATTCCAGCGATGAAGTCAAGGCCGTTGCCGATATAGTGACAGACGATATCAAAGAGGATGGGCTTAAAAATGCCATGGTGCATCTTGGACTTGTCTAAAAATGCACCATGGCATACTCTATGCCTCAATATTCATAAATCTGTCCCACTCGCACTCGTCCTTTGATGCCGATACAATCAAGGTGTACGAGCGCTCATCGGTTCCATCGAATACGAAGGTATAATTTTCATTCTCCTTCTCGATTAAATATGCGTATCCGTCAAGGAAATTGTTGAAGGTGTCGATATAATCTGCCTCATCTATCTCCTCGTCAGCCGTGGTGCTCTTTAGGTTGCCATCGGCATCATATGTCTTAAAACCCTCGCGTATGAATGAAATAATATTTGCATCTGAAAGCTTTAATATAAGGCCGTTTGTCCTCATATCACGGATATCTCTGTTTTTAGAATTATCTGCCTTTATGATTACGTTGTCAAGGCATATTTTGAAGGTGCCAAAGCTCATCATGATATCGCTCACATGCACATCCGAAAATTTGAAATGTGTAAACTCGTTTTCTGTCCTGAATTTCATCTGTTATCCTCCGTATATACTCATGCCGATATTTTATCAGATAATTTTGCTTTGGGCAACTTGCATTTTATAATGTGCCGTACAGCTCAAGTGTATGGCCTACACTGCCTGCACCTATAAAATAATAGTCGCTTTGGGTGTCACCGTCTGCATAGATATACTGTCCGTACATCTTTATATTGCAAAAGAGTGCTGTGCGGCTTGATGCAGTAGCGATTCCATATCCCTTGTTTGACACGACAAGCGGCAGCCTCTGCTGTCTGCCTCCGAACGAAATATATCTGGCTTTGTTTGTCAAATCAGTAAGGTCTGTTGCAAGTATTCCCTTGGATTTGAGCTTTTCCGATTTATCCCAGTCAAAAAATGTGTAGCACTCGCCATTATTTAAAAGCCTTGGCTCTGTGGCATTTTCACTTACAAGGAGATTTCTGCCTGTATCAAAATACTGTATGGCTCCGTTTTTCTTTTCTATCCTTAGTATCAGCTTCTCCGTTTGAATTTCAATAAGCGATTTGGATTCCTTTGCCACCCATTTGAAGGCTGTATCGGCCTTTTGCTTCCAATATGTTTTGTGCGGCTTCACTCCAATTCCTTTTACAAAGATTACGCGTACTATCTCCGGTGTTATTGGTATAACATAAAGTGTGCCGTCCGCTGTGGCGATTTCAACATGCGATTTACCTTTTTTGAGCCATTTTACCGCAAACTTGCCCTTTGAATGTCCCTTTACATGAAGTATATCGTTGTCTGGAATTGAGCCGTATGCGTATGGGGAGGGATTGAGAGGGAGGCTGCTCTTTTTTGCAGCCTTACTTACTTCCTTAATCTTAATTTTATTTGCCATATCTGTAGCAGTACATTGTGTTTGATTTTCCCTGTCTTTTTTTACAAATGCAGATAAATCAAGCTTCTCATTTTCAGCCTTATTTGTCAACTGCTCAGGCTTTAATGCAATGCGCGACGGACCAAAATACTCTCTTTCATCCATATCGCGTCTGCCATCAACACGCTTTTGCTCTTCTATTTCTTTTTCTGTCAGTTGCTGCTTTTCATATTCCTTTGCCTTAGTGAGCGGCTCTGCAGAAAACTCCTTCTGATGCCTGTTGGAAGGAGCAGGGTCTGCAATAAGCGGTGTCAGCCTGATCCGATGGAATACAGCAAGCTCATGAAGTGCACGGGTAGCCGCAACGTACAAAAGCTTCACATGACTATCATCAGCCGGATATTTTCTCTCTGATGGGTCAAACAGCAATACAGCATCAAACTCAAGTCCCTTTGTATACGCGACCGGAAGTACCATGACTCCTGCACCAAACTGTGCAGTTTCAATATCATCATCTGCTATTTCTATATGTTTTTTAAGCTCAGCAGACACCTTGAGAGCCTCTGCCTCATCACGGCACACGACAGCTATCGTCTCATAGCCTTCACTCTGCCAGCCTTTTATCGTGTCAACCGATGCCGAAATCAGTGAGCGCACATTGGCATACTCCTCTATGCGCACTGCGTTCCCATGCCTAATAATAGGCTCCACCGGATAGATTGCAAAATCTCCATGGCGCAGTATCTCTGTTGCAAATTCTGAAATCTCAACAGTGTTTCTGTAGCTCTTTCGAAGCAGACCGAATGCGTCATATGTGCCTGTGAGTATCAGCTTTTTCAAGTCCTCCCAGTCATTTAAGCCATACTCAAAATATATATTCTGCGAGGTATCGCCCATGATAGTGTATGTGCAGTTTCTGAGGCAGTAATGCAGACAGCAGTATGCCATCATGCCAAAATCCTGTGCCTCATCAATAACCACATGACTCGCCTCACGAACCGGATCTGTCTTAAGTTGACCGGTCGCAGCCATCTGCTGTAGTATTTGCAGATCATAAGGCCCGGTTGCCTGACCATCTACTGCAATGTGATAGGCAGCAGTGGGAATCGGTGGAGGTGTAGCATTGTTTTGAGAAACAGAATTCGGATTCATTGCGCTATTCATAATCCCAGCCATATTCTGCCCCACGGCACCGCCAACCGCCATACTTGCCATCATAGCGGCAGGATTAAACCCTGCGCTGCCGTTTCCTAAATCAACTCCGCCTGGCTCTTTTCTTGTGAATAATGAAATTCCGTTGCCAAATCGTTGCTGCGAGGGGCTTCAAGGCTCAAAAAGTCCAGTGTTTACGGGCTTTTTTTCGACCTGTGCAATCATTCCCACTCTTTGCCGGGCCTTGTGATCTAACGGTTTTCGTTTAGATTCTGTGATACCCGGTACTTTGATTCTTTGTATTCTCCATATTTTCAGCCCCATACGATGGTTTGTTATCATATGGGTATCGCCGCCGATAGCAATCCATTCCGGTTTTCCGTGGATAGTATCTGACGGCTTCTTTGTATCATATTGTACACCTGTGTCTGAGAAAAATCAACTTCCGTTTTTCCGAAGGGATGGTGGTTCTGTTTTTTGTGGCGATTTCCTGCCCAATCAGCGTAAGGCTTAGGCCAAATATGCACGTCGAAAGCGTGGGCGCGGCTTTTGCTCCTATGAAAAAACATCCCCCGGGGAGGCTTCCGGCAGAGCATCTTATCTGCTATAGTATGCTCATCGGTTCATACACGCATTTCCGCCCGGACCCAACGCAAGGGTGCAGCGCTTCTTGGGGAAGAAAGCGCTGTGCCTTTGCACAGGGCAGGAATGCAAAGCAATGCCATTTGGGAGGGGCCTTTGGACACACCTATTTTACAGTATACCGGCGGCGTGATCGCCGCAAAACTGGATTGCACGGAAAAAGAACTGGTCCACAAAGTATCCTTCCATATTTCCTGTGGGGAAAGCCTGACCCTCATTGGTGAGACCGGTTCTGGCAAGACACTGATCGCCCAGTCTATTATGGGGGTGCTGCCTGGAAATGTGAAACTGGTTTCCGGTGAAATAGCATTTTGCGGAAACACTTTGCCGAAGGGAAAAAACCTCCGGTCCATGCTGGGTCGGGAGATCGTATACATCCCGCAGAACGGGCATGAGTTTCTTGACCCGTCCAGAAGCATCCGCCGCCAGATGTTTGACAGCATTGCAAAGCTGGGCATTGCAGCACCTCAGAGAGAGGCGTTTGCCCGCGAAAAGCTGGCGCAGGTGGGATTTACCCAGCCGGAGGCCATCCTGGACCGGTATGCATTCCAACTGTCCGGCGGTATGGCCCAGCGGGTGACCATTGCTCTGGCACTTTGCTCCCGGGCCAGGCTGCTGATTGCAGATGAGCCTACCAACGGCTTAGATCAGGACAGCAAACAGCAGATGCTGTCTCTTTTGAACGGACTTTTTCCGGATGCGGCCAAGCTGATCATCACCCACGATATTTCCGTTGCCGCAACCTGTGACCGTATCCTTGTTCTGTGTGGCGGGAGAATGTTGGAAACAGGCATTTCGTCTGAGGTGCTTACCGCTCCCCATCATCCCTATACTAAAGCGCTGCTGGGTGCGTTGGTAGAGAACGGTATGCGGGAGACACCCGCCTTGCGAACAGAAACAGGCTTTTGTCCATTCTACCGCCGCTGTCCTTCAGCAAGGGATCGGTGCCGCACCGAGATGCCACCGAGAAAAAACAATAGTCGAGAATGGTGGTGCTGCGCGGAATGATCTCCATTCAACATGTTGATAAAGCATTCAACGGAAATCCCGTTCTTCAGGATGTTTCTTTTGATATTCCAGACGGTCAGATATTCGGTGTTTTCGGGAAGAGCGGAATCGGTAAATCCACGCTTGCCAAAGTGCTTTGCGGCATCTGTCCACCGGATGCGGGCACAATCACGCTGGATGATCAGATACTTGTTTCAGCAGACCAGCCGTATGACCGCAGACTTGGTATCCACATTCAAATGGTTTACCAGCAGCCTTACGCCACATTAGACCCCGCTCAGAAGATCGGGGCCGGTTTCATAGAACTGGTACGCTATCACCGCTTCAGTCCTAAAGGCGAGGAGTTGTCATTAACAAAAGAAATGCTGGACAAGGTTGGCCTTGCACCTCAGATCCTTGCCCACCTGCCCCACCAGATCTCCGGCGGCGAGGCACAGAGAGTCGCTATCGCCCGATGTCTGTTATTCCGGCCAAAACTGCTGATTTTAGATGAAGCCACCTCAATGCTGGACGTATCCACACAGGCCAATGTGCTGGGGATGGTGCGGCGGCAGATGCGGGAAAGCGGAGGCAGTATCCTGCTTATCAGCCATGATGAGGCTCTGGTGAAATTACTTTGCGATCAAATCTATGTATTTGACAATAAAAACCCACGACAGAAGGAGAAAAACCAATGATGAAAAAAGTCACAGCCCTGCTGCTGGCTCTGCTGATGGTGTTTACCATGGCAGCCTGCGGTAAGCAGCCGGACACGACAGATGAACCGTCTGCCAAGATCGAGAGTATTACGGTCGGCACGACTGCTGCCATTGAAACGGCAACCTTTGGCGAATACAATTTCGATATGCTGGCCAGCGGTGTATCCGAATTGCCTCTGGTCTATCAGGACACCAAGGGCGAATACCATCCGCTGTTGGCAACCTACGCTACCGAGGATGCCACTACCTGGACATATACCATTCAGGACGGCATGACGTGGTCCGACGGCGAGAGCGTTACTGCCGAGGACATCCTTTTTACGCTCCAGTACGATCAGGCCAACGGAAGTGCCAACTTTGAGCCGCAGACTGACGAAGAGGGAAAAATCACAGAAGCCAAGTACACCGGCTACACTATCTCCGACGATAAGATGAGCATTTCTCTGACGTTGACGTCTCCCAACGTCCGTGAACTGAGCAATATGACGTCCTTCCGTGTGATGCCCAAGCATGTTTATGAGGGCAAGGACACCGTCACCGACGAGGAAGCTCGGATCACCTGTGGCCCTTATGTGCTGGAGTCCTTCAATAAGGAAGCGGGCACCATCACATTCGTTGTGAATGAAAAGTATCCCCAGCAGCCCAATGTGGAAAAGATCGTCTATCAGCTTTTCGGCAACGAGGATACCATGTATTTAGCGCTCCAGCAGGGCGATATCGACATGGTCTGGGCCTACTCCGCCGGTGTGGCAGGAACATATCAGGATGTGCTGGCCGGTGATGCCAACGTCTCTTTGATCAATGTGGCTGCGGCCAATGCACCTGCGGTCCTGGCCTTTAACAACGCAAAGAGTTTGTTCTCCAACGAGGATCTGCGTCAGGCGGTTTCCTACGCGCTGGACTATGATGCCTTCAAGACGTATTTCGGCAGTGCCTACGCCGAGATCCCCAATCGGGGCTTTGTACCCGCCACCACAGTCGGCTATAAGGAAACCGAAAAGCTGACTACTGATGCGTCCAAAGCAGATGCATACATGAAAGCGGCCGGTTATGCCGAAAAGAACGCCGATGGCTTCTATGTGAACGCAGATGGTCAGGTCGCCGCTTTCACACTGACGGTCAACGCCGCCAAGGAGACCCATGTGGGCTACGCGGAAATGGTCAAGACCCAGTTGGAGTCCTTTGGTATTCAGGTAAATCTGGATACGGTGGACAAAGATGCCTACAATGCCAAGACCAGCAATAAATTCTCTGAGAACAATATCACCATGGAGGCGGCCATCTATGGCTACACCGCTGCCGGTATGGGTATGGGGAACGGCCTTGGTTCCATCTATGTGGACGGCAGCCACGCCGTACAGGGCGGCTGCCAGGTGTTTGACGAGGAGTTTTCCACAATCCTCAGCGAGATGAAGTCTGCCAAAACTATCGAAGAATATTATGTGGGCGCGGCAAAGCTGCAGGACTACTACGCGGCCCATATGCCGCTGATTGCTCTGTACTGGGACAACATGATGCTGGCCTATTCCTCTGCGCTGGACAACGTGACCGTTGACGCTGTGTTCGGGCTGAACAACGTCAACAACTGGTTCAGCATCACCAAGAAATAATCATTTTAACGCAGGAGGCACACCGGTGAAAAAGTATCGAAAGAATCTGATCCTTGCACTGGTGTGCTTCCTGATCGTTATTGTTCTGAACTTTTTTCTACCCCGGCTTTTACCGGGGAATCCTATCGCCTATCTCACCGGCTTTTCCGAGGAGGATATGACCCCTGCGCAGGTAGCTTACTACCGGCGGGCCCTCCATCTGGACGAGCCGGTATTCGCGCAGTTTGGGCACTATCTGCGCTCGCTTTTTGACGGAACACTTGGCTACTCCTACAAGAAAGAAACCACAGTTTCTGCCCTCATTGGGCAGCGGCTGGGATACACCTTGCAGATTACGCTGCCCGCCGTGCTGCTCAGCACGGCGCTGGGACTTTTGTGGGGACTGCACTGCGGCTACAAAAAGGGCAGCGTCTTAGATAAACTGTCAACGACATTCCAGATCATCGTCAATACGATGCCTACGTTTCTGATTGCATTGGTACTGATGATCCTGTTCTGTTTCCGGCAGCGGTGGTTTCCCTATACCGGGTTGAACAGCGCTGACGTTGCTCCCGGAACTGCCGCATATCTGTTGGATCGGATGCGTCACCTGATCCTTCCTGTGCTTACTCTGACCATTGCCGCCGCCCCATCCCGTTATCTGCTGATGCGCAATACCGTCAGTCAGGTGACGGAGGAGAAGTATGTGCTTTACGCGAAGGAACGGGGGTTGTCCGATCACAAGATCAAATTTGGGTATATCCTGAAGAACATCGCCCAACCCTTCATCACCATGGTTGGCATGAGCGTCAGTACCTGTATCGGCGGCTCTTTGGTGGTGGAAAACATCTTTTCCATCGGCGGCATGGGGAGTTTACTCTCTGACGCAGTGTATTCGCTGGATTATCCGCTGATGCAGGGAATTCTCTTTGTGACAACATCCATCATGACCATCTCCATTGTTGTGAGCGATGTGATCTGCATCCTTATTGACCCCAAGGTACGCTTCGGAGGTGGTCCGGTTTGAGAAAGCAGCATCTTCCGCTTTTTCTTGGAATTGTGATTTTGATTCTTTTTCTGACCGCTGCATTGTTTCCTACTGCGTTTACAGCTTACGGTCAGAAGGAAACGTTCGGTCCGTGGCTTATACCGTCTGCGGAACATCTACTTGGCACCAATGCGTTGGGCTATGACATCTTTACGGAACTGGTCTACGGAACCCGGCAGACGCTGCTGGTGGGCGTATCCAGCAGCACTCTGACCCTGCTTCTGGGAAGCGTAATTGGTACGCTGGCTGCCGGGAAAGGCCTTTTGGGCGGCCTATCCAATGGCGTTATCAATGTTTTTGTGCTGCTTCCGAAGCTGGTGACCATGATCGTGCTGGCGACCTTCCTGGGAAGCTCCAGCCGGAACCTGATTCTGCTGATTGCTGCATTCAGCTGGGTAGGGACGGCCCGGAATGTCCGCGCCAAGGTCATTCACCTGAACGCGCAGCCTTTTATTGAAAACTGCGTGATTCAGGGATACAGCCGGAGACACATCATTCTCCGCCATATTCTTCCAAACCTGTATGATGTATTGCTCTCCCGGTTCCTTTTGGGGGTCAACAGTTGTATTATGATGGAGTCTACCCTGAGCTTTTTGGGCTTTGGGGATCTGTATCATCCCACCTGGGGCACCATGATTAACTTTGCCTATAAGCGCGGCGCCTTTCTTCGGCAGGCCTATGCCTATCTGCTGTCGCCGGGCGTGTGCATCATGCTGCTATCGTTGTCGTTTTATCTGATCAGCCTGTATTTTGAGCACAGGCAAGCCACGATTCAGGATGTATAGGAGGTCACATTATGCAAACAGAGTTGAAATGCCTGTGGGATAAATGCGTAACTTTTCACGGCCACGGCTGCGGCGGTCTTGCGGTCGGTTTCCGCGCCGTCCTGTATGCGTGGGAGCTGTTTGAAAGTGACAGCACATCTGAGGACGAGGAGATCGTGTGTATTGCCGAGACCGACGCCTGCGGTGTGGACGCTATCCAGGCACTGATGTCCTGTACGGTTGGTAAAGGGAATCTGATTTTCAATCTACAGGGAAAGAATGCTTTCTCCTTTTATCGGCGTTCGGACGGAAAGTCTTTCCGCCTTGTCCTGCGCCCAACACCGGACAAGACCAAGGAAGAACGGCTGGCGTGGCTCATGGATGGGGATTTCCACGAGATGTTTGACGTAAAGGATGCCCCGGCACCGGTACCGGAGGAGGCTCGGATCTTCAAGACCGTTACCTGCTCCGTGTGCGGAGAACGATTTGCCGAGAGCTTTGCCCACCTTCAAAACGGGGAAATCGTCTGCTCTGCCTGCTATCGTCCGTATACAAGGGGGCTGTGATGGAATATCCGTTTGATGAGAGTGATATAATAGGACTCAGTCAGAAAGCCTTTAAGCATTTAGACGCGAGTATGATGATTTAGTCCAAACAATTACATTTAGAAAGGAGTTTGTATTCGAGCAATATATTCAATCATAACCTGCCACACAGAAAAGCCGAATGAGCGTAGAAACCCATTCGGCTTTTCCTATTTCATGAGGAGGATAAGAATGAAAAAACAAGGCGTACTGATTTATGATGATGTGATCGACCGGATGGACATTCGCTTCGGGCCGTTGGATTACTACGGCGGCCTTCACTGCGGAGAACGGCTGGAGATACTGCTTGACGGAGAGTGGATCCCGAC
>OHJY01001024.1_pt1 | contig 9815 bp, 9 predicted proteins | sample 1568681 | NCBI WGS metagenome assembly OHJY01 (sample SAMEA3879540, study PRJEB24766) | human gut metagenome | biome: human-associated habitat; feature: feces | place: USA | collected 1985/1987
CGCCCGAAACTCAGCGGGATATTCCTCCTCGATCATGCGGGAGAGCTGCTGCTCCAGCGCGTCGAGGCCATCGAAGCGGTATTCTGTCCGGCTCATGCTTTCGCCTTCGCCAGCTTCAGCGGCACATTGTTGTGGGAGGGCTGCCGATCCGCAAGCCCGGCCTCCGTCAGGTACTCCCGGCCCAGCCGGATCACCTTCACCGTGTCCCCAGGCTCAATCTCCACCTCCGGGCGGACAAAGAGCAGGAAGTCGGTGTCAATGCTGGCGGTAGGTTCCTTTTTCCCCAGCTTGCCCCCGGAGGGGCTGGAGAGGGCGCAGGGTATATTTTCATATACCTGCCTGCCGTCCACGAATACCGGCACCAGAAGCTCTCTCGCATAAAAGTCCCGTATTACCTTAGTCTGATAGGTATGGTGCTGGTTATACAGCTTGATAGGCTTGCTATCGTCTATGGTTTCATCGTCAAGGGCGATTATATCCGCAAGCGCCATATTGTCCCGCTTGCCGTACAGGCGGTATATCTTTTTATATCCGGGATTGGTAAGCTTGGCGGGATTTTCACTTATCTTTATCTTGGGCGTCATTTTGCCGTCCACTATCTCGGCGGACATTTTATACACGCCGCCCAGCGCGGGCCAGTCATAGGAGGTTATCATCTTGGTGCCCACGCCCCATACGTCTATCCTTGCGCCCTGTGCCTTCAACTCGCGGATAACGTATTCGTCAAGATCGCTGGAGGCAAATATGCGCGCATCCTGATAGCCTGCGGCATCCAGCATCCTGCGGGCCTCCTTGGAGAAATAGGCAAGGTCGCCGCTGTCGAGGCGTATGCCCACCGGTTTATGACCTTTTGCCCTCAGCTCATCGAATACCTTTATGGCATTTGGTACGCCGGACTTGAGAGTATCGTAGGTATCTACAAGCAGCATACAGGAATCCGGGAATATCTCAGCATATGCGCGGAAGGCATCCAGCTCGGTTGGGAAGCTCATTACCCAGCTGTGGGCGTGAGTGCCTGCAATCGCAACATCGTAAAGCTGGCCTGCAAGCACGTTGCTGGTAGAGCTGCAGCCGCCTATTATAGCCGCCCTTGCGCCGTATGTACCTGCGTCTGGGCCCTGGGCACGGCGAAGGCCGAACTCCAGCACCGCGCCTCCGTCTGCGGCGTAAACCACGCGGCTGGCCTTGGTGGCTATAAGGGTCTGGTGATTGATTATATTGAGCAGCGTAGTCTCCACAAGCTGTGCCTCCATGATAGGGGCCTTTACCCGGACGAGGGGCTCATAGGGAAACACGGGCGTACCTTCAGGTATGGCATATACCTCGCCGGTAAAATGCATTTCGCTCAGCACCTTCAGGAAGCCCTCGTCAAAGAGCTTCAATCCGCGAAGGTATTCTATATCCTCCGGGCCAAAGTGTATGTTCTTTATGTAATCTATGGCGGTGTCAAGGCCCGCCATGATGGTATAGCCGCTGTTTGGCATATTTTCCCTGAAAAACACATCGAACACAGCCTGGTTTTTCGTCATGCCGAATTTGTAGTAGCCGTACATCATGGTAAGCTGGTAAAGGTCCGTCATCATGGTAAGGTTTCGCATATTTCAATCCCCCCGAATTTTTCTGCTTTACTGCCCGTCCTCAGTACTGTCTCCCTGATCCGTTTCTTCAGGTTCCGGCTTTTCTTCGGCGGCTTCTTCCTTTTCGCTTTCCCCGGCGCTGTCCGCTTCGTCCGGCGCGGCTGCTTCCTCTTCTTCGGCCTCCGGCGCGGGCCATATCAGCCTGCCCAGCTTCTTTTCCTTAAAATGCCTTATGAGGAAGAAAGCGGCTATGGCGACTACAAGTATGAAGCTCAGCATTTCCGATACCCGTATACCGGCGGCTATCGCCCCGCCCGGCTTTATTATATACAGGCTGTCGCCCCTGAGCCTCTCCACGAACATCCGCTCAAGGCCGTACAGTGCGGCATACGATAATATCGCATCGCCGTCGTGCCTGAATTTTTTGCGGCAGCTCCACAGTATTATAAACACTATAAGACACCATACGGACTCATAGAAAAATGTGGCCATGTGGTAGGGGTTGGAGCAGGGCTGGCCGTTGAAGGTATGGTAGCCCTCTATATACACCGCAAAGGGGAACCACATAAGCTCGCCGTTGCTTATGGGAAGGCCGAAGGCCTCCTGATTAAAAAAGTTTCCCCAGCGGCCTATTGCCTGCGCCAGCACAAGGCCGGGGGCTATGCAGTCCGCAAGCTTCAGAAAGCGTATCTTCCTGACTCTGGAATAGATGAACATACCGAGAAGCCCGCCTATTACCGCGCCGTATATGGCAAGCCCCCCCTCCCATATATACAGGGCGCGTATGGGGTTTGAGGCATAGCTCGCCCACTCGAAGATCACATAGTAAAGCCTTGCGCCCACCACTCCGGAGGGGATTATCACAAGGCACATATCCAGTATATCGTCCTCGGTCAGCCTCTTGCGCTTGCCCTCCTTGAGCGTGAGCCATACCGCTATCAAGATGCCGAGGGCCATGAGCACGCCGTACCAGTATACGTCGCGTCCGAACAGAGTAAACGCTACCCTGCTGGGGTTATTCATATTTTGTTCCTCCAATTACGCTTAAAATATCAAACATACTAAAATACGGCAGGAACCTTCGCCCATGCCGCACTTTGGCCTTTAAATAAAGCCCGCCAATGTGAATAATAGTCAAATCGCGTAAAAGGCCCAAATTATATACCTAATAGGCCAGCCTTGCAGGGCGCGCCTATGCCCAATTGAAATTTTCCTTCCCCGCGCCAAGCTCAAAATGGCACTTGGCTATGCCTAAGTCTATTTTTGAATAAAAGCCCCTTCCCGCCCTTGCCGACACCCGGCCGTTATCGAGGGAAAAGAAAAACTTCTGCTGATTTACCGCGGTAGGCGCCAAAAGCGCCGCCTCCACGCCCTTTTTGAACCACTCCGGCACGTCGCCCATATCGGCTACCTCGGAGGGCGCCTTGCTTTTATGCGGCACGCCCTGAGTTTTGCCGTAGCCTATCGCTATGACTATGCACAGCTTTTCCCCGGCGTCCAGCTTGTAAGCCGTCTTTATCCTTCTGTATGTCATGGCCACCCAGCAGGTATTGAGTCCGAGCTGCTGGGCAAGGATCACCAGCTTTTCCCCATAGTAGCCGCATTTTTCTTCAAGGTCAGCGCCTTTCTTCCCTATCATTGCGATATAATCAGTCACGCCGGAGAATTTGCCATAGTGTGCCATAGGGCTGTCGAAGGCCTTGGGCTCATGGGTGATAAGCTGTATATGCAGTCCGCTCCGGCCGTTGAGCTCCGCTATTTTATCCTCCAGCATGTCCTTGATCTCGCCTTCAATCTCCCTCTGCTCATACGCCCGCACGGAATGGCGCGCCCGCATGGCTTCGTATATATCCATCTTTACCTGCATACCCTGCTCCCTTCCAGCATTTTTATCGGCTTATGCCGCCGCGCGGCCTTGTTTTAAAAAGCGCCGTTCAGGCGTAAACCACCTAAACGGCGCTATGTCGCTTTTTGCCTTAGATCAGTACGCTCTTGCGAAATACATCATGGTCTTTGCCTCACGGTTGCAGAATACGCACTTACAGCCGGGCTTTACGGACGTATCCTCATCCATGGGCTTGCAGCGGGTAGACGCGCCGGTAACGCACTTTATCTCTATCTCACAATCGGGATCGGCACACCAGGGGGCCTTTACGAAGCCCTTCTTTACACCGTCCATAAAGTCGCCGAAGTTTTCAGCATGAGTAGTATGAGCCTTGCGGTGTTCAAGAGCCATATCGTACATGGTCTGATGTATGTCGGTCATGAGCTTTACGAGGTTTTCTCCTATGCCTTGGATCGGCATGGTGAACTTCTCGAGGGTATCGCGGCGCACTACGGTCACCACGCCGTTCTCAATATCCCTGGGGCCTATCTCAATACGGGCGGGAACGCCCTTCATCTCCCATTGGTTGAACTTCCAGCCCGCGCTCTGCTCGCTGTCGTCCAGCTTTACGCGAAGACCCGATGCCTTTATCTCGTTATACAGCTCGGTCGCCTTCTCCAGAACGCCCTCTTTGTGCATGGCGATGGGCAGTATGACTACCTGTATGGGGGCTACCTTGGGAGGCAGCTTAAGGCCGCGGTCGTCGCCGTGAACCATTATCATACCGCCGATCATACGGGTAGAAGTGCCCCAGGAGGTGGTATAGCAATATTCCTGCTTGCCCTCGCGGCTCAGGTACTTGATATCGTAGCTCCTTGCAAAGTGATCCGACAGGTTGTGGGAGGTGCCCATCTGCAGCGCCTTGCCGTCATGCATCAGCGCCTCCAGAGTATAGGTAGCCTCCGCGCCCGCGAAGCGTTCGCTCTCGCTCTTGCGGCCTCGCACTACGGGGATCGCCAGCACGTTTACCATAAAATCATAGTATACGTTGAGCATACGGATGGTTTCTTCCTGCGCGTCCTCATGGGTTTCATGGGCGGTATGTCCCTCCTGCCAGAGGAATTCGGAAGTACGGAGGAAGGGGCGGGTGCTCTTCTCCCAGCGCATTACGTTGCACCACTGGTTATACAGCACGGGCAGGTCGCGATAGGACTGTATCCACTTGGAATACATGGTTCCGATTATCGTTTCGCTGGTGGGTCGGATAGCCATGCGCTCCTGAAGCACCTCGTTGCCGCCCTGTGTTACCCATGCGACCTCGGGCGCGAAGCCTTCAACGTGCTCCGCCTCTTTCATCAGCATGCTTTCGGGTATCAGCAGAGGGAAGTATGCATTCTGATGACCTGTATCCTTGAAGCGCTGATCCATTTCCTTCTGCATGAGCTCCCATACGGCATAGCCGTAAGGCTTAATGGCCATACAGCCGCGAACGTCGGTATAGTCGCACATATCGTTTTTGAGTACGATATCGGTATACCACTTCGCAAAATCCACGTCGCGGGGGGTAATCTCCTGAACGAACTGGTTTTCTTTCTTTGCCATAATTTCCTCCGGTATTATTAAGTAAATTTAATTTACAAATTAAAAGCCGCCCTGAATATAAGGGCGGCTGTTTTTTGTCCGCGGTACCACCTTAATTGGTTCTCGGCCGGCCTTAACGCTCTCCTGCGGCAGGGCATTTCCTCCCTGCGGAATACGGAACGGGAACCGACACGAAACCGCGCAGCCGCCCTTTCAGCCAGTGAAGCAGCCTCTCTTTTCGCAGTTGCGGGAGCATCGGGCTTTCCGCAATATCCTTATCTAAATATAGTCGATTATAGCATCACATATAGATTATGTCAATCAATCCAACTTTAATATATCGTTCAGTATGTCGTTGAGCTCGCTGTCAAGGCCGTCATCTGCTTTGTCAGCGTCGTCATCGTCATGCTTTTCCTCGCTGACGACTTCGTCCACGGTCCATACCTTTTCCTCCTCTGGCTCCTGCCCCGCGTCTGGCTTCGTCACCTCATCGGGAAGCTCCCGGCCCTCGATATTGTATATGCTCTTTATGAGCTCCGCAGGGTTCCGGTACTCGTCCGGAGTATCTATCTTTTCCGTCTCCAGCTGCTGGCCGACGCCGATATGCTCGTAATTTTCAAGGAAGCCGGCGTAGTTTTCAGCTTGGCGGCGCACCGTATCTGCGGTGTTCCTGATATAATCCTGGAAGTACCTGACCTGCTCCTCGGCAGCCTTTGCCCTTTTCTCAGCATCCGCAACGATAGCCGCGGCCTGCGCCCGGGCTTCGTCAAGTATTCCGTCCCTTTGGGCCTCCATATCGGCCTTTTCACGCATGGCGGCGGCGATGATATCATCGCGCTTTGCTTCCGCTGCGCCAATTATGCGGTTCGCGGCGGACTTCGCGTCCGTGAGGGCGCTTACTACCGCGTCGTTTTTGTCCTGGTATTCCTTGATCCTGCGGTTCAGCTCCTGTATCTGCTGCTCCTTCTGTTCAAGTTCCCTCTGAAGCTCCTTCTTGCCGAACATCGTTTAGTCCTCCGTAAGCATTATTTTAAAATCGGGTTCAAAAATTCATCTTCTGTTGGCCCACATCAGCCGGCGGCGCGTAACCCATATGCCGGTATCCCAGCGGCATCACAACGCGGCCCCGGGGCGTTCTCGCGATGAAGCCCAGCTGTATGAGATATGGCTCGTACACGTCCTCGATGGTGGTGGCGTCGTCGCCTGTGGCCGCGGCTATGGTATCAAGGCCTACAGGCCTGCCGCCGAACTTTTCTATCATGGTGGCGAGCACGCGCCTGTCCACAGCGTCAAGGCCCATCTCATCTATGGCCAGCATATCCAGGCCAGCCCGGGCTGTCTCAAGATCTATCTCGCCATTGCCCCGCACCTGTGCGTAATCACGCACCCTTTTTAGCAGGCGGTTAACTATTCGCGGTGTACCCCGGGAGCGCGAGGCTATCTCAAGGGCGCCCTCTGTGTCTATCTTAACGTTGAGTATATCCGCGCTGCGCTCGATTATTTCCTTCAGCTCCTCCGGGTTGTACAGCTCAAGCTGCTCCTTTATGCCGAACCTGTCCCTGAGGGGAGATGTGAGCATGCCCATACGCGTCGTCGCGCCTATGAGGGTGAACTTTGGAAGATCCAGACGTATAGAGTGGGCGGATGGACCCTTGCCTATTATTATGTCTATGGAATAATCCTCCATGGCAGGATACAGTACTTCCTCAACGCTGGAATTCAGCCTGTGTATCTCGTCTATGAACAGCACGTCGCCGGGGGCGAGATTTGTAAGTATGGCCGCAAGGTCGCCTGCATGGGATATTGCTGGGCCTGACGTTACCCGCAGATTACCACCCATCTCGTTTGCGACTATTGCCGCAAGCGTGGTCTTGCCTAGACCCGGCGGGCCATAGAAAAGGGCATGGTCCAGGGGCTCCCCTCTGTGCTTGGCCGCCTCTATGTATATGCGCATGTGTTCCTTGACGTTATGCTGACCTATGTACTCGTTAAGAAACCTGGGGCGCAGACTGTATTCTATCTGCTCGTCCTCCATTGTCATGGAAGAGGTTATAAGTCTGTCGTCCATTTAAAAGCCGCTCCTCTTGCCCATTTCCCTGAGTGCCATGGTTATCATATCCTCTACCCTGCCGCATTCGCCTACTGCGGATACTGCACGCCCGGCGCTTACACCGTCGTAGCCCAGCGCAACCAGCGCCGCTATGGCCTCTGCACGCATATCCATGCTGCCGCCAGCCGACGGAATTGCGGCTGAGGAAGACGCCATCTCCTCCTCGGACACCTTTTCCTTAAGTTCCAGCAGCAGCCTTGCGGCGGTCTTTTTCCCGAGTCCTGGTATCCTGTCAAAGGCCGCTGCGTTCTGGGTAACTATCGCCATGGCGATATCCTGCGGACTGAGCTTGCTGAGTATGCTAAGGGCAAGCTTTGGCCCTACCCTGTTTACGGCTATGAGCCTGCGGAACATCTCCCGCTCTTCTTTTGTATAGAAGCCGTACAAAGCTACCCCGTCCTGAGTTATGTTGAAGTGAGCAAGAAGCTTTGCCTCCCTGCCTGCGGTTATCTCGCGCAGCGTACTGTCCGGGCACAAAAGCTCGTACCCTACCCCTGCGGCCTCCACTACCGCCCTGTCTATGCCCTTCTCGTCCACTATGCCCTTTATATATGCGTACATTATGCCTTACCCTTACTTTATCCTGAATTCTGCCCTGGACACTTCGGAGGTGTTGGCATGGCATATGGCCGCGCCCAGCGCATCCGCAGCATCGTCCGGCTTTGGTACGGTCTTGAGATTCAGCAGCAGCTTTACCATCTGCTGCACCTGCTTTTTATCCGCATGTCCGTTTCCGGTTACGGCAAGCTTTATCTGCATGGGCGTGTACTCGTAAAGGGGTATCCCTCCCTGCTGTGCCGCCAGCATGGCCACGCCGCGCCCGGCGCCAACCTGTATAGCTGTGGTGGCGTTATGGTAGAAGAACAATTCCTCAAACACCGCACAGTCAGGCTTGTACAGCCGCAAAAGCTCGTTTACGCCGGCATACAGCATATCCAGCCTCTCGGGGAAAGGCGTTCCCACCTTTGTTTCCACAACGCCATAGTCCAATGGGCGCACCTTTCGCCCGTCGGCCTCCAGCACGCCGTAGCCCAATATTGCATAGCCCGGATCTATCCCCAAAATAATCAAAATCTGCCGCTCCGTTAAAAATACAATAAATCATTATATATTGTACCATGGGCGGCAGATTTTAACAACTTATTCCTCCGCTGCTTCTTCCATTCCCTCCGCGTCTTCTATTCCTTCAATATAAAGGTTTATATCCTCCAGCGCGTCAAACTCCATGCCTGCGGCAAGCTCGTCGTACGTTTCGCTCCCGGCGGGTATGTCCAGCAGGCACACCTCTGTCTTTTCGAAGCTCTGCTGGTCTGCCTCGAATACGGCTATCTTGCCGTTTTGTTCCCCGGTAAAATAGTGTTCCGGGCAGCAGTAGCCGAACTCCCGGTAAAGCGCCATCTTGCCGTCCTTTAGCTCATAATTGTAGCCGCCGTACTGCTGCATGATCCCTTCTGCCTCTCGGGCTGTCGCCGTTACGTTCTCACCCCGTTCTATTATGTGACCGCACTCGAATATGTTCACCGTAGTAACGGCGAACTTTTCCTCTGCGGCAACAGGCGTGTCCTCCTGTTCCTCCGGTTCCTTCACCGTAATACTCTCCGGCTTCTGCGGCTCACTTGTTCTTCCCGCGAACCAGCCCATGCCAAGGCCCATGGCAAGTATTATCAAACCCAGCACAGTGGCCGTATAGTACCCTTTTCGGTTAAGATTCATATATCCATCACGCTCCTTTTTGCCTTATTATTTCCAAAGAAGCGCAAAAAAACACGGGAGAGCTTTATGCTCCCCCGCGTTTTTCTATTGGAGGGTTATCGTATCAGTCTACATTCTGGCGCTTCTTGGCGTTTTCCTCAAGCTCCTTCAGCTTTGCTACAGGATCCTTTACCTTCGCAAGGAATATCATAGCGGCGATGATGTAGGGCTTAAAGGAAGCTTCCTTGTAAAGAGGATCGCGATAGCGATCGAATACGGAAGCGGCCACCTCGCCGTGCTCGCAGGAAACATCAGTAATATCTGCGGGCAGGCAATGCAGATACAGGGCCTTGCCTTCCTTGGTCAGGGACATCATTTCTTCGGTGCACTCCCAATCCTTATGCTCGGCGTTCTGTGCCAGCAGTCTCTTCTCCAGAGCCTTTATGCCGTCCATGTCGCCCTTGCCGTAAAGGTCGGTACGCTCTTCCATAGCCTTGAATGGAGCCCAGCTCTTGGGGTAGACCACGTCGGCGTCCTTGAAGGCTTCCTTCATATCGTTGGTGATCTCGAACTTGCTGCCTGCCTTTTCGGCGTTCTTCCTGGCAACTTCCACCACCTCGTCCATTACTTCATAGCCCTCGGGGTATGCGAGGGTAACATCCATGCCGAGACGGGTGAAGAGGCCGATAGCGCCCTGAGGTACGGAGAGGGGCTTGCCGTAGCTGGGGGAATATGCCCAGGTCATGGCCAGCTTCTTGCCCTTCAGGTTCTCGATGCCGCCCAGTTCGTGGATAACATGGAGACTGTCCGCCAGTATCTGAGTGGGGTGATCTATATCGCACTGGAGGTTTACAAGGGTGGGCTTCTGCTCAAGCACGCCGTCCTTGTTGCCCGCTGTCACGGCGTCAACCACGTTATGCATATAGGTGTTGCCCTTGCCGATGTACATATCGTCGCGGATACCGATAACGTCAGCCATAAAGGAGATCATGTTGGCGGTCTCGCGGACGGTCTCGCCGTGGGCTATCTG
>OHJY01001034.1_pt1 | contig 9772 bp, 10 predicted proteins | sample 1568681 | NCBI WGS metagenome assembly OHJY01 (sample SAMEA3879540, study PRJEB24766) | human gut metagenome | biome: human-associated habitat; feature: feces | place: USA | collected 1985/1987
CCCGCGTCAGGGCGCCTTCGGGGATGATGCCGGTGCCGTCGTTCTCCCAGTTGCCGCCGCCCAGCAGGCGTTCCTGCGGCTCGTTCTCCAGCAGGCGGACATCGAAGTAGTCCGTGCCCTTGGGCACGTTGGTGACCACCATCTCGGGCGAGATGCGCGAACAGCGGTGCAGGGCGCGCAGCTTCACGTCCACCTGCATGTCAGGGGGCGTTTCCGGCTGGGCGGGGGGCTCGCTGCTGTCCTGCCACAGGCCGCAGGCCGAGAGCATCAGGGTCGCGCCCAGCAGGAGCGGAGCACGGTACAGGTTTTTTCCAGAAAAACGCTTGCGCATGGGGGGCCTCCGGGTATTTGCTATTTCCAGCCTTCGCAAGCTATACTGGATAGTCACCAGAATGACAATAGGATCAGCAGTCTGACGAGCCCTGTGCGCTCCGCCAGGATTGCGTGGACAACAACTCAGGAGAAACCCATGTCCCTTCTTGCAGAAAGCGTTTCCGGCTATCTGGAAAATGCCTCCTGGATCCGCCGCATGTTCGAGGCCGGCGGCCAGTTGAAAGCCCGCTACGGTGCGGAGAACGTCTATGACTTCAGCCTGGGCAATCCCGACCTGCCCGCCCCCGCCGCCGTGGGCGAGGGCCTGCGCCGTTTTGCCGAACATGCCGGTGAACCTTTCGCTTTCGGCTACATGCCCAATGCCGGTTTCCCCTGGGCGCGCGAACAGCTGGCCGCCCATCTGAGCAAGGAGCAGGGCGTGGCCCTGGAGGCCAATGACGTGCTGCTCACCTGCGGTGCCGCCGGCGGCCTCAATGCCTTCCTGCGCGCCGTCATCAATCCCGGCGAGAAAATGCTGACCTTTGCCCCGTATTTCGTGGAATACGGCTTTTATGTGGCCAACCACGGCGGCAGCCTCCAGGCCATCATGAGCAAGCCCGGGACCTTCGAGCCCGACCTGGACGCCCTGGAAGAAGCCATCGACGAGAAGACCCGCGTGGTGCTCATCAACTCGCCCCACAACCCCACGGGCGTGGTCTACAGCCGCAAGGCCGTCACCTCCCTGTGCCGCCTGCTGGAGAACAAGAGCGAGCAGTACGGCCATCCCATCTGGCTCATCGCCGACGAGCCCTACCGCTTCCTGACCTTCGACGGAGTGGAAGTGCCGAGCCTGCTGCCCATGTACCCCTACGCCGTTCTGGCAAGCTCCTTCTCCAAGAACCTGTCCCTGCCCGGCGAACGCGTGGGCTATGTGGCCGTTTCGCCCAAGCTGGCCGACCGTGCCAAGCTCATGGCCGGTCTGACCCTGACCAACCGCATCCTCGGCTTCGTCAACCCGCCCGTGGTGGGCCAGCACATCATGGCCGCCGCCCTGGGCAGCCAGGTGGACGTGGAGATCTACGCCCGCCGCCGTCAGGCCATGGCCGAGGTGCTGACCGATGCCGGCTACAGCTTCCAGATGCCCGCCGGTGCCTTCTACTTCTTCCCGCAGGCCCCCGGCGGCGACGACGTGGCCTTCGTCAACCGTCTGGTGGAAGAACGCGTGCTGGCCGTGCCCGGTTCCGGTTTCGGTTGCCCCGGCTATTTCCGCCTGGCCTTCTGCGTGGACGAGACCGTCATCCGCAATGCCGCCGAAGGCTTCGCCCGCGCCTACGCCGCGGTGGCCGGCAAGTAACGTCTTTTGGGGGCGGGAGGGCGTGCGCCTTCCCGCCCTTTTTGTCTCCTGCGTCTTCCGGAGGTATCGTGTCCCGTCTCCTTTCCCTTTTTGTCCTGCTGTGCTGCCTCCTGCTGCCTGCCGCGGGCATCCTGGCCCGCGACATCGGCCCGGACGAGGCCCGTCAGGTGCTGGCCCGGCCGCCCGCCGGTCTGGTGGTGCTGGACATCCGCACCCCGGAAGAGTTCCGGGACGGGCATCTGCCCGGCGCCCGCAACCTGGATTTCTTCGCCCCGGATTTCCGGCAGCAGCTGGAAGCCCTGGCGCGCAAGGACGTGCCCATCCTGCTCTACTGCCGTTCGGGCAACCGCTCCGGGCAGGCCATGCGCCTGCTGCGGCAGTGGGGCCGGGACGACGTGCTGCACCTTGCCGACGGCTTCCGCTCCTGGCGGGCCGCCGGGCTGCCCGAAGAATAACGTCCCGCACGGCCCGGCCGTGCCCTCTCCTTCATGGAAACTGCCTTATGTCCGCTTTCATCCCCTCTTCCCTCTATGGCGTCATCGGCTGGCCCCTGGCCCAGAGCCTGAGCCCGCTGCTGCACAACACCGCCTTCCAGGCCCTGGGCATCCCCGCGGCCTACATGCTCTGGGAGCTGCCCCCGGAAAAACTGCCGCGATTCGTGGACAACATGCGCCTTTTGGGCATCCGCGGCTGTTCCGTCACCCTGCCGCACAAAGTGGAGATCCTGCCCCTGCTGGATCACCGCAGCGAGCGCGTGGAGCTCATGGGCGCCGCCAACACCCTGTACTGGCGGGACGACCGGCTCTGCGGCGAGAACACCGACGTGACCGGCTTCATGCATCCCCTGCTGGAGCGCGGCCACGACCCGGCCACCCCGGTGCTGGTGCTGGGCGCCGGAGGGGCCGCCCGCGCCGTGGTCTGCGGCCTGTGGCTGCACGGCTGCCGCCGCATCTTCGTGACCACGCCTTCCGACCGTTCCCATGCGCCGCTGGTGGAGCGCTTCGGCGTCACGGCCGTGCCCTGGGCCGAGCGTCATGACGTGACGGCCTCGCTGCTGGTCAACACCACGCCCCTGGGCATGCACGGCAAGGCCGAGGACCAGAGCCCCTATGATTTCGACCGGGCCCCGGACCCGGCGGACGGCGGTGTGCCCGTGGCCTACGACATCGTCTACAACCCGCTGCGCACCCTGTTCCTGCGCGAGGCGCAGGCCCGCGGCTGGGCCACCATCAGCGGCCTGGAGATGTTTTTCCGTCAGGGCGAGGCCCAGTTCCGCCTCTGGACCGGGCAGGACATGCCGCAGGCCGCCCGTCTGGCCCTGGAACATCAGCTGGGCGCCGCGCGCGCCTGAGTCAGGAGGGATACCATGCACAAGATCCTCGTCCTCCACGGCGTCAATCTCGACATGTTCGGCAAACGCGACCCCCGTCATTACGGCCATGCCACCCTGGCCGACATCGACGCGGCCCTGCAGGGGCTGGCCGGTGAACTGGGCGTGGCGCTGGAGACCTTCCAGACCAATCACGAGGGCGTGATGGTGGAACGCATCCACGCGGCCCTCACGGACGGCACGGACGCCATCGTCATCAATGCCGGGGCCTGGACCCATTACAGCTACGCCATCATGGATGCCCTGGGCATACTGTCCATCCCGGTGGTGGAGGTGCACATGTCCAACGTCCATGCCCGGGAGGAGTTCCGTCACCATTCGGTGCTGTCCACGGTCAGCGCGGGCAGCATCGCGGGCTTCGGTGTGGACAGTTATCTGCTGGGCCTGCGCGCCGCCTGTTCGTTGCTGGAACGCAAGGATGCCTGACGTGGCGGGAAATGCCCGCCAGCCAAGACTTTGCGAACTGTGCGGAACGTAAAAAACATGTGTGCTTTGGCTGGATTTTTTCATGCAGACGCGCTAGTCTGCTGCAAATTGGTATGTCTTTGTCCTTCAGACTCTAACCTTGAGAGTTTCCATGAACGACGCCATTGATCTGACCCGAAAGCGTGACCGCGACTTCACCGCCGCGGTGGAAGCGCAGAGCGGGCAAAACGTCTCCACCTGCTACCAGTGCGGCAACTGCTCGGCTGGCTGTCCTGCGGGCTTCGTCTATGACCTGCAGGCCAACCAGATCATGCGTGGCGTGCAACTGGGCCTGAAAGACCAGGTGCTGAACTCCCGCTCCATCTGGATGTGTCTGTCCTGTTCCACCTGCAGCCTCCGCTGCCCCAACAACATCGATGTGGCCGAGGTCATGGAGACCCTGCGTCACATGGCCCGCAAGGAAGGCCGCGTGGCCGTGCCCAAGGTGGAAAAATTCTGGTTCTCCTTCCTCGATACCGTGCGCAAGTTCGGGCGGACCTACGAGATCGGCACCATGGTCCTGTACATGTTGCGCTCCCTGCGCGTCTTCACGGACGTGGACCTGGCTCCCCAGGCCCTGGCCAAACAGAAGCTGGGCTTCAAGCCCCATTCCATTCCCAACGGCGGCGCCGAGGCTGTGGGCCGCATCATGACCCGCTACAAGGAACGCGCCAAGCGTGAGGGGGTGCGCCCATGAGACTTGCCTACTATCCCGGCTGTTCGGCCAAGGGCTCCTCGGCCGATTACGAAATGTCCACCCAGGCCGTGTGCGGCGCCCTGGGCATGCGTCTGGAAGAGCTGCCCGACTGGAACTGCTGTGGTTCCACGCCCGCCCATGCGGTGGATACCGAACTTTCCGCGGCCCTGTGCGTACGCAACCTGGACATCGCCGCCCGCACCCAGGCCGACATGGTGGTGACGCCCTGTCCGAGCTGCCTCTCCAACCTGCGCCATGCGGCCAAACGCATGGAAAAGCCGGAGTTCCGCGCCCGCGTCAATGAGCTGCTGGACAACCCCGCGGCCGAGAGCTTCCCGCCCGTGACCTCCGTCATGCAGGGCATCGCCCAGATGTACGACGCCAAGGCCATCGCCAGCCGTGTGAAGCGCAGCCTGCGCGGCCTCAAGCTGGTGGCCTACTACGGCTGTCTCATGAGCCGTCCGGCGGAACTCATGCAGTTCGGGGATCCCGAGAACCCCACCCTCATGGAAGAGCTGCTGGGCGCCTGCGGCGCCGAGATGCTGGACTTCCCGCTCAAGACCGAATGCTGTGGCGCCTCCTTCGGCATCCCGGAACGTCCCATGACGGCGCAGCTGTCGGGCCGCATCCTCGAAGTGGCCACCAACATGGGCGCCGACGCCATCGTGGTGGCCTGCCCCCTGTGCCAGATGAACCTGGACCTGCGCCAGAAACAGGCCATGAAGGGCGTGGACCGCTATTTCAATATGCCGGTGCTCTACTACACCCAGATGATGGGCCTTGCCTTCGGCATGCTGCCCAGCGAACTGGGCCTCGACAAGCTGGTGGTCAGCGCCAACGCCCTGGTGGAGCGCATCCTCGACACCCAGCGCGAAGACGCCCAGAAGGCCCAGGCCCCCGAAGGAGATAAAGCATGAGAATAGGCGTTTTCATCTGTCACTGCGGCAGCAATATCGGCGGCACCGTTGATTGCGCCAAGGTCGCCGAGACGGCCCGAGCCTATCCCGATGTGGTCTACGCCGTGGACCTCATGTACTCCTGCGCCGAGCCCGGCCAGGCCGCCATCGAGGCGGCCATCCACGAGCACAAGCTGGACGGCGTGGTGGTGGCCTCCTGCAGCCCGCGCATGCACGAGCCCACGTTCCGCCGCACCGTGGAACGCGCCGGCCTGAACCGCTACATGTTCGAAATGGCCAACATCCGCGAGCACGTCTCCTGGATCGGCAAGGACAAGGTGGCCAACACCAACAAGGCCGCCGAACTGGTGGAGATGGCCGTTGCCAAGCTGCGCAACAACAAGCCGCTGTTCTCCAAGTCCTTCGACATCAACAAGCGCGTGCTGATCATCGGCGGCGGTGTGGCCGGCATCCAGGCCGCCCTGGACTGCGCCGACGGCGGCGGTGCTGGTGGAACGCCAGCCCACCATCGGCGGCAAGATGGCCAAGCTGGACAAGACCTTCCCCACCGTGGACTGCTCGGCCTGCATCCTGGGCCCCAAGATGGTGGACGTGGCCCAGCATCCCAACATCACCCTGTACGCCATGTCGGAAGTGGAAGACATCTCCGGCTACGTGGGCAACTTCACCGTCAAGATCCGCAAGCGCGCCACCTATGTGGACTGGAGCCTGTGCACCGGCTGCGGCGCCTGCACGGAAAAATGCCCCAGCAAGAAGACGCCTGACGCCTTCAACGAATTCACCGGTCCCACCACGGCCATCAACATCGCCTTCCCGCAGGCCATCCCCAAGAAGGCGGTCATCAATCCCGAATATTGCCGTCAGATGACCAAGGGCAAGTGCGGCGTGTGCGCCAAGGTCTGCCCCACCGGCGCCATCAAGTACGACATGCAGGACGAGGTCATCACCGAGGAAGTGGGCTGCATCGTGGCCGCCACCGGTTACGACCTCATGGACTGGACCATCTACGAGCAGTACGGCGGCGGCAAGTACCCCGACGTCATCACCTCCCTGCAGTACGAACGCCTGCTGTCCGCCTCCGGCCCCACCGAAGGCCACATCAAGCGTCCTTCCGACGGCAAGGAGCCCCAGAGCGTGGTCTTCATCCAGTGCGTGGGCTCGCGCGACAAGTCCATCGGCCGTCCCTACTGTTCGGGCTTCTGCTGCATGTACACCGCCAAGCAGGCCGTGCTGACCAAGGACCACATCCCCACTTCGCAGTCCTACGTCTTCTACATGGACATCCGTGCCCCATCCAAGCTCTATGACGAGTTCACCCGCCGGGCCATCGAGGAATACGGCACGGAATACATCCGCGGCCGCGTGTCCAAGATCTACCCCGACGGCAATGGCCAGTACATCGTCAAGGGCGTGGACACCCTGCTGGGCCAGCCCGTGGAGATCCGCGCCGACCTGGTGGTCCTGGCCGTGGGCATCGAAGCCAGCAAGGGCTCCCCGCAGCTGGCCGAGAAGCTGCGCATCTCCTACGACAGCTACGGCTTCTTCATGGAGAGCCATCCCAAGCTGAAGCCCGTGGAGACCAACACCGCCGGCGTGTTCCTGGCCGGTGTCTGCCAGGGCACCAAGGACATCCCCTCGTCGGTGTCCCAGGGCTCGGCCGCCGCGGCCAAGGTGCTGGCGCTCTTTGCCCGCGACAAACTTGAAAATGACCCGCAGATCGCGCAGGTGGACAACAAGCGCTGTGTGGCCTGCGGCAAGTGCATCCGTTGCTGCCCCTTCGGCGCCATCACGGAAGTGGAATTCCGCGGCGAGAAGAAGGCGCAGGTTATCGAAACCGTATGTCAGGGTTGCGGTGTGTGTACCTCCACCTGTCCGCAGGGGGCCATCCAGCTTTCGCACGCTACTGACAATCAGATCCTTGCGGAGGTGAATGCCTTATGCCAGTGCTGAATGGCAAAGAACTGCGGATCGTAGGCTTTCTTTGCAACTGGTGTTCCTACGGCGGTGCCGACACCGCCGGGGTCGCCCGTGCCACCCAGCCCACCGACCTGCGTATCATCCGTGTCCCCTGTTCGGGCCGCATCGACCCGCTGTTCATCGTGCGCGCCCTGCTCAACGGTGCGGACGGTGTGCTGGTGTCGGGCTGCCACCCGCGTGACTGCCACTATTCCGCCGGCAACTACTATGCCCGCCGCCGTCTGGAAGTGCTCAAGCAGTTCCTGCCCGTGCTGGGCATCGACGAGCGCCGCTTCGAGTACACCTGGGTCTCGGCTTCCGAAGGCCAGCGCTGGCAACATGTGGTGACCACCTTCACCGACCGCATCCACAAGCTGGGCCCCGCGCCCCGTTTCGAGGATCCCGAGCCGCTGCTCAAGGTGGTGGACATGGCCCTCACGTCCCTGCGTCCGCTGGGCACCGGCCAGAACGCCAAACTGGACGAGCTCAAGGCCGCCATCAAGGCCAAGCTGCCCGAACTGGACTGCGTCATCGGCTGGCAGCAGGGCTACGACGCCGTGCATACGGTGCCGCTGTTCATGCGCACGCCCGAAGACGTGGACAAGCTGGTCTGGGGCCCCTTCAACGTCAACAACCCCGCCACCTACCTGCCCAGCTTCAAGGGCAAGAAGGTGGGCATCGTGGTCAAGGGCTGCGATTCCCGCTCCGTGGTGGAACTGTTGCAGGAAAACCTCATCAACCGCGACGACGTGACCATCTTCGCCATGCCCTGCGAAGGCACCCTGGACATGGCCGGCGTGGACAAGGAACTGGGCCGCTACAACAAGATCGACAGCGTGGTCTATGACGAGGCCGGCGTGACCGTCACCGCCGACGGCAAGGAACACCGCTTCTGCATGACCGAATGCGCCCAGGGCAAATGCTACGGCTGCACCATGCCCACGGCCCAGCTGGCCGACACCCTGGCCGGTGCGCCCACCACGGTGGAAGGCACCCCCGGCACGCCGCCCGAGCTGGCCCTGCTGGACTCCATGACCCTGCCCGAACGCATGGCCTTCTGGCGCGGCCAGATGGAACGCTGCCTGCGCTGCTACGCCTGCCGCAACGCCTGCCCCATGTGCGTGTGCCGCGACTACTGCGTGGCCGAGAGCCGTGATCCCCACTGGATGACCCAGGAAGACAGCGTGCGCGAAAAACTGTACTTCCAGACCATCCACGCCCTGCACCTGGCCGGCCGCTGCACCGGTTGCGGCGAATGCCAGCGGGCCTGCCCCGTGGGCATCCCGATCCTGGCCCTGCGCCAGCAGATCGGTCGTGCCGTGAGCCAGCTCTTCGACGGCTACAAGGCCGGTATGGACCCCGAGGCCGTGCCGCCGCTGCTGGGCTATGAGCTGGAAGAAAAGAACATCCATGAGAGGGAGTGGAAATGAGCATAACCCGTTTCGTCACCGCTGACGGCCTGCCCGCCTTTCTGGCTCACCTCTCCAAGAGCGCCCGCGTGCTGGCCCCGGTAGAGAAGCCGGGCAACAAGACCGCGGTCGTGTTCGAGCCCTGGAAGGAAGGCAAGCCCTTCACCCTGGCCAAGGCCACCGTGCCCGCCAAGGAAGCCGTGCTGCCCCAGTGCGAAGTGCTGGTGCGCTACAGCAAGACCAAGGATCCCAATGATCCGGGCAAATGCACCATGACCCTGGACGATACGCCGCAGGCCGAGCCCACCGTGGTCTTCGGCAGCCGTCCCTGTGACGCCCGCGGCTACGTGACCCTGGACCGGCCCTACCTGCACGGCCCCTTCGCGGACCCGTACTACAAGGCCCGTCGTGACCAGCTCACCGTCATCACCCTGACCTGCCCCAGCGGTTGCAGCACCTGCTTCTGCCACTGGGTGGGCGGCGGTCCCACCTCGCCGGAAGGTTCCGACGTGCTGATGACCGAAGTGGAAGGCGGCTATGTGCTGCAGGCCATGACCGACAAGGGCGCGGCCCTGCTGGAAGGCAGCAGCCTGGCCGACGGCGCCGACCGCTTTGCCGATGCCGAGGCCGCCCGCAAGGCCGCCCGGGCCAGCCTGGAAAAGGCGCCCAGCCTGGCCGAAGCTCCGGCCAAGGTGGCCGCCCGCTTCGAGGATGTGGAGTTCTGGCAGCAGGAGACCGACCGTTGTCTGTCCTGCGGGGCCTGTACCTACTTCTGCCCCACCTGCTACTGCTTCAACATCACCGACGAAGGCGACGGCCTCAACGGCCGTGAGGGCCGCCGTCTGCGTACCTGGGACAACTGCATGTCGCCCCTGTTCACGCGTGAAGCCAGCGGGCACAATCCCCGTACGGCCAAGGCCCTGCGCATGCGCAACCGCGTGTCGCACAAGTTTGCCACCTATCCCGAGAACTGGGGCGCCTTCTCCTGCAACGGCTGCGGCCGCTGCGTGAGCAACTGCCCCGTGCATCTGGATATCCGCGCCATCGTGCTCGACGCCATCAACAAGTAGGAGTTCGTTCATGGCTACCAAGAAAACTACCACCCGGAGCAAAAGCACGAAGGCTGCCGCCAAGCCTGCCGCCAAGCCCGCAGCCAAGACCAAGAAGGCTGCCGCTGCGGCTGCCCCGGCAGAAGCCGCGGAAGTGGCCGTGCGCGGCACAGATGAACGCCATGAACGGCTATACCGTACAGGCATATAAGGATATGGGCTT